>Ga0070734_10005372_pt1 | contig 11377 bp, 4 predicted proteins | sample Coa_R1_8_FD_66444 | JGI IMG/M metagenome (GOLD analysis project Ga0070734, IMG submission 66444) | Surface soil microbial communities from Centralia Pennsylvania, which are recovering from an underground coalmine fire - Coalmine... | ecosystem: Environmental > Terrestrial > Soil > Unclassified ...
GCCCGGCTGGTGAATGGATCAGGGATAAACCTCTCTGCCGTCAAATCTGCTCTGCGCCAATAGCCCCGCGCCAACCCCACTCCGCCGATGTACAGCTCACCCGTCACTCCTACCGGCACGGGTTGCAGATGGCAATCCATAATGTAGAGCTGCGTGTTCGCGATCGGCCGCCCGATGGGAATGCTCCCTCTCTCCTGCTCCTGCCGCGGGCAGGCCCAGAAACTCACGTCAATGGAGGCTTCCGTCGGTCCATATAAATTGTGCAGATCAGCCCCCAGCCGACGCTGGAAGTTCTCTACCACAGATGCCGTCAGAGCTTCCCCGCTGGCGATCACCCGCCGCAAACTCGTGCATTGCTCAACTCCCGCCTCCTGCAAGAACACACTCAGCATGGAGGGCACAAAGTGCACCGTCGTGATCCGCTCCTGCCGGATTGTTCGCACCAGATACTGGCTGTCCTTGTGCCCCTCCGCTCGCGCCACAACCACACTCGCTCCATACATCAAGGGCCAGAAAAATTCCCACACCGAGACATCGAACCCGAACGGCGTCTTCTGCAACACCCGGTCCGTCTCCTCCAGCCGATAGGCTTCCTGCATCCACTGCAGCCGGTTTAGCAGCCCGCGATGGATGCTCATCACTCCCTTGGGCCTTCCCGTCGAGCCCGAGGTATAGATCACATAGGCCAAGTTCTCCCCGCTCACACGGCTTGCCACCACTTCCTGACTCTCAGTCCCAATCCGATCCCATTCCCCTTTTTCGTCTTTTTCCCCTTTCACCGCCAGGCACGCCAGGCGCGCTTTCGTGCTCTGGAGTTTTTCTTTCACGTTGCCACCCGCCAGCACCACCGCCGGCTGAGCATCCTCCAGCATGTAATTCAGCCGCTCGGCGGGATAGCTGGGATCCAAGGGCAGATACGCCCCGCCGGCTTTCATGATGCCCAGCAGCGCGATCACCAGTTGTGCGCTGCGCTCCATGCAGATGCCCACCGGAACTTCGGGGCCCACGCCCAGCTTCTTCAGGAAATGAGCCAACTGATTGGCCTGCTGATGCAGTTGGCGGTAGCTTAGACACTCGCCTTCAAACAGAACAGCGGGATTTTCCGGCGTCTTGCAAGCCTGTGCTTCCAAGAGTTCCAGCACAGTCTCATAGGCCGGATAATCGCGCCGCGTATGGTTCCATTCCACCAACACTTGCCGGCAATCCTCGTCACTCAGCAAGAGGATCTTTGATACTGGTTGCGCGGGATGAGCAAGGCATTTGCGCACCAGACGTTCGAAATGGCGCATCATGCGGCTAACTGTGGCATCCTGAAATAAATCAGTGTTGTATTCAAAAGAAGCCACAATTTCGTCGCCAGTTTCCGCCATCGTCACTGTCAGATCGAATTGGGAAATACACTGCTCCACAGATACAGATTCAAAAAACAGATCGCCAAGCCGGACCTCTGTTCCCGGGGCACCCAGAGCAATTGCCGCCAGATCGGCATCGGGAAGCAAATTGGTTTTTTGCAGTACAAACATTGCCTGGAACAGTGGTGACCGGCTGGAATCACGTTGCGGTTGCAATCGCTGGACCAGCGTTGCGAAGGGAAAAACCTGATGCTCGAGTGCCTCTAAAACAACACGGCGTGCCTGCATCATGATGTGCTCAAAGCTCGGATCGCCAGAAAAATCCATGCGAATGACGGCCGGGTTCACAAAGTAGCCGACAGTCCCGGTAAACTCACGGCGGTTGCGGCCCGTGGTAGGGGTTCCAACCAGCACATCTTCCTGACTGCTGTACCGGTGCAGGAACGTTTCAAATAGAGCAACCAGCAGGGTGAAGAGAGTACTGCGGCCATTGACGGCCGCAGATTTCAGTCGAGAGACCAATTCTTCATCAAGCCTGGCAAACCTGGCTGCACCTTTATAGGTCTGCAATGGTGGACGCGGAAAATCAGTCGGCAGATCCAGATGGGGCAAATCGCCTTGCAGTTGTTTCTGCCAATAGCGCCAGTGCCCTTCTCCCTCCTCGCTCTGGAGAAGCTTCTCTTCCCAACTTACATAGTCCGCATAGTGCACGTTTGGAGAGGGCAACTCTGGAGGAATATTTCTTATCTCGGCCGCATAAATTTCAGACAGTTCATACAGCAGCAAACCGAGAGACCACAAATCGGACACAATGTGATGCGTCGCAAGAAGAAGCAGGTGGTCGCGAGCCGAGCTGCTAAACAGGGCGACGCGAAAGAGAGGGCCGAAACCCAAATCAAATGGTTGATTGGCCGCCTCTGCCAGGCGCTGCGATATTCTTTCTGATTCCCACCCAGATACATCCTCATGTTCGAAGGCAATGGTGGCCTGGCCGGAAACCTGCTGCGCCGGCTTGCCATTCACAACAACAAATACAGTCCGCAATGCAGCATGACGATCGACAAGCAGTTGGAACGACCGCCGCAGGGCCGCAGGATTCATCTCGCCTTTGAGGCGCAAAACGCGCGCGATGGAATAAGCTCTACTCTCAGGCGCAAGCTGCTGCAAAAACCAGAGCGCTTGCTGGCCCTGCGACAGCGGATATTGCATTGTCCCTGTAATGCCCGTAACCAGTGCCGCGTCTTTTTTCAGTGGAGCTTGTTCCCGAAGCGAAAGAATGTGCTCTGCCAGTCCAGCGATACTCCAGCCCTCCAGCAAAGATTTTTGTGAGAGGCTGATTCCCAAGTTACTTTCAATGTCGTGCGAAACTTCAAGAGCCATCAGTGAGTCGAGCCCAAGCTCATGAATGGACCGATGCACGTGGATTTCCGAGGCGTTGATCTTTACCTTGGCGGCGAATTTCATCCGCAGCCAGAGTTGCAAAGATTCGGCGGTTAGTTCCGCAGGAAGCGCGTCATCCCAGGACTCGCTGCCCTCAAGCTCAGCACTGAGCCATTCGGCTAGCGGCTGGAAGCTGTTCTTCGTAAATTTTTGACGGCAAAGCTGGCGCTGTACTTTTCCACTGGAAGTCCTGGGCACGGAACCTGGTTTAAGCAGAAGAATCGCGTGTGGCTGGATCTCATGCTCATCAGTCGCGGTGCGGCGGATGCCTTCTATAACTGTGGCAAAGAGATTCGACCTTCGCGGATCGATCTCCTGCACAACTACCAGCTTTTCTTCGGCCCCGACGTTGATGGAAAAAGCGGCGCCTGCGGTCCCGCGCAAAGCGGCATGGCAAAGCTGAATCGATCTTTCAATGTCTTGAGGATAATGGTTGCGTCCCCGGATGATGATCAGGTCTTTCAATCGTCCAGTGACAAAGATTTCGCCATCGTTGAAAAAACCGAGATCGCCGGTGCGAAGAAATGGCCCTTCGCCGCTACTTTTCAGGAATGCGGCAAAAACCTCTTTGCTTTCTTCCTGCTTGTTCCAATAGCCTGCGGCAACACTGGGGCCAGAAACCCAGATTTCACCAACTTTTCCTGCAGCACATTCGAGCTGTGATCCTGTGTCGACAATTACCGCCTTAACACCGTGTGCGGCACGGCCCGCTGCAACCAAAGTTCGCCCTTGAGGATCGTCTTCCTGAGTCGCCTCAACCCGGTTCTGTTCCAGCGTGCTCGTCTTCACCGTGCAGTACGTCGGTCCGCAGCCCCGTTTTCCACCGGAGACCTTCAAAGTAGCTTCCGCGAGGCCGTAAGCTGGATAAAATGCGCTGAGACGAAATCCGCACGGCGCAAACTTCTGGGCGAACTGCTCAAGAGTTCGCGCGTGAACCGGTTCAGCTCCGTTGTAAGCGACTTTCCAGTTGCTCAGATCAATCCGTTCACGCAGTTCGTCCGGCACCTTCGCACAACACAGGTCATAAGCAAAATTGGGTCCTCCGGAATGGGTCACGCGGTATTTTGAAATTGCTTCCAGCCAGCGCGCTGGTTCCTGAAGGAACGATGTGGGAGACATAAGATACCCGGCAAAACCGGAATAGAGAGGCTGAATGATCCCGTCAATCAGTCCCATATCGTGAAAATGAGGAAGCCAGCAAAGGGAAACGCTTTGCGGCGTGTGTTCGAATCCTGCTGCAATGTGCGCTGAGTTGTGCAGGACGTTGGCGTGCGTAATCATCACGCCCCTTGGAGCCGCAGTCGAACCGGATGTGTATTGCAGATAGGCCAAACCGTCTTCTGCCGGTGAAAAATCACGCCAATCGTCTGCCAGGTTGGAATCAAGACTGTCTGTTGCAACCCAGCGCACTCTTCCCAATTCAGGCGTAGCTCTTACGCAAGCATTTAGACGCGATGCGACTGCAGCCGAGGTGAGAACCAGGCTGGCCTGGCTGTCTTCCGCAATTGAGACAATCCGACTTCCATTTCGGTTCATGCGAGGGGGATAAGCGGGAACCGCTATCGCGCCCGCGTACAAGCAACCGAAGAATCCCGAAATGAATTCCAAGCCGGGCGGATAGAGGAGCAACACGCGTTCTCCTCGAAGGCCAGAGCTCTGGAGGTGCGCGGCAATGGTTCGCGCCTGCACATCCAGTTGGGCATAGGTGAGCACCACCGGCTGCAAATCCCCGCCCGACAAGAACACGTATGCTGGATTGCCAGGGTTATCCTCTGCGCGGTGTTGTAGGAGGCCAACCAGATTGGATATAGCAGCTCGCATCAATAAAGGCCCGGCGGCTTACTCTGATTTGAATCGTGCTATTTCGGACTTGCGGTTTGCTATTGTTTGGTGACGCCGATCTGAGCTGAAAGCGGAGCATTCAAGGGGCTCCGGCGATCTATCATATTGGGATTGCTACTCACGCTCAAGGGCAGTCTTAAAAAATTCTAATTGCGGAAATTGGACGTATCAGCACTTGTGTCAAATGGACAGGGAAGCAGCTACTCAAGATTCGTGAACTTTAGGCTCACAAAATAACCAGATTCTTCATGTATATTCATTTTGTGCCCACAGCAAGTCAACTTCTCGGTCTGCCGCCTTCTTCCAAGTTGCTGATTATCCATGCTGACGACCTCGGCATGTGCCAGTCAGTGAATCAGGCGACCTTTATTGCCCTGGAGGAAGGCTCGGTCAGTTCTGCCAGCGCAATGGTTCCCTGCCCAGCCTTTGCCGAGGTGGCTGAACGAGCGAAAGAGCATCCTCAATACGATATTGGAATCCATTCCACGCTCATCAGCGAGCACGCGCGCTGCAAGTGGGGCCCGGTATCCAATACACATCACGGGCCGGAGATGGTTGACGAGCAAGGATATTTTTGGCCGAGAAACGATCGGCTGCTCGCGTCACCGCAGGCGATTGGCGAGGAGATCTCTGCCCAGATCACCGCGGCAAAAAAATCCGGTCTGAATCCAACTCACCTTGATAGTCACACATTTTCTGTCGCCAGACCTGCGTACATACCCATCTATGTGCAAACTGCAAGGCGCTTTGAACTGCCCTTTCTGATTACGGACCACTGGCACTCCTATTGCTCGCCGGACGATCCGGCCGCAGCAAACGACGTTATGGTTGAGGACGTCTTTCAAGCCGGCCGTGACCTTACTCCATCTTCGCTGGAGGACTTTTATCTATCGGTGCCGGCCCAGGTCCGGCCCGGGTTAAGCCAGCTCATTGTTCATCCGGCGTTTGATGATGCTGAGTTGCGCTCCATCTATGAAGGGCGAGAAGCTTATGGCGCGGCCTGGAGGCAGCGCGATTTTGAAGTCATGCGCAGCCAACGGTTTAAATCTGCTCTGCGGGAAAATGACATTCAAGTGGTCAACTGGGGCATGATCCAGTCCGCAATCCAAAGCAAGACAACGCCTCGCTTGCGGGATGCTGGATAAACCTGCGCTGGAGGCACTACGCACCTTGACGAAAGTTCAGTTTTCCGGCGAGAGTATTCTCAATGATTCGGATACTGGGCATCTCATCCTGAAGGTCCATACATTTCTTCGACATGCGTTTAGCGGATTCTGAATACGAAGGATCATTCAGGAGCTTATCGATCGCGATTTTCAATTCCTGAACTGACACCTTTTGAAAATCAGCCTGCAACGCCAGCCCCTGGTGGACTGCCCGGGCGGCATTGCCGGGACCGTCAAACGTACAAGGGAGCAAGAGCATGGGAACGCCATAATACATGCTCTCGCGTATGCAACCTGAGCCACCATGGCCGACCATCACCCTTGCGCGTTTCAAAAGAGCGACCTGGGGCGCATCGTCCGTCAAAATCACGTTGTCAGGGCAGCGGAAATCACCCGGTTTCAGATAGTTTCCTGTGGCAATCGCGGCCTGCAAATCCTGGCGCTGCCCCATGGCATCCAGCAGTTCCTGAAAAAACCGCTTCGCAGCCATCCGGTGTTTAAAGCTAACAAGGCTGCCAAGCGAACAGTAAACCAGCGGCCTGCCATCCAGTTTTTCCCACGGAAAATCGTTGTCTTTTCTTTCAGTATCGACAGAGGGCCCTACGTAAAAAGCTCCTTTCACTGGAGTGGCGCGGCGAAAATCGAAACATTGTGGGAAGAAGACCAATTCGAGAAGCGAAAGACGCGGCCAGGGCAGCGCATTAAAATCGATGTCGCGCACCGGATACCCGCTGGCAACCGCGAGTTTCTTGAGATAAAAAGCCGTGTTCGCAAGACCCGAGACTCTCTCTACTATCTTGCGCCGGAGCTTCAGTTTCTGCCACTCCCACAAAACCTTTACACGCGTGGCCAAAGTTGATCCAGGGATGGTATCCGAGTTAATGGGCGGCGCAAGTGAGTCCGGCGTGGACACGATAACGCTGCTGAACATGATCACAGGCGCTCCGGTCTTCCAGGCATCGATTCCTACCCACGGGAGATGGTTCGAAACCAAAAATAAATCAGGGTGCAAGTTATGCGTGATTCTTGCCAGTTCGCCATTGCGGCAAAGATCACACATCGCCTCCACCCGGGCGTTAATTCCGGCAGCGCCCAGATATTTGCCTTCAGCTTCATTGGCGTATTGAGCAGCCAGCGTACCTGGAGGAAAAACGCCTGCAAAGAGCGGTGTGAAATCAAAACCCTGCGAACGAATGCGCTCTTCTGTGTCCGGGATGCAGACATAATGCACGCGATGGCCTCTTCTTTGCAGGGCCCTGGCCAAGGCAAAAGTGGCATTGATGTTCGCATGCCAGTACAACGGCGCTATTACGATATTACTCACGATTCGGTTTTTCCTTTTGATGCCGTAAGGCTTTTCGCCTTGTTATTATTGCAAACACTCTCACGGATTCACTGCGCAACTCTCGATGCCGCTCACGCACATCGATGAAAATTCAGCCTGCCGGCAAGTACGCTCTCGATGATGGGAATACTCGGCGCCTGATCCTGAATCTCCATAAATTTTTGTGACATAAGCCTGGCCGATTCCAAATATGAAGGATCGTTCAGCAGCTTATCGATCGCGCTTTTTATCTCCTGAGCTGAAGTCTTTCGAAAATCAGCCCGTAACGCAACTCCGTGATGAGCTGCCCGGGCAGCATTGCCGGGCGCATCGAAGCCCATCGGAAGCAACAGCATGGGAACGCCGTAAAATACACTTTCTCGAACGCAGCCTCCACCGGCGTGACCTACCATCAATCGCGCGCGCTTTAGCAAGGCAACCTGCGGGGCCTCATCGACCAAAATAACGTTGGCGGGACACCTGAAATCTTCCGCCTTGAGGTAGTGCCCTATGACAACCACCGCTTGCAGGTCCGGGCGCTGCTCCATCGCTTCCAGCAATACCTGGAAAAAACGTTTGACCAGGGTTACGTATTTGAACGTGATCAGGCTGCCGAGCGAGCAATAGAGCAGTGGCCTTCCATCCAGCCTTTCCCACGGGAATTCCTGGTCCTTCCTCGCCGCATCGACGGAGGGCTCCACATAAAACGCGTTGTCAATCGGAGTAGCACGCGGAAAGTCAAACCATTCCGGAAGGAAGATCAATTCCGGAAAGGACAAGCGTGGCCACGGCGTCACATTAAAATCAATTTTTCGTACCGGATAGCCGGTAGAGAGAGCGAGATCCTTGAGATAGGCGGATGATCTCCATAGGCCAGAGATCCTGGTCATCAGCTTTCTCTTCAGCAACGCTTTCCGCCACTCCCACCAGGTCCCCATGCGGGAGCTAAAATCCGGTGACGGAATCCTATGTGAATTGATGGGTGGCGCCAGGGAATCAGGAACGGAAACCACAACGCTGCTGAACATAATGACGGGCGCTCCAGTCTTCCAGGCCCCAATACCCACCCATGGAAGATGGTTCGACACTAAAAAAAGATCAGGCCGTAAGTCGTGAGTAGCCGTGGCAATTTCGCCATCGCGGCAAAGCTCACACATTGACTGAACACGCGCGTTGACGCCTGCAGCACCGAGAAATTTTCCCGCAGCTTCATTAGCGAATTGCGCGGCCAGCGTCCCACGGGGAAACACACCGGAAAAAACAGAATGAAAGTCAAAACCTTGAGCGCGAATGCGCTCCTCCATGTCAGGAATGCAGGCATAGTGGATGCGATGACCAAGGCTCCGCAGCTTCCTAGCCAACGCAAAGGTAACGTTCATGTTCGCGTGCCAGTACAGCGGCGCTATCACAATGGTGGACATAGTTTTGCTTACTGGTACCGTAACGCGCTGACAGGTTCAACTCTGGTGGCGCGCCATGCCGGGACATAGCTCGCAACAAGCGCTACTGCGAGCAAGAGAGCCAGAATCAATCCAAAAATAGCAGGATCACCAGGCTTGACAGAAAACAACACACTGCGAAGGACGCGAGTAAAAACTGCCGCACAGACAAGGCCGATCAAGATTCCCAAACCGGCCAATGACAAAGCTTGCATGAGAACCATTCTGAGCACACTAGAACGGTTTGCGCCCAAAGCCATTCGAATGCCAATCTCTCCGGAACGTTGGGCCACGGAATAAGAGATCAATCCATAGATTCCTATCGCGGCCAGCATCATTGCCAGCCCCCCAAACAGGCCCAGCAACACACCCTGCAGCCAGGGTTGAGCTACGGAGGCGGTCACAATTTCATCCATTGTGAATACGTTGGCGATTGGCTGGTTCTTATCGATATGAAATACTGCGTTGCGAACAGCGGAAACCAGGCTGCTGACATCGTGTTCCGCTCGCACCGCTACCGCCATGCTGCCATTCCACTCGTTCTGCACCAGAGGCGCATACACCAGTGGCGTTACCTGGCTGGCCAGACTTCCGTAGTGCGCATCCGCCACCACTCCGACCACGGAAATACGCGGAATATGATATCCGGCCGGAAGCTGCCCTGGCTGGATCAGGCTCTCAGGAGGATAGAGCGTAATCACTTTTCCAATTGGGTCCGTATTCGGCCAGAACCGCCGGGCAAACGCCTGATTCACGATTGCTACCGGTGGACTATTCTGCGTGTCCTGCTCAGAAAACAAGCGGCCACTGATGCGCGCAATTCGCATCGACTCGAAATAGTGGCCATTTACCGGCCTGTATTGCACGCTGGGCACCTCATCCAGACTGCTAGGCGACGGCCGGTCAGTAAAAGTAATCTGTTTGCTCCAGCGTTCTCCCTGAAGTGGAAGGTCGGAAATGGCTCCAGCCGCTTTTACGCCCGGCAAAGACTCAAGTCGTTGCAGCAGCTCATGAAAAAATGTGGCCACACGCGGTGGCGCGCCGTCGCGTGTGGGATCACGGTCCGCGCTGTACGATTTCGGCAAGTCAACTCGAAAGGTAAGCACATTGGCGGGCTCAAAACCGGCCGTCACCTGAAGCAGTCGTTGGAAACTTTTCAGCACTAATCCTGCACTGACCAGCACCACCAAAGCAATCGCGATTTCACCCACAACCAATGCCGAGCGCACGCGGTGGCCACGGCGGCCCGTTTCTGTCCGTCCGCCCTCCTTCAAGGTCTCGCTGAGAGCAACCCTTGAACTGCGCAAAGCGGGCGCAAATCCAAAGATCAGCCCACTCAGGACCGAGAGTCCCAAGGTGAAAGCAAGCACCTGCAAATCCAGATGTATCTCCTGTGTCCTGGGCAGTATGTTTCCTGCAAGCGGTATGAGAGCGAGGCAACCGTACGCCAGCAGTAGTCCCAATCCTCCTCCAATAACAGCCAGAAGGATGCTTTCAGTCATAAATTGTTGAATCAGTCGCCCGCGGTGAACGCCAAGCGCCACCCGGATTGCGACCTCCTTTTGACGTCCAGCCGAACGGGCCAGCAGCAGGCCAGCTACATTCACACACGCCATAAGCAAGACAAGGCCCACCGTTACCAGCAGAATCACCAACGCTGCTCGCGTATTGCCGACAATGGTTTCCTGCAGCGGCTGAACGTCCGCTCCCATTCCTTTGTTTTCCGGAAATTGTTGCGCGATGGCCAGCATGATCGAATTTAAATCGGCGAAAGCCTGTTCTCTTCTTACCGCCGGTTTCAATCGTCCCACCATGTCAAGGAAGTTCGCATCGCGCGAGTCTGTTGGATCTTTGGGGGACCATGACATAGGCGCCCAGAGCTGCGTTTTCGCGGAGGTCAGGAAGGTCTTCGGAATCACCCCGATGATGCTGTATTGTTCACCATTCAACCTGAGGCTTTGGCCCACGATGTCCGGATCAGCATGGAAGCGGTTGCGCCAAAGCCCTTCGCTCAGCACTACCACTTGATGGCGTCCCCATTGCTCGTCCTCGGGAGTAAAGGTCCGTCCCCGCAGAGGCTGCACGCCGTAAGTTTTGAAAAACTCCGCTGACACAGTTAGTCCCAGCAGCCGTTCGGGCTGGCTCTCTCCCGCTAAATTGAATGCGGTTGTATAAAAAGCTGAAAGACTATCAAGGGTCCTATTCCGTTCGCGCAGAATCCTGAAATCAGGAGGTGAGGAGCCGAAGTGTGGGTTATCGGAAGCGCTGCAATAAACTGCAACCAGTCTTCCCGGATCCGAATAAGGCAGCGGCCGCAGGAGGACAGCATTGACAATGCTGAAAATCGCTGCATTCGGTCCGATTCCCAGCGCCAGGGTAATGATGGCCACCAGACTGAAGCCAGGTGATTTCAGCATCACCCGTATGGCGTAACGCAGGTCCTGAGCCAAGGGTTTCAACGGATCTCTATCCTCACGAAGTACAAATGAGATGTTCAAGCAGGGTCTTGTTAATGTCCGCAGCCAAGCTCTGTTGCGGACGAAAGAACCAATTCATCGAGACGCTGGGACTGAGGGCGCGCACGTAATGTCTCCAGCTATATGGAATGAACATGAGGTCCCCTGCTGCTAAGGTCTCTTGATAGCGATGTGCCGTCAGGAAAAGTGGCGTCTTCTCCGGATCAGGATATTCAGCATCCACGTCGCAATTATTCACTTGCGCCAGCCAACTATATACCAGGCTCCGTTCAGAGTCATTGAGACGATCTTCCACCAATTCTTCAACTCGCCCTGAGGAAAGCATGACATTTTCCAT
>Ga0070734_10005373_pt1 | contig 11371 bp, 11 predicted proteins | sample Coa_R1_8_FD_66444 | JGI IMG/M metagenome (GOLD analysis project Ga0070734, IMG submission 66444) | Surface soil microbial communities from Centralia Pennsylvania, which are recovering from an underground coalmine fire - Coalmine... | ecosystem: Environmental > Terrestrial > Soil > Unclassified ...
GGGCCGGAAAGGAATTTTACTGCAACCGCCCGCCCCAGGCGCGTGTCGCGAGCGCGGTACACGGAACCCATGCCGCCTGCCCCGAGCATGCTCTCGATCTGATAGGGTCCAACCCTGCTTCCGCTGCCGACAATTGTCGCCGTCAGATCGTCGCGGGACGAAGGCGCGGAATCGCGCTCGGAACTCATAGCGGCCGGTGGCTGAGATTATAGCAAAGCTAAAGCTAACGCTTGGCCGCCGATATTCGGCGCTATACTGCCTGGATGATTCGCACCTGCCTGCCCCTGGTCTGTCTTCTTCTGCTGGGCCGATTTGCGCCGGCAACCGCGCAGCGGGCCGCGCAAAACCCGGCCCCGGCCCAGTCGGGAGTTGCGGCTGTGGATGCGGACTACACGGCTCAGATCCGGGAATACACCACCGATCCGCAATTCAGCACCGATCTCGCCGATCACCTGCCGGCGTCGGCAAGTGTGCCCACACCACAAAAGTTCCTGGGATACATCGCCGGCGCCCCGAACAAGCTGACTTACACCAAGGATCTGTATCGTTATTACGATGCGCTGGCCGCGTCATCTCCGCGCGTTAAAGTCTGGAGAGTCGGAAAGAGCGAGGAAGGCCGGGATTTTATGATGATCGCGGTCAGCGACGATACCAACCTCGCGCGCATCGATCAACTGAAAGAGGCGACGGCGAAACTCGCCGACCCGCGCACTGTCACAGACGCCGAAGCGCAACGGCTCATCGACACCGGCAAGCCGTTTTATTGGCTCTCCGGCTCGATTCATTCGCCGGAGACGGGATCGCCCGAGATGCTGATGGAGTTGGCGTATCGCCTGGCCGTGGAAGATACTCCACTCATCCGGAAGATCCGGCAGAATCTCGTTGTGCTGATCACGCCCGTGCTCGAAGTCGACGGACACGATCGCGCGGTCGACCTCTACAACTATCACGTCGCAAATCCGGGGAAGGCGGTTCCGAACCTGGTGTACTGGGGCCGCTATGTCGCTCACGATAATAACCGCGACGGTATCGCCCAGGCTCTTCAGCTCTCGAAAATCCAGATGAAGAATTTTCTGGAGTGGCATCCGCAGGTGCTTCACGACCTTCACGAATCGGTTCCGTTCCTGTACACGTCGACCGGCACCGGGCCTTATAACGCGTGGCTCGATCCGCTCGTGGTCAGTGAATGGCAGAAGCTGGCGTACTACGAAATCGAACAGATGACGGCACGCGGCGTGCCCGGTGTGTGGACGCATGGATACTACGATGGATGGGCGCCGAACTACATGTTCTATGTAGCCAACGGCCATAACTCGATCGGGCGCTTCTACGAGACGTTCGGGAACGGAGGCGCCGACACGCGCAATCGCACCGTTACCAGCGCCGCCACCACGCGCGAATGGTTCCGTCCGAATCCGCCGGAGCCCAAGGTCCGATGGTCCATCCGCAACAACGTCAACATGCAGGAGAGCGCGTTGTTACTGGCGCTCGAGTACACCTCCGATCATCCGCGCGACTTCCTGTCCAACTTCTACCTGAAGAGCAAGCGCGCGGTGGCGAAAGCAGCGACCGAAGGGCCCGCGGCATGGGTAATTCCCAATGATGGGAAACGGCCGGCACTGGCCGCGCAGCTCGCCGCGCTCTTGCAGGAGGAAGGGTGCGAGGTGCAGCGGCTCGATCGCGAAATCGAAGTGAAGCCGGCTGCCCCGCCGACGCCGGCCAACGGCGAGGCGGCTTCCGTGAAACTCCCCGCCGGCAGCTACATCGTGCGCATGGATCAGCCGTACAGCCGCATGGCCGACATGCTGCTTGATACCCAGTATTACAACGTAAATGATCCGCGGCCCTATGACGACACGGGCTGGACTCTCGGTCCGCTGCGCAATGTGCAGACCATTCGTGTTACGGATCCGGCGATTCTCAAAGCTGCCATGACGCTCCTGAAAGAACCGGCGCGAGCCCACGGGACGCTTGACGGCACGGCCGCGAAATTTTATCTGATTAATGCCAACGCGGAACCCTCTCTCGCCACCCTGCCGTTTCAGCTTCGCGGAGCGAGCCTGTTCGCCGCCGAGCAGCCTTTCGACAACGAAGGCCGTCATTATAATGCGGGCAGCTACATCATTCCGGCGGCAGGTAATGCTGCCTCGCTGTCGCAAAATCTAACGCGGGCGGCCGGTGCGCTGGCGCTTCGGATTTCCGGGGCGGCGAGTGATCCGGCGGTCGCGCGCCACCCGATTACCGCGCCGCGCATCGCTTTGATCCACACCTGGGTCAATACCCAGAACGAGGGCTGGTACCGCCTCGCCCTGGATGAAATGAAGGTGCCGTACAGTTACATCTCCGATCAGTCGCTGCGCGACACCCCCAATTTGCGCGAGAAGTACGATGTCATTCTCTATCCGCCGGTCGGCGCGAACCTCGCCGCGCTCATCAACGGCGTGCCCAAGCGCATCCAGCCCGACGGTTCCGAGTTCGGGGGGCCACTGCCCTGGATGAAAACCGTTCTGACGCCGAACCTGGCATCCAGCGACGGCCAGCCGGACCAATCGCCCGACATTCGAGGCGGTATGGGGTTCGAAGGCCTGGCTCATCTGAAGAAGTTCATCGAGGAGGGCGGCGTATTCCTGTGTTTCGGCTCCAACGCCGTGCTTCCGGTCGATCTGGGAATAACCTCAAATGTGTCGATCGTGGACACGCGCACCCTGCAGGCCCGCGGGTCGGTCTACCTCTCGAATGTCGAAGACCGCACGAGCCCGATCGCGTATGGATATGACGAGCAACTGGGCGTCTACTTCAACCAGACCCCGGTATTCCGCCTCTCGTTGGCGAACGGGAACGGTGGAGGCGGGGGCGGGTTGCAACCGCCTGCCGCCGGACCGCGGGGCACCGGCCGGGGCACGCTGAGCGATCCCGATATCGTTCAGGGACGCCTGTATCAGGCGAACGCGCCGGACGCGCCTCCCGTCAATCCGCGCGAGCGGGAACTGTATATCGATCCGGAGGTCCGGGAAGGGAATCCCGCGGCCATCCCGCCGCGCTCGATGTGGCCACGTGTGATTGTGCGCTTTGCCGAAGAACGCAAACTGCTGCTCAGCGGGGAACTGGCGGGCGGCCAGGAACTCGCGAATACGCCGGCGGTCATCGATGTGCCCGTGGGGAAAGGTCACGTGGTGCTGTACGCGATCAATCCGATGTGGCGCCAGGAAACGCACGGCAGCTTCATGCTGGTGATGAATGCCGTCTTGAACTGGGATCACCTGCAGGCGGGACGCTGACCGATTCTATTCCGGCGTCAGCGGCCCGGTTCGCTCTTACGAACCGCCTTGCGATCGACCGACCCGGCGTGCCGGATGAAGCCTGTCACGCGGCCCTGCGCGTCCCGGATGAATTCAACCGGATCGCCTTCGGTTCGCGAGATGAAAAGGTTTTCCGTGCGGGGCGCCAGCGGCAGCTTGAGGGGGTTCGTGCCTTCCTGCAGGAACAGCAAGTCGCCCTCGGCGGTGATGCGGGCGGGGCGGCCGCCGGCATACTCGTAGGAGCCGGTGTATTTCGAAAGGACATCCGGAGCCAGCTTGGTAATCTCTGTCCCGCCGAGCATGTGCGAGGGCGAACTGTCGTGCTCACATATACTCTCCAGCAGGTCTGTATCCGGCTGCAGCGTTTTGGGGATCTTGAATGAGAACGGCCGCGTGAAAGTCTTCGGGTCGTCGATGGTCATGTCGAGATCCATGTGCCCGAAATCCCGGCGATGGAAGCGTTCAATGATGCGCAAGGCTTCTGTGTGCGGATGGCCTTCAATGTCGAGCCAGCCTCGGTCGTTGAAGCCCGCGGTCTCCACCACCATCGTGTCCCCCTCCCAGTGACCTACCGAATAACCCATCCAGCTAGGAGTGGGATCGGCCGGAAGCGGGCGCCCGTCCGTGAAGATGGTTCGATGCACGCTGTTGGTGGTGCCCTGGTAGAGCACCACGATCAGTCCGGGTGTCTGAACGAACCGGGCGAGATCGACGATGTGGTAGTACGGAAACGGATCGGGCAGGCAGTTGGCGCGGGGAGCGTCCTTCCCCAAATCGCGCACGCGCTGTTGATACACGGCCTCCGCCCAGGGCTGAATGTCGGCAGGCTTCAGGTCGCGGGCGACGTTGCGATCATAACTGCCTCCTCCGGGACCGCTCCAGACGCCGGAAAGATCCGGCTTACCGTCGGCGGCGCGCGGCGGCGGCGCTGCCAAATTCGGCTTGCCGTCGGCCGTGCGGGGCACCCCCGGGGTGGGATAGTTCAGCCATTGCGCGTTCGCGGCAACAGTAAAGAGGAACGCGGGAATGAGGATCAGGTTCGACATAGACGGCATCCACCTCTCTCAGAGAGTGTAACGCCGTCCGGCAGTTTCGAAACGACGGCGGCTTTACGCTGCCGGGGTCTTTTTCTTGGCGGCGCGCGTGGCTTTGTACTTCTTCTCGAACCGGTCGACGCGTCCAGCGGTATCGATCAGCTTCTGCTTGCCGGTGAAAAACGGGTGGCAGGACGAGCAGATTTCCACGCGGATGTCACCCTTGTGCGTGGAACGCGTTTTGAACGTGTGTCCGCAGGCACAAATGACGTTAACCTCGTTATACGCAGGATGAATACCGGCCTTCATTCTTTGGGGGAATCCTTTCGAGAACTTCAGTATAGCAAACGAAGCAAAAATGAAAACCCCCGCAGCCTTTTACAAGACCGCGGGGGGTTGGTAGCCTTAAGAAACCTGAGGCCTAACTGACGCGTGAGGCAGCCGGTCCACAGGAACGCGACCCCGGTACTGGACGGGGTCTCAGCATAACAGGCTCAACTCTAACAGTCGGCCACCTCGCGCGGTTTTATACTACTATCCATTTTGACTGGACCACCTCCTTTCCCAGTGATACCTTCATGCTCTCATGCAGTTCCGGGGCCTGTCAATAAGTTGCTTTAAAGACGCCAGCCGTCCAATTTGAAGTCACAAATACCGGGACGCGAACCGGCACATCGCCAGTCCATCGATCCAGTTGAACGGAAACCGGCCGGTCGTGTAATGAGCGCACGGCAGCTTGAGAGTTTCGTGCGGCAGTTTCAATTCCCGGAAGCGCTGCAGAACCTGTTTGGAATAGACCGGCAGGAAGCTGGTGTCGAACGGCGCCCAGACCAGCAAGCTGCGCAGATCGCGGCCGCAGAACTTTTCCAGGTACGGCGCCGGGCTGATGACCGACCAGAAGCGCCGCAGATCGTCTTGGTTGACGTCGTTGCCGAAGCCGCGGCGTACGTGCTGGGTCGACAGGCCGGTCCAAACCACGTCGGAAAAGTACATCGAAACGTGGTTGAAGATGCCGGCGCGGACACGCCGGTCGTGAGCCGTGGTGATGGCGGCCACACAGGAGCCGAGGCTGGTTCCCAGGATGCCGACGCGCGAGTAGCCTTGCTGCTCCAGCCAGTCCAGGCAGGCACGCGTATCAATGATCGATTGACGCGACGCGTGAATCGTGCGTCCGATATTGCTCGACACGTGATAGTCGGCGCGCTCGAGTTCGGCGGGCATCCGCTCGGCGTGATAGGCCATGGTCATACGCAGCGCGCTGATTCCGAACTTGTTCAGCAGTTGGGCCAGGCCGAGGTGCCCGTCGGCCCCGGAATTCCACTGCGGCAACACGACCAGCGCCCGGCCGCGGTTGCGCACAGCCGGAAACCAGCGCGCGTGCACCGTATTGTTTTCCGGATACGGCGACGCCACGGGGCTGGTGAACGTCAACAGATTCCCGCGAAGGCGATAGTCACGCACCGGTTCATAACTGTAAAATCGATCCGAATCGGCGAGCGCCTCGCTCACAAACCGGGAAACGCAGTGGACGGAATTGCCGTTGGCATCCGCGGGGCAGGCAGGATACCCGATCCGCGCGAGCCATTCGGTTCCCCATTCAAACGGCCGCACCACCCGATTGCTGTCGCGGCTGGCCAGATGCCGCTCCCAGCGGTCGATCCAGCGGGCGTAGACTCGTGTCATCTGGCGAGAGACACCAGTCTAACAAACAAAAAGCCCCGCGCCGGAAAAGAAACCGGAGCGGGGCGGCCTAATCAGAAGGAGGCAACGCACCAAAGCGAAGAACCTCTCGTGAACCCTGCCGCCTGGACTGCAAACCACGGGCCATCCGTTAAGTGATTGATTGCATTTCCCGGACACGTGCCCCGTTCCCGAATTCGGAAGACCCGTTCTACAGTTTCCGAAAGAACGGAACTTCGCCGCCGGTACCGGCGTATGGTATCGAGAAAGAAGACAAAGGAGTAGTTCATGTTTTGCGATGCTTGCGGCACGCGCCTTCCCGAAGGCGCCGGCTTCTGCCCTTCCTGCGGTAAAGCCTTCAGAAGCGCGCCGTTGATGCCGCCGGCGCAGGGCCGGATCGCCGGGCACGTCCGGTTGCTGGGGATCTTGTGGCTGGCTATGTCGGCCTTCCACCTGATTCCAGGCTTGTTCCTGCTTACGGTGTTCGGCCGCGGCTATGGTTTCGTACTGCCCGGCCATTTCTTTCACGGCATTCTGCAGACGGTCGGGTGGTTTTTCATCGCCGGCAGCGTGGCCGGCGTAATCGCCGGCTGGGGGCTGCTCGACCGGCAGCCCTGGGCGCGCATGCTGGCGATTGTGCTGGGCTTCCTCAATCTGCTGCACATGCCGTTCGGAACGGCACTGGGAATTTACACATTGTGGGTTCTACTGCCCGCGCAATCGGAGCAGGAATACCGGCAGGTCGCCCGCGCGGCGTAACCCTATTCGGGTTCGCCGGTCTGGTTGGGGAACTTGACCACCACGGAAATCCGGCGATTCCGCGGGTTCTCCGGATGCTTCGGATCCAGCAACCGCTGGGCGGCGAACCCCCGCGTCTCGACCACCTGCTCGGGCCGCAGGCCGAAGGTGTGCAGAATGCGGCGCGCCGTGTTGGCGCGATCCGAGGCCAGTTCCCAATTGCTGTACCGGCTGGAACTGGTGGAGTTGCGAAACGGACGCGCGTCGGTGTGGCCCTCGATCACCACTTCGTTCGGCATCTTGCCCAATTCGACGGCCAGGACCTCGAGCAGATGCTCGCCCGAGGCCGTCGGCGATGTATTCCCCGTGACAAAGAACAGGCCTTGCTCGGTCTCCAGCAGATCGATGCGCAAACCTTCGCCCGTCACGCTGAATAGAACGTTGTTTCGAATGGAGCGGAATTCCGGCATCTTGCGGAGGGCCGCTTCGATCTGGTCTTGAACGCCGCGCACGTTGCGGTGATCGACAATGATCCCCTCGCCGGAGCTGCCGGCGCCCGCGCCGAGGCTGCGCGCGTAACCCTTCGGATCGCGGAAATATCCCTGCACCGATTTGCGTACTTTGCTGCCGCTGTTCATCATCCACAACACGATGAAGAGCGCCATTAAGGCCGTGACAAAATCGGCATACGCGACCTTCCAGGCACCGCCGCGGTGTTTTTCCTGCGAACTCCGCCGCATCGACCGAACCCGCGGTTGGGGTTCAGGCGGTGGTTGGCTGAGTCGCATGGGTTTCCGATCCGGGCGGTGGATTCACCGGCGGGATTTTGGCATCGCGCCGGATCGTGATTTCCATCTCCTCGAAGGGCGGCCGCCACTCGAGCGGAATCGAGCGGCGCCCGTACTCGACCGAAAGAATCGGCGAAGATCCTCGCGCGAACGCCACCACCGCATTACGCAGCATCTCCAAGCGGTGAGTTCGCGCCGCGCCGACAATTTCCAGCCGCGCCGCGATCGGCCCGACCAGGCCGTAGCACAACAGAATGCCCAGAAACGTGCCCACCAGAGCCGCGGCTACTTTTTGTCCCACGGTTTCGGGCGAGCCGCCAATCGCCTCCATCGTAATCACCACGCCCAGCACGGCCGCCACAATGCCCAACCCGGGAAGCGCATCGGCTACCGAACTGAGGGCGTTGACCGGTTCGTGCTGGCTCCGCCCCTGCACCTCGATGTCCAGATCCATCAGATGATCGATTTCCTGCGGCGTCGTGATCCCGATGACCAGCATGCGCAGCGAATCGCACAGGAACCGCAACGTATCGGGCTGCTTAAGCAATTCCGGATATTGTGAAAAGATGCGGCTGTGCTGCGGGTCTTCCACGTCGGGCTCCAGCGCCATGGCTCCCCCGCGCTGAGCGAAGCTGAAAACCTCATACAACATGCGGAGAGTCCGTAGATAGGAGGTGCGGCTGCACGGGGTCTCCCGAAAGGCGGCGAAGGCCCCGGAAATCATCTTCCGGATCAGCGCCGGTGGGTTCGCCACCAGCACGATCCCCACTCCTGCCCCGCCCACGATCAGCAGTTCGGCGGGCTGCAGCAGCACCCACGGATTCCCCTTCTCGATCAGATAACCGCCGAACACCGCCCCAAACACCACGAGAATTCCGACCACGGCGAGCATAGGGTTTCGGTGAGGCGCGGATTCCGGGCCTCTGTCTCCCCTATCGTCCCCCGCCGCGGGAACGTGAACCGTCCCTCAGCCGGATACCTTAGTTCGAGCCGGAACCGTTCAGCAGACCGGACGTTTGGTAAGCCCCTTGGTCACTTCTCCGCGAAACCACCGGTGAATCCGAATCGTGGCAATGTGAATGTCTTCGTCGTGCTGCCCCAGGCAGACCGCGCACTCCCCGGCGCTGACACGGGTCGAGCGGCTGCGGGAGATTTCCCGGTAGTGGTGGAAGGCGCGCAAAGCGCTGCCGACGGGTAATTGAGCGTTCATCAACTTCTCCAGTTCTTGCGGCTGCTCGGGAAGAGCAGCCGCTTTTGGACTGGAGGTGAAGTTAACGTGCGGAGTACACCAAAACAAGACTCACTTCGGATAACAGCGCCGGAGAATGCGCCAATTTCCTACCTGCTGCCTTCCGCTCTCTTCAAGGCAGTCACCGGTGACGGCAGCCGCGATCCCACCGGTCCCGTGAACTCCTCCTTGGAGCCGTCTTCGTAATATTGAACGAACTTCCACACCAGGTCCGAGCCTTCTTTCGGATTGATGCCGAGCATGCCGAACTCAACGAATTCGTACGGCTCGATTTTTCCGTTCCACACCGCGCCAGTGATCTTGCCTTTTTCATCTTTCTTGAAGTCAATCTTCCAGCCCGGCTTGAACTCAAAATCGTAAACCGTGAGCTCGCTGGGGAACTCGCCTTCCACCCGGATGGTCGCGACCTTCTTCTCATTGGGCACGCGCATCGTGTACTTCTCCCGCGCGCCATACGTCGACTCAGTCGGATAGATCCGGATATGGCTGAAAGCCAGGTGCCCGAAAATCAGCAGCGCGGCGGCGCCGGCCGCCATGTGAAACGTGGCGCGAATGGTCATGAATACTTCCTCCTTGTTTGGGGTCTTTCTGGGTATTTAGATATACCAAATCGAGAGGCGGGAAGCGAGAGCGTTATAATTTGAGGAGCATCAGGAGGGACGTGTGATCATCCGGGGACAAAAGCTGGCGGGACTCTGCTTGGCTGGCGCCATCCTGCTCTTCGGACAGGATTGGACCACCGCCACATCTTTACCCAAAGTCGACTTCGCGGGCCTCACGCCGGCGCAGACGGCTCGCGCGCTGAAACTGCTCCGCCAGCAGGACTGTTCCTGCCGCTGCGGCATGAAAGTGGCCGAGTGCCGCATGAAAGACCCCAGCTGTGCCTACAGCCGAGGCATGGCCGACGAGACCGTGGCGGCGATACGGGCCGGCAAAAACGACCAGCAGGTGCTCGCCGCCGTCGCCGCTTCGGATATCGCGAAAGGGCCGGCGGACCACTCTAAACTGCTCGAGGACCCCGTCAACATTCCGGTTGCCAACGCGCCGGTTCGCGGCCCCGCCACGGCACCGGTCACGCTTGTGGAATTCTCGGATTTTCAATGCCCGTTCTGCATTGCGGCCACGCCGCAGCTGGAATCCGTATTGAAGGCGTATCCCTCCCAGGTCAAGTTGATTTTCAAGGAATTTCCGCTGGACACGCACGCTCAGGCTCCGCTGGCCGCCGCCGCCGCGCTGTCCGCGCAGAAGCAGGGAAAATTCTGGCCCATGTATGACGGCCTGTTTGCCCAAAAGGGCAACCTGTCTCGTCGCGGTGTTCTGGCCCTGGCCATGGGAATCGGTCTCGATATGAAGCAGTTTCAGGCCGACCTGGACTCGGCCGCCATCAAGAAAGCGGTAGAGCGTGATATGGATGACGGCGAACACATCGGCGTCGATTCCACCCCCACGCTGTTCATGAACGGCCAGCGCTATAACGGCCCTGTCACGCTCGCCGCCTTAAAGCCGGTGCTCGATCAGGAACTGAAGCACAAGCCTGCCAAAACGCCGGCGGCCAATCGATAACCGGTGCCATGGAGCAGGTCGCCGACCTGCCCGCAGCCTATTTCCCTTTCGGAAGCTGAATCTCGACACTGAACTTCATCCGTACGACCGCGCCATTTTTCCGGCTGATGCTGCCGTGCGAGTGCGTGACTTTCGCGGCGGTGATCCAGAAACGCCCCTGTCCCTTCGCCAGCGAATCCCGCTGCGCGAAGTATTTTTCGCCGCCCGCTTGCGAGAGATCGTACAAGGCTTGAAAGTCTGCGCAGTTGGTCGCAAACCGGAACTCGCGCGGGGAGCTCTCGACCTCCAGCTCGGCCGTCCAGTCGTAGCCCGCGTCAATCTCGGTCGCATGATGCGCGTGCAAGGGAGGGTTGGCCACCCAGGCGGCGAGCTTGCAACCCGTATCGCTTTGCCGGGACACGACATCAATACCACCCGGCAGCGACACCACAAAATCCAGGCCGTCATTCAAGTGTTTCCGGAACTCGTGGCCTTCCCGGATCTCGCCCGAAAAACAGATCGCGCCGGCGGCGCACGCCGGCTGGGCCGCGCCGGTAACGCGGCCCGCCTTCTTCTCCTGGCCCTGAGAGTTCGGGAAGGCGTTCAAAATCAGCAAGGCTAATACCGCCACTTTTCGCATCAACCAAAACCCCGCGTTCATCCCCTGGCCCGCTTGGAATCCTTATGCTTTGCGTCGGGCCGCTTCGAGAAAGCCCGGTAGGAAAGATCCAGCAGTTCCACCACGTGGTACACTCGCTGCCCCGATCCGTGCAGCCGCACGCCGGCCTGTAGCTGGAGCAAACAGCCGGGATTCGCGGTCGCGATGAACGCCGCTCCGGTGGAATTTACGGACTCCATCTTGCGGCTCAGTATCTGCATCGACATCGCATTCTGCACCACGTTGTAGATTCCGGCGCTGCCGCAGCAGATATCGGCGAACGGCATCTCGCGCATTTGCAGTTCGGGGATGCGCGCCAGCAGTTGCCGCGGCGCGGTCCGAACTTTCTGCCCGTGCGCCAGGTGGCAGGAATCCTGGTAGGT
>Ga0070734_10005374_pt1 | contig 11366 bp, 9 predicted proteins | sample Coa_R1_8_FD_66444 | JGI IMG/M metagenome (GOLD analysis project Ga0070734, IMG submission 66444) | Surface soil microbial communities from Centralia Pennsylvania, which are recovering from an underground coalmine fire - Coalmine... | ecosystem: Environmental > Terrestrial > Soil > Unclassified ...
CCGACCATGCCGTAGCCGCCCTCCTTGGTGTAACCGGTCTTCAGGCCGTCGGCGCCTTCCATCGAGTTCAGCAACGGGTTGCGGTTCTGCTGCCGGATCTTGTTCCAGGTGAATTCCTTTTCACCGAACAATTTGTAGAACTCCGGATACTCAAGGATGATGTGACGCGCGAGCATCGACAGCTCGCGCACCGTCATCTTGTTGACGGGATTGGGCAGCCCGTTGGAGTTGCCGAAGGTCGACTTGACCAGGCCGAGCTCACGCGCGCGCTTGGTCATGTAGTCGTTGGCGAAGATGCTCTCGTTGCCGGCCATGCCCTCGGCGAGCGCGATGCAGGCGTCGTTGCCGCTCGGGATGATCGCGCCGTGCAGCAGGTCGTCGACCGAGACCTTGCTGTTGATTGCAGCAAACATGGTCGAGGTTCCCGAGGGAGCGCCGCCCCTGCGCCAGGCGTTCTCACTGATCCGATATTCGTCGGTCAGCTTCATCGTTCCTTCCTTGAGGGCGTGGAACACCACCTCCACCGTCATCAGCTTCATCATGCTGGAGGGCGCGCGCAACTCGTCGGCGTTCCTCTCGAACAGCACGCTGCCGCTCTTGGCCTCGATCAGGATCGCGGTCGGCGCATCCCCCTCAAAGCCGCCCTCTTCCTTCTTGGGACCCTGGATGCTGTTGGCGGCGTAGAGCACGCCGCCCCAGGCGACGGCGCAGGCCACGGCAGCCGCGATCACGCCGCGGAACACGCGGTTTTTCGTGACGATCGAGGAGCGGAACGCGGGAATGATTGCCATCGGCGACGCCTTTGAGGCCGGTCGTTCTAACAGCTGGCATGATAGCAAACAACACAGCGGAAAGGCGGATTGTTGCCGCAGCACCATGCCATCGACCGTCGCTTGCCATCCGTTGTGGAAAGAGTTGAACGGGCTCAGTACAGCCCGCGCCCGCTCAGGATTTCGCTCGGCCCGCGCGGATCGACCGGTGCATAAGCCGAGACGGAATAACCGGGCGAATAGCGCGCATCCTCGTCGGAGGAGACCGCGCGCGAATGAGCGAGGATGCGGCCGCTTCCGAGCGTGCGGTTGGACGCCGACATCTCCGAGGTCGTATCGATCGAGGCTTGGTCGGCCGTGGTATTTCCGAGGCTGTAGGGGCGATCCTCCGGCATCGGAATGTTGCCTCGCATCCGCCGACCGTAGGAACCACCTTCCGGAACGAAGGGTCGAGCTGACGCCACCCGCACCAATGACGGCGCCGGAGCCGGTGCTCCGGTCCGCAAGGTCGCCATCAGCTGGCGGTCATCGGAGCCTTCCAGCGGCGCCCGGCCGACATATTCGACCCGCACCCGTGCGACGCCATTGCCTTTGAAATCGAGAAGCTCGGCGACCTTGTGGGAGACGTCGATAAGGCGGTTGCCGTGATAAGGGCCGCGGTCATTGACCCGAACGATGATCGACTTGCCGTTGCCGAGATTGGTCACCCGTGCGTAGCAGGGCATCGGCAGGGTCGGATGCGCGGCGCTCAGCGAATCCATGTCGAACACTTCGCCATTGGCGGTCAGCCGGCCATGGAAATCGTCGCCGTACCAGGACGCGAACCCCTCCTCGCGATAGTTGACGTCCTCCTCGGGCACATAGACGCGGCCGGCCACCATATAGGGCTTGCCGACCCGGTAGGTGCCGCCGCCTTTGGGCACCGGTTCGCCGTACTCGACCACCCTGGGACTGGAGGAGACCCCGTATTGCGGGTCGACGCGGCTTGCGAACTTGCCCGAGGAAGCGCAATTGGCAAGCGCCAGACAGGCGACGATAGCCGCAGCGCTCCGCGCCGCCCGCACCGCCGAATCTGAGCGCCGGATCCCCATTCGCCCCCAACTACCATTTCCACGGGCCACCGGCCCGGCATTTGCGACGGGGCGCGGCCCGCCTCCGCACCCTCGTGATGAGGATACCGCATCGGGAACGCGGCGGAAATGGGGAGGCCTTTGCGGTGGTTAGCCAATGGTTGCAGCGCGGACACAGCGCGAACCAACTGCCTGGTTTTGGGACATCTGTTGCGCAAAATCCTCGGTCACGGGGAATGTGGGTGGCCATCCCCGGAATCTTTTTGACTGTGCAGGCGTGCACGTCGTTTGCTCTCCCGCGGGGCGCAAAGGACTTTTTGCGATGTTCGAGACAATGACAGCACTGATGGGCCTGGTTGGCGCCGGCATTTTCCTTGCCCATGCATTTGAGGGTATCCGCTCGCGGGCTTGAGCGGCGGGAAGCGTATATCGGCTTCTTTTCGAAAAGGCTCGTTCCGAAAGCTTTAATCAATTCGGACGAGCATTGAGAATCGGAGGGTGCATCATGCGCAACGGCGATTTGGTCTCCGACGGATTTCTTGCACTGACCGCGGGCGGTTTCGCGCTTCTGTGCTCAAGCTTGCTGGCCTTCGCGTTTACCTGATCGGACGCGAGGCGCAACGACGAGACGAGCTGGCTTTCGAGCCGCTTTCTGCTGACATCCCTACCCTGCCCGGTTTTGTGGCCTTCGCTCGATGGCCGGCATTCCATGCCGTAAGCCTTGGTGTCCAATTGTGGCTGGCGATGACGGAATCGCCTATGTCTACCCGATCCCGCCACATTGAACCGCGCTGATGAGTAGCGAACCCAAGGCAGCCGACACGCCAGCCGATAAGCCAGCCGCTCAACCCAAGACCGATCCTGGCGCGCCAAACGCAACGACACCTGCCGCGCTGTATGAAGCCGGTTTCAGGCATTTGCAGGAGGGCCGGCCGCTCGAGGCGCAAGTATGCTGCCTCCAAGCGCTCGAGATTCAAGGCGACCATGCCGACGCCTTGCACCTGATGGGCTTGTTGTCGTTGCGGGGCGGCCAGCACGATCACGCGGTGGAATGGCTCAGCCGCGCCATCCGGAAAGAGCCCAGGACCGATTATCTCGCGACCCTCGGCATCACGCTGAAGCAGATGGGACGGGGCGAGGAAGCCCTGCAAGTGTTCGACAAGGCGGTGCAGCTCAAGCCCGACGATGCCGAATTGTGGAGGCATCTCGCAAACATGCTGCTGGCGCTCGACCGTTCCGCGGACGCGCTGCTCGGCTATCAGCACGTGCTTCGCCTCAACCCCGGACATCTGGAAGCCGCCTATCAGAGCGCCTTGATCCTGCATCGGTTGGAGCGCTTCGAGGAGGCGCTGGCAGAGCTTGACCGTCTGCTCGTGTTGCGGGGCGACCACGTGCCGGCCTTGCAGCTTCGGGCACGTGTGCTGCGTGCCCTCAAGCGCTTTGAAGCATGCCTCGCCGACAACATGCGCGCATACGCGCTCGATCCCGCCGATGCCTTCACCTGCAACAATATCGGCGACGCCATGCAGTTGCTCGGCCGACATCAGGAAGGACTTTCGTGGTTTGACAAGGCGCTGGCCCTTCAGCCGGACATCGCCGATGTGCTCCTCAACAGGGGCTATGCGCTGCTGCAGCTGCATCGTTTCGACGAAGCGATCGAGACCTACGAACGGCTGCTCGGGGTCGATCCCGATCATGCGCGCGGCAAGTGGCAGTGGGCGCATGTCCAGTTGCTCAATGGCAACTTCGAGGCCGGATGGGCCGCGCGCGAGGCTCGCTGGGACGTGGCGGACTTCTCACCGGATTATCCCAGGTTTTCGCAACCCAAATGGCTCGGCAAGGAATCGGTCGAAGGCAAGACCGTCCTGGTCTGCGCCGACGAAGGGCTTGGCGACACCATTCAGTTCGCGCGCTTTGTGCCTATGCTGGCTGCGCGCGGCGCGCGCGTCATTCTTGCCGTTCAGGATCCATTGGTGCCGCTGCTGTCGAGCGTCACGGGAGTGAGCGAGTGCGTCGCGGATTCGAAACGCACGCTCCCACCGTTCGACGTGCACTGCCCTGTCATGAGCCTGCCGCTGGCCTGCGAAGCCAGGCTTGAGACGATACCCCCGGCCGGTTATCTGCCACCGCCCCCGGCCGAACGGGTTGAAGCCTGGGAGCGCCGCCTCGGTCCGCATGACCGCCTGCGGGTCGGGCTGGTCTGGTCCGGCAATGCGAAACAGGGCGACGACCGTAACCGCTCGATGCCTCTTGCGACTTTGATGCCGCTGCTCGCCATGGATGCGACCTTCGTCAGCCTGCAAAAAGATCCACGGCCCGCCGACCGCGCGTTGCTTGCCGAACGAACCGACATCGTCGATCACACCGCCGAGCTGACCGACTTCGTCGAGACGGCCGCGCTGATGTCCTGCCTCGACCTCGTGGTCACCGTTTGCACGAGCGTCGCCCATCTCGCCGGGACGCTCGGTCGGCCGACCTGGGTGATGCTGCCTTACGTCGGCGACTGGCGCTGGCTCATCGATCGCGACGACAGCCCGTGGTATCCGAGCGTGCGTCTGTTCAGGCAGGACGCGGCGCGCGACTACGGCATCGTCATCGATCGGGTGCGCGAGGCGCTGGCTCGCGCGATTGCGGCGTTCGAGCCGGGCAATCGGTAGCGGAGCTCGCCGATCTCGCGGACCGTTGACGCCGGCTCAATCGCCTTCTGCAACAACGGGTGGCAGCGGCCGGGTCGAGGCAAGGCGATCGGGCGTCCCCAGGAAGTTGAGCGAGTCCTGAGCGACCTCTAGCACCGTGCCGGTCCGCCCCGAGGAGACGCCGCCGAACTTGCCGCCATCGGCGTATTGTTTGGCGATTTCAAATGCGGTGCCGGTCCGCGGTTGCTCACCGGCGTGAGCGGTCGAGAACGCGGCGGGTGCAAAGGCAAGCAATGTCAGGAATGCGAGAGCGGAGGCTTTCATGGTCTGACTCCTCTGGAGGGCGTGGGGCATCGACTTTCGAGTCGTCATCAGGTTTGGACGACACCGGTGATCATGCCTCGCGCACCATTTGCCGCTGTGAGGAAGGTCACGATTGCCGTTAGCCGTGTGTGACTGATGTCACCACCGCGGCACAGATCGGATCGTCAAAGGTCGCTTTGCCTGGCCGTGTCAGGGCCCCCCGCCAAACTTGGATGGATCGTTATAGCTCGGCGTGTCGTCGTAGCGGATATCAGGGCGCGGTGCTGCGTAGCTCCAGCCTGGAATAGGTCGGCCAACAAAGCCGTGGTTGGGAATGGACGGTGATCTGAGCCGCGGCTTGGTGTGGTGCGCCGGTGCTGCACCTACCGAAGCCCACATGACCACCAGCAGGCCTAGCGCCAAAAATGCACGCATCGTTCTTGCTCCAACAAACGCAATGAGCAGTAGATCGCATTGGGGATGAAATCGCCCCTGCCCTCAAATGCGTTCGAACTCGCATTTTCCCAAGGGCGCGCCGCTTCACAAATGAAGGACGCTGCGATGCAAGCCGGCTGATCGGCTGGCTATCGGGGAAACCCTGCTCCTGGGTGGATGCGCCGGGCCATAGCGGCGTGCACCGTCGCGCGGCTGATGAACGACAAAATCGTCGCGCTCACGCTGACGCATCAGTAAGGCGCGGCAGCCATGCGCCATCAGCGGCCCAATTTGGAGTATGAATAGGGACCCAACCGAATGGGCCGTTCCGGTGATGAGGCTTAGACTTTGCCAGCCCGTCCAGGCCTTGTTTTTTGAAGAAGAGCTTCTTCGTTTGGGGTGGGGCCGCTCCATTCCCTGAAATAGGGGCGGCCCCCGCCAGCCACTTCCAATCGCCCTGCCCACAAGCAGAAGCGGTAGCCGACGCCTATTCAGTGCCGGCAAACTGCCCGAAGGTTCAATCTGGCGACAATTGAGCGCGGGACTGACTTAAGTCCCGCGCTCTGTTTTCGTCACCGCCTCAGCCGTCTGGCATGTGTTGCCGGCCGCCTGCCGGTTGCGGATCCTGTTCCTTCGTCGCCGACGCCTCATTTGTCCCTTCCACCCGCTTGACTAGGCCGTCTAACGCGTCGGCGAGGAGGCGCGCGGCCACAGCGCCGGGGCGAGCGGCTGAGTCATCCGCCGAGGCGCTGCTGCCGCAAGCTATGCTTCACAAAACCCCCGATCGGCGGAATCATTGGGGATGCTTACCGTCCGACCGATCAAGCACGAAGCCGTTCCCAGGTGACGCAATAAGGGAGCCAAGCAATAAGGGAGCCAAAAATGAAATACGTCCTGCTTGCCTTTCTCGTTTCGACCGCGCCTGCGATGGCCTGCTCATCTGACACGGACTGCCTACCTGGGAGTCAGTGTCAGAAGCCTTTCGGAAGTATGTACGGAGCGTGTACAGGCAGCCTTTCGCCCGGCAACTCCAATGATCGGCAGCCACAACCATCTCCCTCGGATGGCAATCGCAACTACGCAAATACGTGCTCGTTCGATATCGATTGCAGCCCGGGGAGCCATTGCTCCTTCAAGGTCGATTCGTCCGAAGGTTTGTGCATGAAATAGATTTTCGAGCCAGCACGCCTCATCGGACCGCCGCAAGCGCGGTGCCGTCCGGCACGAGGCTGTCACCCCCGTCTTGGTACGTTCCGTTACCTATGTCTCCGGGCCAGACAATCAGGCGACTGGCGGAAGGGGTGAGATTCGAACTCACGGTACCCTTGCGGGCACGCCGGTTTTCAAGACCGGTGCCTTAAGCCACTCGGCCACCCTTCCTAGCTTTGCAAAGTCAGTGGCTTAGGCGTCGTTCTTACTTGACCAGTGTGCGAACGATGCCACCGAATTGCCACCGCGCGGACCTCTATCATGATCCGGCCTTTCCGGACAATGCTGCGTTGATTGCTGCAGCTGCCGTGCTGTCGTCTTCCGCAACGAGTGCATAGGTTCCTCGATCGGGTATCCGGCAGAGCAACACGGTGCGCCTCTCGGACACCTGACCCAGTACCAGGCTTCGCGGTCGGCGACGAACTTCATCAGCCCGACCGCACCGCCTTTGCCGTCGCCCGCGCTCGGGTCGCCGCGTCGTGCGCCATCTGCGCGCAGAGTCCGGTATAGGCGGTCGGGTCGAGCAGCTTTTCGATCGCCGGCTTGTCGAGATGTGCGGTAACGAGCTTGTCGGCGGCGAGCAGGTCGCCAAAGGATTTGCGCTCGACCGCCGCCTCCATCGCCGCGTCGTAGACGACGTCGTGTGCGTGCTGCCGGCCGATGGCTTTTCCCAGATTGAGCATGACCGCCTCGGCCATGATGAGCCCGCCGCCGAGGTTGAGATTGGCACGCATCCGCGCGGGATGCAGCGTCAACCCGCGGAAAATCTCGACCAGCCGCGAGAGCATGTCGCCGGTGGTGATGCAGGCGCGGCTCTCGGCCGAATCCATCATCAGGCTGGTGGTCCGGTCGGCCTCGTGCTCGGTCTGCATCGCTTCCAGGGCGAGCGGCACGATCGAGCGGATTTCCGCCGCAGCGGCGATGATGTCCTGGCACAGCTTGGGGTTGCGCTTTTGCGGCATCGTCGAGCTGCCGACCGTGCCCGGCGGCACCGGCTCCTCGACCTCGCCGAACTCGGTCTTCATCAAGGTGTAGATCTCGCGCCCGATCCGCCCGCAGCTCGCCGCCAGCATGCCCAGGAGGCAGATGTTCTCGGCCAGATGGTCAAGGATCACCCGCGACGGCACAATCATCGAGCCAAAGCCCAAATGCCGGCCGACCCCGGCCTGCACCTTCGGCCCCATCTCGCCGAGCGAGGCATAGGTGCCAGCGCCGCCGCCGAGCATCGCGACAAAGAGGCGCGGCGCCGCCTGCTTGAATCGCTCGGTGTGGCGGATCAGCTCGTCGACCCAGACAGCGACCTTGTAGCCAAAGGTCGCCGGCACTGCGTGCTGGCCGTGGGTGCGCCCGGCCATCGGCATCTCGGCGCCCTTCTCAGCGAGCGCCGCCGCGGCGTCGAGCGCGTCGGCGATCAGGTGCAGGAAAATCCCGTGCGCCTGGCGCAGCACCAGGAGATCGCCGGTCTGGGTGATATTTTGCGTCGTCGCACCCCAATGCACCCAGCCGCCATGCGGTTCGCCGACCACACGGCTCAGCTCCCAGACCAGCGGAACGAGGGTGTGCCCGGTACGGGCGAACCCCTCGTCGAGCCGGGCGCGGTCCAGCAGCTCGTAGTGCGCCGCCTTGGCGATTGCCGCAGCCGCCGCCTTCGGGATGATGTCGAGTTCGGCCTGTGCCTTGGCCAGCGCCGCCTCGACATCGAGCCAGGCCTGCCAGCGGTTTTCCAGCCGGTAAAGCGCGCGGATGCCGGGGTCGGACACCCGCGCCGCGGTCGGCAGTTCGTCGCTCATTGCTCTCTCCCTGACGTTAGCGCCGTCCACGCCCGCGGCACGGGCCCGCTCTGGCTGCTCAGGCTCCCGTCGCTCAGCTTGGCACCGATATGCAGCCGCCATGCCAGCAGCGTACTCCGCGTAGCCTCGTTGGTCGCGAGTGCGGATTGCTTCCGAATCTATCGGCAACTTTCAGGATGCATTTGACACGTTTTTATTGGTATCCCCGCACTTCCCGCTGCGCTAACGGGCTTCTGTTGCTTGGTCGTGTTTTGGGATTTTCCGCCTGCGGAGTTGCTGCTCGTCGATTGCGATTGCGCGTAAGCCGATGGCGAAAATACAATTGCAAGTATCGCAACTAACAACGTCACTACTCTCAAAGTGGCCTCCTGTTCGAAGTCAACTGAGCTGAAATGAGATTTGAAACATCTCGAAGTCATGGCATTCGTCCGGTCCCAACCTACGAATAGGCCAGAGCGAGAAGGGTCCATCGAGCTTAGGCCATTTTCGGTCGGGAGCAAGACTCCGCAACGCGGTCAACCCGAGCAGATGTTTTCTGGTTTGCCCTAAGAGCGGACACGAGTCTGTCCTGAATCAGTTGGTTCGCGGGTCGAGTTCGAGCGTCACATCGCCACCATAGGCGAGCGTCCGCGATCAACCCCGTTCTGGCTGCTCAGGCTCCAATCGCTCAGCTTGCTGCCTGACGGGCGGCGGGCCTAGGATGCGCGATCCACGCGGAGGTGTCTGACATGGCGGAGGACGCTCGCGGACGGCTACTCTCGCCCTTCACCTCGACGGCGCCAAGTTAGGGTCCGGATGATCCGCGGGTTGCGCGGTCTTCGGCGTCTCCGGCTCGACCGCGAGCTTTGGTTGGGTCGGCGAGAGTTGCGCGCCAGCGCGCCGCGCCGCCATCCCCGTGGTCGAGTGCTGGGCTTGATCGGTCGTTTTGATCTGAGGATCAAGAAAGCGATCGCTTACTAGATAGGCGCAGCCGATCACCAGCACCCCTGCAACGACGACTGAGATCGTTGCTGGCATGACTCTGTTGGGGTGCTGATAATTCTGAAACACAAATTCCTCCAGTGTGCCTTCGACAACGTGCGAAGCCGCAGTCGAGTTCCAGGCAAAAGCATCGCCCAAGGGACGACCGCTGGTGCGCGTCGATCGCCGGCGCACGACGGCAGCGATGCCGGGCGCGATGAGTAGCATGACCCGAATGGCCACCACCACGGGAAGCGAGATTAGGAGCCCGGAATTTCTACCCTGCACCGAGTGTTCATCCGTGATGGGGTTCAAGTTCAGGACCGTGGTTAGGACACTTTTTTCTAGGCGCATTTTGCGCTGCGATGCTGGCTGGTTCAGCGGTGACGGCTTCCGCCGCAATCGTTTGCAATGGTGATGTTTGCTGGCACACGCATGAACGCTACAAGCGGAGCCCTACAGCACCGCTTCGGCCACGACGCGCGCGGACTCCTTGGTGGCGCCGGCGAGCAGCAGGCTGCCGACCTTGCTCTCGCGCGCGAGGTCTTTCCACGCCGCTAGGCGGTGCTTGATGCGCGCCGGCGGTCCGACCAGCGAGCATTGGTCGATCAGCGCGTCGGGTACGGCGGCGGCGGCCTCCTGTTTCTTGCCGCCAAGGAATAGATCCTGGATGCGCGTGGCGGCGTCCTCGTAGCCCATGCGCCGGACGAGGTCGTTGTAGAAATTCTTCGAGCGTGCGCCCATGCCGCCGATGTAGAGCGCAAGCTCCGGCCGAAGTTCATCGCGGCAGGCCGCCACATCGTCGCCCATACGGACACGCACGTAAGGCGCGATGTCGAAATCGGCGAGCGTCTTCGGCGCGGCCGCGGCCGCAAGGCCTTCGCGCACTGGCGCGACGACAGCGTCCGCCTGTTCGGGCGACATGAGGAACGGCAGCACGCCGTCGGCGACCTCGGCGGCCGTTCGCAGGCCGGCCGGCGCGATCGAGGCGGTATAGATTTTCAGGTTGGGGCTCGGATGTATGATGGTCTTGAGCGGCTTGCCGAGCCCAGTGGCGCCGGGCCCGGTATAGGGAATCTGATAGTGCTCGCCCTTGTGCTCCAGCGGTTCCTTGCGGGCGAAAATCTGCCGGATGATCGAAACATATTCTTTCGTGCGCGCGAGCGGCTTGCCATAGGCGACGCCGTGCCAGCCCTCGATCACCTGCGGGCCGGATGGGCCGATGCCGAGAAGAAAGCGTCCGCCCGAGAGCGCCTGCAGGCTCATGGCGGTCATCGCCGCGCAGGCCGGCGTGCGCGCCTGCATCTGCATGATGCCGGTGCCGCCCTTTATCTTCGTCGTGCGCGCCAACAGCCACGACACCGTGGTAACGGCGTCGCCGCCCCAGGCTTCGCTGGTCCAGGCGGAATCGAAGCCGAGGCGCTCGGCCTCCAGCACGAAATCGAGGTCGAGGCGCGGCGTGGGCCCCGTGGTCCGCAGCACGATGCCGAGCTTCATCGATCCCCTCCCCTATGCTCGGTCGGAGAGGGAGCTCACCGCTGTCGCCGCTCCGATCGAACCTGATCTCATCATGGTCTAGCGCAGCACAAAGGCCAGCATCGTCACGAAACCGATCAGGCCGACCACGACCATGATGATAAACAAGACGCGCACCATGCACCCCCAGCCATCAAACGCTGGCATCATACACGGGTGAACGTGGGCACACCCTATGATTCTGCGTGTCGGTGTTGAGATGAAGCCGCGCCACCGCTTGCGATTTGCCATAGGCCGAGCCAATCGAGGCGGCCCGGATCGCGGACGTCGGATGCCCGCTACACCCCTGACAACAGCGCGAAAGCGGACATCGCCGTAGGTCCGCAAAGGGTCACCGAAACGGACTCCGCGCGGCAAAATAGAACGGGCTCCGGTCCAAGAACCGGAGCCCGTATGATCGCCGAAATCAAAGAGTGAAATTCAGCAATTAATATCTGGCGGTAACCGGCGCGCCCCAGTTGAACAGGTAGTTCACGCCAACTTTCAACATCTGGACATTGCGATTGTTGCTGGTGAAGGTATCGCCGACAAGGAACGGGGATCCGGCCGGGACAACGAAAGTCCGGCTGCCCAGTCCGAGATAGTCGTATTCCAGCTTCACCGTCCAATTGTTGGTGAACGCATATTCGAAGCCAGCGCCCAGCAGCCAGCCGCCGG
>Ga0070734_10005375_pt1 | contig 11363 bp, 9 predicted proteins | sample Coa_R1_8_FD_66444 | JGI IMG/M metagenome (GOLD analysis project Ga0070734, IMG submission 66444) | Surface soil microbial communities from Centralia Pennsylvania, which are recovering from an underground coalmine fire - Coalmine... | ecosystem: Environmental > Terrestrial > Soil > Unclassified ...
CGAACGACTGGTCGGACCTCGAGATCGTGTGGGACGTCTTCGACGCGACGCCGGGCAAAAAGTATCGGCTCCCGAGCGGGGAGGACGCGGTCGCGATCGGGGTCGGCCCGAACGGCCAGCTCGTGTGTTCGGTGAACGGCGACCCGCGGACCGTGTACGCCGCCGACGCGATCCTCGGATCGCCCTGACCCGAACCGCCGCGGAATCCGACCGTCTATGCGGGGCGTATACTTAACTGCATCCCGGAAAACTCATGGGCGCCTTACAACCGATTCATCTCATCATCATCCTCGCGATCGTTCTCGTGCTCTTCGGGGGCTCGAAAATTCCCCAGTTGATGAAGGGGATCGGCCAAGGGACGGGCGAGTTCAAGAAGGGCCTGGAAGAGAGTCGGCGGAGTTCCGAAACCGAGGATAAGAAGGAAGACAAGGAAGAGGAAAAGGACGCCGCAAAGAAGTAAGCGCGGGGTTCAAGCTTCGTCGTCGTAACATCATGGGCCTCCTCGAGCCGATGCATCTGGTGCTGATCGCGTTAGCGATCCTGGTCTTCTTCGGCCCGAAGAAGATTCCGGAGCTCATGCGCGGAATCGGCAAGGGGATGGGCGAGCTCCAGAAGGCCATCAACGAAGGCAAAACCGCGCTGAACAGCGCGATGCACGAGATCGACCACAGCACGACACCGGCCGATACCCCGATTCCCGACAAGGTCGTCGAAGCCAACCCCGAGTACCACATGGCCGAAACGGCGGCCCCGGAACCCGAGGCGGCCGCGCCCAAACCGAAGGCGGTCCCGAAAACCGACAAGCCCGCCCGGACCACCAGGTCCGCCAAGCCCGCCAAGTCTGCCTAACCCGCTCATGCACCTCCTGCTCTCGGCGGCCTTGCTCTTCGGCCAGGCGACGACCCCGGCCAACTCCTATTTGCAGACCGTCACCGAGCCGAACGGCGTCTTCTCGCTCAAGACCGCCGCCAGGCGCCTCCACGCCGAGGGTAAGCCGGACGTCTGGCTCGTGGGCGTCGCCCACGTCGGGCTCAAGAGCTATTACGCATCGATCCAGAAGCTCCTGGACGCCCAAAGCCAGGTGCTCTACGAGGGTGTCAAGCAGTCGCCGAATCCGGCGGAGCCGCCGACAGCCAATAAGGATGCAAAGCCGGCCGGGCCGGCTCCGAAGCCCGTCTACCAAGTGTTCAGCGATGCACTCGGACTCGACTTTCAGCTTGTCGACATCAACTACAACCATCCGAACTGGGTGGACAGCGACCTCACGATGGAGGAGCTCGATGCGCTGAACAAGGGCGGCGCCGGCGGCAAGCCGAATACCTTCGACACGCTCAAGAATCTCCTGGATCCCAGCTCGCCCATGGCGGCTCAGTTCGCAAGAATATTGGCGGCGATGACGCCCGGGACGAAGGAGGGGCTCAAACTGTTCATGGTGAAGCGGCTCTCCGCCCTGGACCCGTTCGCCGTCATCGGTGACCCAACGACCACCAACGTCGTGCTCACCGCGCGAAACAAGAGCGCCGAGCGGTTCTTCGACAAGGCGATCAACAAGCCCGAGCATCCGGCTTCCGTGGCGATCTTCTACGGCGCGCTCCATCAGCCGGACCTCGAAGCCGACCTGGCCAAGCAGTACGGCTACAAGGTGGTCGAGACGCGCTGGTTCAAGGCGGCTACGGCGGACACCAAGAAGGTCGACGCTCAGGGGCAAACGGTTTACAACTTGCTGGACGCGCAATTGAGCCCGAAGGCGCCCAAGCAAAAGCCATGACGGCGCCCGGGTCATAATCTCTTCGCCCATGCCTGACCCGATTCGCCGCATCGTTGCGACCGACTGTGGCTCGACAACCACCAAAGCCATCCTCATCGAGCAAGGCTCCGGTGGTGAATACCGTCTCATCGCGCGCGGCGAGGCGCCCACGACGGTCGAGCGGCCGTTCGAGGACGTCACCATCGGCGTCATCAACTCGATAACCGAGCTCGAGGAAATCACCGCCGAAACGATCCCCGACGGCTTCCCCGCCGGGCGGCGAAATCTGCTCTACGAAAACCACGTTTGGCGGCACCTCAAGCTGGGCAAGCCGGCCGACCCGAACACCGGGCCGATGGACGGGTCCGACCTCTACGTCAGCACGTCCAGCGCCGGCGGCGGCTTGCAGATGATGGTCGCGGGCGTGGTCAAGGCGATGAGCGCCGAATCCGCCGAACGGGCCGCGCTGGGCGCGGGGGCGATTCTCATGGACACGCTCGCCGTCGACGACGGCCGCAAGGATTACCAGAAGGTCGAGCGGCTTCGCCAGCTTCGGCCGGACATCATCCTCATGTCGGGCGGCACCGACGGCGGCACCAAGACCCACCTTGTCGAGATGGCCGAGGTCGTCAAGCGCGCCGACCCCAAGCCGCGCTTCGGCGACATGAAGCTGCCGATCATCTACGCCGGCAACAAGGACGCGCGCGACGACGTCAAGACGGTTCTCGGCGACGGGATCGCGATGCAGATCGTCGACAACCTCCGCCCGACCCTCGACAGGGAGAACCTCGCTCCTGCTCGCGAAGAGATTCACGAGATGTTCCTGGAGCACGTGATGCAGCAGGCGCCCGGCTACAGCAAGCTCCTCGAGTGGACTAGCGAAGAGGTGATGGCCACCCCCAACGCGGTCGGCAAGCTGCTCAAGGAGTACGCCGAGAACGAGAAGATCAACGTGCTCGGCGTGGACATCGGCGGTGCGACCACGGACGTGTTCTCGGTCTTCCTCGCGCCCACCGCCGAGCGGATCTACAACCGCACGGTCTCGGCGAACCTGGGCATGAGCTACTCGATCTGCAACGTGCTCAAGGAAGCCGGAATCGAGAACATCGCCCGGTGGCTGCCGTTCGAGCTCGACCCGTCCGAGGTGCGCAACCGCCTGCGGAACAAGATGATCCGCCCGACGACGATTCCGCAGACCTACGAAGACCTGCTCATCGAGCACGCGGTGGCTCGCGAGGCGCTGCGGCTGGCGTTCATCCACCACAAGTCCCTTGCGCGCAACCTGCTCGGCAGCCAGCAGCAGCGGGACGTGGGTCAGATCTTCGATCAGACCGCGGCCGGCCAGAGCCTGGTCAACATGATGGAGCTCGACATGATCATCGGCTCCGGCGGCGTGCTCTCCCACGCGCCGAACCGCGCGCAAAGCGCCCTGATGATGCTCGATGCCTACCAGCCGGAGGGCGTCACGATGCTGACGGTGGACAGCATCTTCATGATGCCTCACCTGGGGGTGTTGAGCGTCCACCATTATGAAGCCGCGCGCGAGGTGTTCGAGCGGGACTGCATAGTCCGGGTGGGCACGTGCGTGGCCCCGGTCGGAATCGGCAAAGAAGGGGAACCGTGCGTCCGCGTCGTGGGCGAAGGGTTCGACGAGACGGTGCCGTTCGGCACGATCAAGGTTCTGCCCTACCACGGAACCGGCGATGTGACGATCGAGCCGGCGCGCGGCTTCGACGTCGGCGCGGGCAAAGGCAAGCAAGTGGTGGCGAGGTCGTTCGACCTGAACCGGGGCAACCGGGACAAGACCACGAATATGATCGAAGGCGGCGTCGGACTCATCGTAGACGCCCGCGGCCGGCCGTTCAACGTGGAGTTGAATTCGGCCGGCCGCGTCGGCAAGCTACGGGGCTACTTGGAAGCCCTCGGTTTGCGGGCTCCCTAGAGCTTTCCGCTGCTGTGAACGTGGTCGTTAAAGTACGCGTTCGAACCCGCGAGGGTGAACGTGTGCTTGCCATCCGAGTACGAGCCCGCAACCGTCTTTCCCTGCATGACGATGGGCGTCACCGGGTCGTTGATGTTGCTGTAGGTTAAGGGGGTCTTCCCGTCACCGCCGAGCACCGCGACGGTTGTGATCTTCATCACCTTGCCGCCATCCACGGTACCCATGTATTTACCCTTGGAGCCGGTCATCGTAACCTTCGCGGCTCGGGACGACTCCATCGGCCCGAACGCGGCCAGCATCGCCTTCATGAATCCGGCGGCGGCGGCCTGTTTGGAGGCGGGAGCGTCGATATAGACCTTAGTCCACTTGCCAACGCCGACTGCATACGCGGTCTTGACTCCGCTGAGATCCTTTCCCATGAACGTGCCCGACTTGATCATGTAGAAGCCGACACCCTCGCAGCTCATGTTCGGGCCGGTGAGGGTGCATGGGCAAGGTCCGCCGCAGCTGCAGCCTTCGAAGTACGAGCCGCTGACGTGAAACGACGCCTTGGCCGGCGCCGCGCCGGCATAGAGCCCCGCGGAAGTGAAGACGATGGTCGACAGCACCGCACTGGTGCGGCTGAGAGATTTTAACAACACTGAGAGTTCCTCCTGCCAACTGCCGCCGGGGCGGCAACTAGCCTCTATGTTAACGAATTTGCATCATGTGGTCAAGTCATGCGGGTGAAATTGGGTCCATCCCGGCCCCGGCACAGTTCCGGTTTGGGGCTTCGGACAATCCTCGCCGGGGGCCGGCGGCGTGGATACTCTCCCACATGTCCCCCGTCCCTCCAACGCCGACCCTTCAGGGCCACGGCGTTACGGTCCGGCCTTTCCATCCGGCCGACACTGCCGCCTTGGGTGAGCTTGCGACCGCCAAAGTCGGGGAGTTCTTCTCCGACAAGATCTTCACCCCCGAGGCGATCGACCCCTACCTTCGGGCCGGTTTGGCCGATCCCACGACGCAGATATTCACCATCGAGTCGGGCGGAGAGATCGTCGGTTCGAGCCGCCTGTTCCGGATCGACATGCAGAGCCGGAACGGCGAGATCGGCCACACGTTCTACGCCGAGCGGGTCTGGCGGACCCACGTGAACACCGCGACCAAGCTCTTGCTCCTCACCCACGCTTTCGAAACGCTGGAGTTCCTGCGCGTGCAGTTCGTGACCGACCTGCGGAACGAGCGCTCCCAGACCGCGATCGCCCGGCTCGGCGCGGTGAGGGAAGGCGTGATGCGGGAGAACCGAGTCTGCTGGGACGGCTATATCCGGAGCTCGGTGGTGTTCAGCATCCTGAAGGCGGAGTGGCCGGACGTACGAGCGAGGCTGCAAGACAAGCTAGCAGCTAGTCATTAGTCATTAGTCACTAGTCCCTAGTTACTATCTCCGCCTCCACGCGAATGCTGCACGTCACCGAGTTGGCGATGAAGCATTCGTTGTGAGCCTGGTCGTGGAGCGCGCGCGCCTTCTCGAGGTCGGCGCCGGGGCCGAGGACGATCTTCGGACGCAAAATCACGTCCGTGACTCGCATCTTATCGCCCTCCATCTGCATGATCCCCTCGGCTTCGTCCACGTAGCTGACCACGTCCATCCGCGAGCGCACCGCGAAGGCGATGTACGTGAGCATATGGCAGCTTGAAATCGAGGCGACCAGCAGTTCCTCCGGGTTCACCCGCGACCCGTCACCGCGGTAATTGGGATCGGCGCTGCCCTCGATCGGCGGGCGTCCGTTCATCTCGATCCGGAAGTTCCGTGAGTAGCTCTCGTACGAGACGGCCGGGCCCTGCTCTCCCCCGGTCCAGGTGAGCTTGGCCCGGTAGAAGTGGGGGTTGGCCATGTCGCGGGAGTTTATCTCCGCCCGGGTCTGCGCTTAAGAGGAAATTTGCTTCGGACTAAGGTCTCGAGACTGAAACGAGTTGGGGCGCGCTTGTCAGCTACTCGGCTCATCTAGCACCATCTCCTCGCTCCACGGAACAAATCTCACCGCTTCCCCGTGGCAGTTCCGCAGCTCTGGGGACCGCCAATTAACTAGGAACTTGTCCACTCTCGAGTCGACGAGCTTGAAGCCGTCCGCTGCGATCCCACTCGTGAATGGAACCTCGCCGTGCCAATTGTGGTCTTCCGCCCCGTCGCGTCCGGAGTTCCAGAAGGGCAGGTGATGGCGGCCTAGTTCCGGAGAAAAGTTCTTCTGTCTTTGTGCCTGCAGAACGGTTCTGGTCGTCACACCGCATCCACCGTGAGCATGGCGAGCCATCACGTCCGAGCAACCGACTGATGCTATGAATCCGAGGTCCTCGCCGACGTCCTTAAACTGAAAGTAGTCTGAGCGTAGTTGACCGTCGGCCACGACAATATGGTCGTCTTCGAGGAAGTGCCAATAGTCGTACATCCCTGCAAAGCGGTTGAAGGCGTAGTCGAACGCTCCGAACGACAGCCCAATATTCTGTCGCTCGAAGACTCGGATCACGCCGTTCGGCGTCCGGGCGCCATCCGAATGGCGGACCAAGGAGCGAACCTCCCGGTAACGCGAATCTCTTCGAACCTCGTCGCCCATCGGCGTATTTATCACCAAAATAGTGTCGCAATGCAAGCCCTTATCCAATTCCCGCTCCTTCTGAAGTAGGAAGCGAAACATTGAACGGCTCTCCGTCGGGCCGGACACGGCGTGCCACGCACGTCGGTCGCCAAACCAACATGCGATCACCCTGCAATGCCGGCCCGTGAGATGGACGAGGGGCCTCCGCATCTCGACGCTCCACTTCGAACCTTCGCCATTTCTGAACCGACGCCGCCCCGTTTCGCGGAATCCTAGTTCATCGTACAGCGCTCGTGCCGCGAAGTTGTGGTCCAACACTTCGAGGCAGACGGTTCCGACCATCTTAAACGTTAGGCGTTCGAAGAGTGCCGCATACGCCGCACGTGCGTAGCCCAGCCGTCGATGCGCGGGGTGGATGTCAATCCCGATTTGCAGCTCGGTTTGGTCGGAATCAACCCAAAGCGTGCGTATATACCCGACCTTCTCTCCGGCATTGGAGTCGGAGATGGTGAGCCACCGTGGCGATCTGGATCGAAACCACTCGACAAACTCAGGAGCGGAAAAGCGCCTGGTGTCATGGAGCATTGGGTAGGTCGATTGATCGTTTCTGATGGCCAGCACGAACGAGGCGTCGGACTCGATCATCGGGCTCAGCGTGACCCCTCGCACGCTTGTCACCAGCCGGATCTAATGCAGTTGACGATACGCTCGCGGTCCTCGTCGCTAACCCACCAACCTACCGGAATGTTCACGAGTTCCGGAAGCCACCGATCCAGGTTCGGCAAGGTTGTCCGGAATTGGCGTGCGCACGTATGCTTGTCGTTCCGCTCATGAACCTGGGAAGTGATGATCCCTTGACCCTTCAGCTTGGCCATGAACGCTGCTCGGCGCTCAACGAGCATCGAATACAGCCAAAACGAAGATGTCGACTCGTGTGAGCGCCTTAGGAGACGTAGCCCCGGAACGCCCGCGAGGTATTCGTCGTAATAGGCCGCATTGGCCCGGTGCCGCGCAATCAGCTCGCCGGCGTGCCGTAGATTTGCGAGCCCGACTGCGGCGCATACATCGTTCATGTGAAACTTGTATCCCCACTCCTCAACGTCGTTTTCGCACCGGAAGTCCCCTTTAGGAGATTCACGGTCTATTCCGTACCACCGCAGCAACTTGGCGTGTTCGTATGTCTCTGCATCCGGACACACAAGACATCCACCGTCGATCGATGTGACGTGCTTGATCGCCTGAAACGAGTAGCACCCGATGTTGCGCCGGCTTCCCACCGCTCGCCCCTTGTAGAGGGAACCAAATCCGTGGGCGCAGTCTTCGATAACCCGCACCCTAATCCCTCGCCGCCTCTCGGCTTCCTCCAAGATGTCGGATAGTCTGTCGAGGTCCACGGGATGCCCGCCCCAGTGGACCACCATAACGATTTTCGTTCGAGGGGTGAGATTCCGCGCCACGTCGTCCAAGTCGATGTTCAGAGTGCTCGGATCGATGTCGCACCAGCGAATCCGAAGTCGGTTGGCAAGGATCGGCCAGTTCGTCGCAGTGCAGGTTAGGGCTGTCGTGATCACCTCTGCCCCATCGGTCGTCGGTGCTCGGCCGACGGGGTGGCGCAGGAGGTGAAGTGCCAAGTGAAGTGCCGACGTCCCAGAATTGACGGTCGCTACCCGGTTCGAGCCGAGGAATGAGCCGAGCTCTCTTTCGAACTCCTCGACGCGCGGGCCTTGGCCGATATACCCGGAATGCAGCGTTCTGGACGCGGCTTCGCCCGCGGCCGGTGACATGAAGACTTTGAAGAGGTCGACGACGGCCAGTGCCCGAGAAGATTCACGCTGCGTCGCCGGGTTCTCCCCTGCGCCCTTTCGCCGCTTACCTGGGTTGCTTGAGTGCGCGGAGGTTAACATGAGACTCGCAAACGTTACCGATGGGTAGCAAATCGACTGTACCTTGAACTGATTCGTCCGAACTCAGTGTGTTGGGACCCCATTGTTAAGCGTATGGAAGGGCCCTGGGAACAAGGTCCATAAAAAGTCCACATCACTCGCTATACTGAAACCGTGGCGGGGAAAGTTAAGTCGGCAGTCGCGTTTTGCGTCCATGATGACCATTGGTTCCTCAGGTTCACGATCGACTCCTTCCGAAATGCCGGGGACCTATATGTGTTCCTAAGCAGAATGCCATGGAACGGCGAAGCCGGCGATTGGACGAAAGTTAAGGAATGCGCGGAGGAGTGCGGAGCCAAGGTGATACTTGGTGACTGGCCCGTGGAGGTTTTGCACCGACAAGCCGCAGTTCAAACGCTCATCGATCTCGGCTACACCCACGCCCTCATGCCGGACTCGGATGAGATCGCCGAGCCCCAGTTGGTGGAGTCTCTGCGCAAGATCATCCGGACTAGGCTCGCTCAGCGCGTGTACGTTCACATGGACACGTACTGGTCCCGGCCCGACTGCATCATCCGACCTCGCGAACGGCTGACGCCGCTGCTGATGATGGAACTTGAAGCGGTGCATCCCTGGGACGTTACGATGTTCAACGGGAGGCTCTACGGGGGCGGGATCGGTTTCATTCTCCCCCCTGAATTGGGGGTTCTCCACCACCTCTCCTATGTAGGCCCCGACGCTCGAATCCAACGAAAGATAAGCACCTGGAGCCACAGCCACGAAGTTGTGGACCGCTGGTGGAGCGAGATCTGGCTTGGGTGGCACGAGAACAAGCTGATGCGCGACTTGCACCCAACCCACCCGCCGGTGTACGGCTACGTCGAACGCATTCCTCGACCCGATCCTCTCAAGGAGGTCATCGACTACCGCGCCCCATCATACGACTCGGAACCCTACCTCGTGGCCGGCGCCCCGCCGGCATGGCCCAAGGTCAGCATCGTTATTCCGCTTCATGGCGGGCCAAAGGAGATCGACCAGTGTCTCGAGTCACTCGATAAGCTTGAAGATATCCTCCACGAGGTCATCGTCGTTGACGATGCGTCTCCCGACAACGCGCCGAAAGTGGCCGCGAAGCACACCTGCGCCCGGTTGTTGAAAAACGATTCCAACTTGGGCTTCGCCGCAACCTGCAATCGTGGCGCCGCCGAATCAAGTGGCGAGATCATCCTGTTCCTGAATTCCGACACGATGCTGCCGCGTGCCGGGTTCATCCGCTTGATCCAGTCCCTTCAATCTTCCGGGGCAATCGGGGCAGCGGGGCCGGTGTCAAACAACGTTGGTTACTACCAAAGGATCAATCCGACGTATTCCGACCCGTCGACCATCGACCTCTTCGCGGAGGACCTCGCGCGATCGTCCTCACCAGACCGTGACGTAGAGATTCTCGTTGGATTCGCGCTTGCCGTGAAGCGAAACGTCTGGGACGAGATTGGCCCGTTCGACGAGCGGTATGAACGGGGGATGTTCGAAGATACAGACTACTCGTACCGCTTGTGCCGGGCGGGCTACCGAATGGTGCTGGCGGCGCGCGCATTCGTCCACCACTGGGGCTCTCGAACCCTCGAGCGGAACGTATCCGACCCTGGAGAGTTGCTCCAACGGAACCGGGCAGTTTACGAGGAAAAGTGGCGTTCGGACATTGAAACCGGCTTCGCCTCGCACCTGCCCGGTCTTGCGATTCCTGCCCCTGTGCAATTCAATCCGTCGCGAGAACGCGCGGTCCTTGGGCGACAGATCGATCGCCTACGCAAGCAGGCGAGGATATCGCTTTGCATGATCGTTCGCGACGAGGAACGCGTACTTCGAGCCTGCCTCGAAAGCGCCAAGCCCTTCTTTCACGAGATGATTGTCGTGGACACGGGCTCGACCGACGGCACTGTGGAGATCGCTAAGGACTTAGGCGCCACGGTATTCGAAATTGAGTGGCCCGACTCCTTCGCGGAGGCAAGAAATGAGTCACTGAAGCACGCAACCGGAGAATGGATCTTTTGGTTGGATGCTGACGACACCCTCCCCTTCCCAACCGGAGAGACAATCCTGGAGGCGGCGCTTAAGGCGCCCCCAACGATCGCCGGGTTCGTGGTTCCCATTCAATTCGTCGATGCCGGGCCCGGGGCCGGAACGCGAGTCGATCATGTCAAGTTGTTCCGTAACAACCGAGGGGTGACATTTGAAGGCAGGATTCACGAGCAGGTTCTCACCTCGCTGCGGAAGCACGGAGAAGTCGCCCGGCTGGAAGCCGTTATTCTTCACTCCGGATACGACAGGTCCCCAGAGGGACAACGCAAGAAACGCGCGCGCGACTGGCACCTTCTCGAGTTGGACCTCGCCGAGCGGCCGGGTCATCCGTTTGTGCTCTTCAACATCGGCATGACGCACCACTTCTCCGGCAACCATGCGGAGGCGGTCGATTGGCTCCAGCGAAGTATCAGCCACTCCGGCCCATCGGACTCTCATCTCCGGAAAGCTTGGGCGATGATGGGCGTTTCGCTACGGGAGCTGGGCCGACTTGACGAGGCCGCTGACGTCCTAAGGACTGCGATCGGCAAGATTCCGGACGACCCCGAGCTGCCGTTCCAACTTGGCATGACCCTTACGAGCATGGGCAGGCTGCTTGAGGCAAAGCAAGCCTATGAGAGCATGCCTACGAGCACCGATGGGCACTTTTCTAGCGTGGACGTGGGCATCCTTACCTTTAAGCGCCTACACAACCTTGGTTGCGTCAAGCAGGCACTAGGGGATTACGCGGGCGCGAAAGCCGATTGGATTGAAGCAACTCGCCTTAATCCGGGTTCCATCCAGAGCCTCGTCGCATTGATCGACGCTGCCCTTATTGCAAGTGACTTGCGCACCGCGAAGCAGGGGCTCGAGGACCTCCTACGAATGGGTGGGAAGACGGTAGATTGGGCCGATCGACGGGCCAAGCTTGCTGAGGCGGTCGGCGAACCCGGCGGAGGCGTTGCGGCCATGCAGCGCGAGCTTGACGTGGATTCCAATGCTATCGGCCCACGGCTCGTACTATCCCGGGCGCTATTGGGAGCACAGAATATTGACGCGGCCATCCCGCACCTCGAGTTCCTCGATCGGCACAACGTGGCCGAGGCCGCGTTCTTCTTGGGAGTGGCCGCTGTGCGCCGCGGAGATCATGAGACTGC
>Ga0070734_10005378_pt1 | contig 11357 bp, 12 predicted proteins | sample Coa_R1_8_FD_66444 | JGI IMG/M metagenome (GOLD analysis project Ga0070734, IMG submission 66444) | Surface soil microbial communities from Centralia Pennsylvania, which are recovering from an underground coalmine fire - Coalmine... | ecosystem: Environmental > Terrestrial > Soil > Unclassified ...
CATTCACGGCACCGAGCGCTTGGCGGACGAGACCGACCACGTCGAGGCCAGCGAGCACCTGCGATACACAGTCCACATCGCGGTTGAGCCGGGCGGCTTCAGCGTCGATGGCCGCGCGGCCACGCTATTGCCGGGCATGTCGGTCAAGGCCGAGATTCTTACCGGCAGGCGGCGGATCGTCGATTTCCTGCTGGCGCCGCTACGCGAGCACACGCATGACGCCATGCGCGAGCGCTGAGCGCGGCTCCGCCGGCGTAGTTTTCATTGCTCGTTTGAAAGCCATCAGGTTCAGCCGACGATCCTTTCAATCCGGGTTGCGCCGACTAACTTGGGTGCTGATTAAAAAAAGAATCGACACACTTCTCAAGGGATGACTCAATAGGAGGCATACGGATATCGAATATGGTAGCTAGTCGATCGCAACACAATCGCGAGTTTGCCGGGCGCGCAGCCGTCGTGCGGTAGTCTGCCGAGCGGATCGCGTCGACCTCGACCGAGTGGCCATATTTTGTTTGCGAAACGTGCATGATTTTGCGCGCAAACGTGTACCACGAAACCGCATCGGGACCGCAGATATGAGTAATGCCGGCCAACTTCTTATCCCAACCATTTGACAATGCCTTGCGCGCGATTTCAAAGATCGCGAATGCGAGGTCGGGTGCGAAGGTCGGACAGCCTATTTGGTCGTCAACGACGCTCAGCCTGTCACGTTGCTTCGACAGCCGCAGTATCGTCCGAACAAAATTATTTCCAAACGGAGCATAAACCCAGGCCGTGCGCAGAATAATGTGCCTCTCGTTGGCGGCAGCGACGGCGCCTTCGCCCGCGAGCTTTGAGCGTCCATAAACGCCCAGAGGGGCAGTCGGATCGGTCTCGACGTAGGGCTCGCTCTTTTTTCCATCAAAGACATAGTCTGTCGACAAATGAATGATGGGAATACCCATCCGAGCAGCTATCTCGGCAACGTTGCCGGCTCCGTCTCGGTTGGTCGCAAAAACGATCTCGGGTTCCGACTCTGCGCGATCCACCGCAGTATAGGCCCCAGGATTTATGACGATGTCTGGCGAAAAAGCGGATAGGGCCCTTTCTATCGAATCCGGACGCAAGAGATCCACATCCGAGCGACCGCTGCACTCGATGACGACGTTCGAGAGGTTGATTGCCAGCTCACGAAGCGAGCGGGCTACCTGCCCGTCGCGGCCAATAACGAAGAAGCGCACATTCTAATCCACAGTTTAGTGAGTAGGTTCTACTGATGCAGCAGTTCCCTCTCGGAGTGGTGTCCACCAATAAGGGCGCTCGATATACCATTGAATGGTTTTTTTGAATGCCCGTTACCATCGTCTCTTGGGCGCCCCAGCCTTAACTGTGCTTCTATCTCTGATGCAATATCTACCGCGACGTCCAAAATGGCTGCCCTGATGCAACGCACCAGCTTTCCTAGGGGCATGCGGTGGCGCCCGGAAATGGAGTCCGCGCACACCGTGCTTTGCGAATAGACACGGTTATCCTGGACAAATTGTCTGTCCACACCTGCGGCCAACAACCGCCCTTATCAACAAGAGATCGGAGATCGCAAACCATTGATTTGGATGCTAGATTTGTAAGTTGGCGCGCAATATCGAGCGACAAATTACCGCTTGCCGGACATCGGTCACAAGCCGCACCCAGGAAAATTTTCCTTGGTTGGACGATTTCGCGTTGAACCCTCTTTGTTAATTGCTTTCATTAAAATACGCTGCCATTCGGATTCCCGAAAGCAATGAGCGCGGCTGCCCGCCAATCAAAGGATGCGTGAGCAATGCGAGCAATCTGAGATTGGGCTGTCCAATTTTTTGGACGTTCAATTGACGTTAACCATAAAAAATACATGATACTTAAATCGCGAATCAGAACATTTTATTGAGCGCTCATGAAAAAATCGGACTTGAAGAGTTTACCCATTGACGATCTTTGGGCACTCCACGAGCGAATTAGCAAGATTCTTTCCGCGCGCATTCTTGCGGAAAAGCGACAACTCGAGAAGCGGCTTGATCAACTCAATCGGGGCAAAACCGATAGGGAAACGGGTGCGCGGGATGCCACCCCGGAAAACGCAAATCGTCCGCGGCGGAAATATCCCAAGGTTTTTCCCAAATATCGGAATCCTGCGGTGCCCACCGAGACTTGGTCGGGGCGTGGAAAGCAGCCGCGATGGCTCGTTTCGGCTTTGCAATCGGGCGGGACGATGAAGGACTTTGAAATCCGCGATTCGCGGGTAAGTTGAGGTGCCACGTTGAGATTTTGTTCCCCTTTCATCGAGCAATTCTGCCGCGCGGGGCCGTCCGAAGGACGCTTGCCATTCGCGCAGCATTGATCCGCAAGATGGCTAATCCGGCCGTCGCCTCAAACTCTGCAAAATCAATGCTTGTAGTGAAGCCGAGGTGGGCGCTCGTGCTTGCGCAGGTTTGCGTCCTAGTTTCTGATGGACGATGCGGCGTTCGATTGAGAGCTAACTGTAGTTGCGGTGGAGCGTGCTAAGATCATTACACGCGCCGTGACTGCGGCGTGCCGAAGCGCGCAGCCAAACGGCTCAGAGTGCCGCGCGCCGTCATCCCAATCACATAACCGCCCTGTAGGCCGATTGCGGAGAGCAGCGCAGTCAGCACGATGGTCGAAAACGAATCGCCGTTTGCTGTCGCGCCAACACATGAAACAACGACGGCCACCAACGTCACCGGGATCACAGCCGGGACCTTGTAGTGCAATCCAATCAGGATACCAATCAAGCATGTGAGGCTTAGGAACATGATGGGGTCTCGGAAATCGCGGGCGGCCTAAAAAAGACTGCTGTTGCAACGCTGCTTGCTCCAGTTTAGTCTGCTGATCCTTAATCAAAGGTTAAACGCGCCAGCATTAAGCCTTCAGCCGTTTGTTTTTTAGTCAGACTGAGTTCCGAATTTGTCATGGCGATAGGATCGAAAGCACCGGATCTGCCAGTCTCGCCGCAGCGCGCGCCGGTCGCATTCCCCTGCGAAGCAATTCCGTATCTATTGTCAACCGTCGATGCGCTGATCATTCTATTTGCGGCGCTGCTCGGTTGCTTCGCCTATCATTGGCTTTCTGGCACTCCCATTCCGGACCTTTCCGCCTATTTTGCCTTGGGATTGTTCGCGAGTTTCATTCATATCGCGCGATTGAGCGGGCAGGGCTATTTTGAGTTCGAAACTGCGGCAAAACCGTCCGTGGAGATAGCTGAGGTTTCAGTCGCCTGGCTCGGTACCGGTCTGTTGCTCGCTTTCTTTGTGTTTCTTTTTAAAATCGGGGGGACGTTTTCGCGAGGAGCCTTCCTCATCTTTCTGGTGGTGGCGCCGATCGGTCTTCTCGCTGAACGCAAATTCGTGAAATTTCTCGTGAGGCAAGCAATAGCGCGTGGCGCTGTGGGCCGACGCGACATGGTGTTGCTCGGTGATCCCAATGAATTGGAGTCACTTGGTCCCAATGATCTCTTGTCCCTTTTTGGTGCGAGCGAGGTCCATAAGTTCATTCTGAGCATCGACCAAGATCGAGAGGTTCGCGAATTGAAGGACGCGAAGACGTTTGAACTCATCGCGAATTTCATTCGCAGCCACGGGGCCAAGGAAATCCTGTTGGCGTTGCCTTGGAATGACGCCGATCGAATTGGTTTCGTTCGCGATCACATCAAGACCCTACCGGTCTCCGCAAAGCTTCTGCCCGATACGCAAATTCGAATGCTCACCAACTACGCTTCATCCGCACGGCAGCGAATCATTTCTCTTGAAATACAACGTGCTCCACTCAGCTCTACCGAACAAATTGTCAAACGCGCGATGGATGTTGCGATCGGCCTGCTCGCCTTGGTGTTTTTTGTTCCCGTTATGGCGCTCACCGCTTTGGCAATTAGATTGGACGGGATTGGCCCCGTTTTCTTCGTGCAAAATCGAAAGGGCTTCAATGGTCGCAGCTTTTCGATGTTCAAATTTCGAACAATGACCGTGCAAGAGAACGGAGAAACAATAACGCAGGCCACCCGCAATGATCCGCGTGTAACGAGGATCGGACGATTACTTCGTGCTGCGAGTATCGACGAATTGCCGCAGCTACTGAATGTCATCATGGGTGACATGTCGCTGGTCGGCCCTCGACCCCATGCCCTTGCGCACGACAATTATTTCGAAAATTTATTGCAGGACTATGCCTTTCGCCATCACGTCAAGCCAGGCATGACTGGATGGGCGCAGGTCAACGGATTGCGTGGCGCCACTCCGTCCGTTGAACAAATCGCCCAGCGCGTGCAATTGGATCTCTGGTACATCAATAATTGGAGTCTTTGGCTCGATATTCAAATCTTGGTCAAGACCTTCTTTGAGGTCTTGCGAAAGCGCAACGCCTTCTGAAAAGCCGCGTCCTTTTCAAGGAGATTGATTTTTTCTCGGTTCCGAACGCACCCTCACGCACCGCTGCTTTTTCTCGTTGGTGGGTCGCCCGGTTATATCTTTTGAGTGGTCGCTTTTGTCTTGCTTGCGGGAATAATGATCCAGCGAGCGTCTCACACGTCTTGTGCTGTGCACATGTGAGTACGTGAAGTTATTTTTTCGTTCGCGAACTGGTGGATGCCGTGAGATCATCTGGATCATCAGGGGTCGGCAAGCAGCCGCGGCAGATCAAGAGTTTGGCATTGAGGCGCCTTTGTTCATCGGCGTCTATTTGGTCGCGCATCGCCCACCATTCGACGGAATATGGGCGAAGATCAGCCAACGGTTTTGCGCTCTCGACGTTTGGATCAGGCTTTGAGGAACTTTCTTTCACCACGTGAGGTTTGTGGCGAACAGGTTTTACGAGGGCTCGACGGTGTTCGTGCCAGCCGATCGATCCGTAAACGGGCGGAGGCGTCGAGGCACAGCTAGATAGCAGGCAACCGATTGCAATGAGACTGAAGAAACGCCTGATCATGCTGAACCCCTGTGCGGTAAGCGACACAAGGTCCGCGGGTCCAGAGTGCGTACTATTGGTTAAGCAACATTAAACGTGCGAGGTTTATTTCCTGTAACGCTCAATCCAACTGCGCCTTCAGAATAATCAGCCCAACTCCGCAGAGGAGCGCAAAGACTAATAAAGCGATGCAACTGCGCGTGAACTGACGATACTTTGTTTCTTCAAGGCCTATTTGCTTCGAACTCCATCTGGTCTCGGTACGGGGAACGAACATTAAGTGATTAAGGAGCGCTCGCTCCGAGCCCAAAAGCCATCGAGACATCAACAAAGCCATAGCCCTTTTGTTGGGATAGACCATTTTGCGACCCATTTTCAGGAAACCCTCGAGTGATGGCTCCGGTGCTTCTGCGATCAAAGAAAACAACATGGGATGCTTTGCTAACTAAAGCTGGCCCCTGCGATCCGACGCGGTATCGATTGCTAAGGAATCGCGTCTGACTGCGACGCCGATGCAACAGGATAAGGATATATTGCCATTTGCCTCTCCCGAGCGTCGCCGATCAATGCTAGTGTACTAAATTCATTTGGGGGGTGACGTGCCGGATCCGAGGGAATTTCGGCTGCGATATCTCGCGCTTATTGTAGTGGCTGCGGTCCTGATCGCAGCTTTGTTGCGGCACGTCCTCCACGTTTATGGAGGATTGACTCGTGAAGACATTCGTGCCGACGCTCTCATTGTCGCTCTCATTATTGGTCTCGCGGCAATCGCGGCGCGAAGAGCTTACAAACGGTGAATGCGTCGCGTTCCAGCTCTATTCGTACTCCACCTCGATCGAAACGCGCGGCACGTTACGACCCCCAATGCGCATTAGCAGGGTGTTGGGTTCAGCCTTGGGCGCATGTACCCGAAGTACATGGATTTTGGGGTGTTCAAACAACCACCTGTCCCGCTTTGCTTCAGCATCGGGTCTGTCGCGCCCCAAGATGATATGCTTTTGGATCATTTTTGGCCTATCCGCGTAAGCTCGATCATATAAAGCAAACGGCATGCCGGCGATCCTGGGCATGTCATATACAATAACCCCATAGTACTTTGTCTACTCCGACACGAGCGACGTTCGAAGTCGCCGAGTTCACAAACCACACTTTAAAAGGAACGGCCAGGAATGCGTCGTATCAAAGCTATTTGATCGAGACGGTGCAAGACAGCACTTGGCCTAGCAGCCCGAGTAGCGGGAGTCGGGCTCCCGGATCTCGTTCAGATATGCTGTTCCAAAGATCAAAAGCTGGCTGTCAGTCTTGCCAGTCGGTAGGAGTAGGCTGAGGTAATTGACTAACCTCTCGCGTGCGGTTCTGCCCACATCTTCTTCCTCTTTCAAAATGGCCTCAACGGCATCCTTAACGCGTGTTGCGTTTCGAACCTGAGTTCGAAGATGCTGGAGTTCCGACCATTCGTGCGAAAGATCGAAAATCTTTCGACGATCCGAAGATGGATTAGCGAACATATTACTCATTGCCGGAGAACTGCGTAATCTAGGCGCGCAGTCTTAATCGGGAAAGAGGCTCTATACAATTCGGAAGGGATTTTAACCTCTATAATCAAGCTTACCTGGCACCCATAAGCAGGGGTCGGTTGGCACGAACGTGTTTTTGTGCGGCGCTCAGCAACACGAGTTAGCATTTGATTTGTGTAGACGCCGGGGTCAATTCGGACCTCAGCACCCAGAGTGGGGTTGAAGCTTTCGAGATTTTTACACTGGTATCTGATCTCAGAGGCTCGCGCTCAACAGCCAGAGCATCACCCTGTTGATTTGGCTTCAGATTTCCGTCCGGTTCATATTCCAGGCATGCTCCTGTACTGACCATCGACAGCATTTGCAAAACCGCTAATTCCTGATCGTTGCGGCGTTACGCGGGATCACGCGACTATCGTCAGCTGCCTGTTTTTCGAAAGCACCCGTTAACCCACAAAGTTTGCCGTAGATTCAGGACTGTTTGCTCAAATCCAGCCTCGGGATGCTGCCAGCTTCCTGGCATCGGGGGACCGCTTTGAACAGCCAACTTCTCAGCTTCCTGGCATTCCAGCCGGCTCTGACCATCGTGGAATATGCGTGGCTCGCAGTGACACGTCCGGTCGACAATTCCAGCGGTCGCGGTTTGGCGATCGCGCTCTTGACCGGCGATCCGATCACGATCATCACCGACCGCGCCAGCGAACCGTCCTTGATCCAGGCTGACAATTGGCACGATCTGACAGGTCATCATCGCTATTACGGCGCTGCCGCGTACTCCGGTTCTCTTTTTTGCAGCAGGCGCCAATCGCAGTAGTTTGAAAGCGCACGTCGAGATTGGTGCCGTCATGCAGGCCGTGCGGAACTGGCCTGGGCAGCGGACCAAGCTGTCGTTAGCTGAGACCAATTACTCAGAATGATCTTTATAGTACTTGCCCGCGCCTTGATCTTGGGAAAGGCCTGCTCGGAGTGTATCCGAGTTCCAGCTTTAACCTTCATGGTCAATATCAATCTTAATTTGCGGGCTTCATTGCAGTCCTCACCGGCCAAGATAGCCTTTTCCTAGTCGCGCGGCCTCGACCTTGCTCAGTGTCTACCGCGCGACTTGGAGACGCTGCCGAAAATGCAACGCTCCACCCATCGAAAGATCTCAAGTGGCGCGTCGACAAACTCTTCTCGTGCGGTTGTTCGGCATGATTGCCTGGGCAGTGACGCTCGCAATGGTCTTGACGCTATTACTTCGCGCGAAAAGCTCGCGGCGGGTCCAACGCGGAAAGTAACCTGCCCAGGTGCATTTCGATAAGTTAGCGTGCACCGATTAGATGATCTCGCTGACCTCGTAAGGCTAAACAACAGCGCTGGCAGACTTCCATCCCTTGTCTGCATTTCGCGCTCAGAAACGTGGGTCGCTCACGCAAAGGATGCGATTGGAGAGCGGCAGCTCCACGCGCTCAGGCAGCACTACGCAAGGCCATGACCATTCAAGTGAAAGAGATGATCGAGCCGGCCGGCCACCGGAACGTTTGGTTGGCGCGTCGCCTGATCTCAGGTAACAGACAAACTGCCTTCGCGCGATTTCTTGTTGGATATGCGCGGTCCGGGGACTAGATTCGCATTTCGATGGCATCGGAGAGTTTTCAATGCGCAAATTCGCGAGCCTTGTGGCGATGTTTGGAGCGGCTTTTGTTCCGATCGGTCAGGGTAGCGCGGTGATCAAAGGCAGGACACTGGACGAAGCACTCACGAGGGTACCCTGTAGATTTATTTCCAAGAAAGGGAAGGACCTCGAAATTTCGGGTGTCCCGATAATCGTTAACGAGAAAGCCGAGGCGAATCCGCTTACCCTGACAAAAGATGATGAGATCAAGTCGATTGAGAAAAGATGTTTCTCAAAGCGCTAGCGTCCCGAGCGAGCCAGACTCAGCGCCTTCCCATTTTTGTGTACGTTCCGACGAGCCCAATCTGCGCGCGAGGAGTGAGATAGGCCTTTAGCTCAGCCGCGGGCGGGAAGGGGCTCTTTCGGAAGCATGCCACGGCGCTCGCGTGAGAACAAAAGAGCGCGCCAAGCGTAACTCGGGCAGCGATCGCCAGACCCGCAAAATTCAGATTGCTGGCGATATTGGCTACCTCTTTTCTGGCGGTGCTTTCGCTTGCAGAGGGCTCCATTTGCAGGCGCCTGCAACTCGCCGCCGAACTGAATCCAAACCGATGAGGTGAAATGCGGCACCTTGCTGCACACCCCCTTTGTCTGAACGACCGATTTTCAGTGTTGCACCATCTGGAATCGACTCCAGCAGCGGAACGGGATCACTTTCGTAGACAGCGCTTTTTCCGTCCGCGGACCAACTCCATTGTGCCTTAACGGGAGACTGATCGTTGATCTGGTACTCGATTCGGATGTCGCCGATTTTGGACGGATTCGAGCTGGCTTGGAATTGACCTGAGACTTCTGTGCGGTTTCCTCGGCATCGTATGGTGAGACTGGTGACGCCATTTTCGACGGGCTGTGTTGGCTGAATCACAGCAATTACAAGCGGGCTAAAATCGACCGGCGATGTCGTTTCGCTTATGATCCAATTCTTGGTTGGAGAAGAAGAAGCATCAGTCTCTGTGATTGCCTTCGTGTTTGATTGGACCGCCGCCGTCGGCGTATCGCGAGTCTCCGCACCCTCTGATGGGTCTTTTTTCACCTCGGTGTTGGGGGAATTGTCATGGGTATTGTTTGCAGTTGATGTGTTTAATGAACCGGTTGCACTATTCTCTTTGGAAATAGGCTGTTCTGCCGCTTCAGGTGTTTGGGCGGACGATGACGGAGGAGTTTCAGCAGGGTTTTTTGAAACGACGGGCTCTTGAGGCAGCACGTGGGTCAGACATTCAAGCTGAGCAGTACGCGCGTTCTCGAAACAGCTCAATCGCTTCTCGGGATCGGTCTCTTTCTCACAAATCGTATCGGCAACGCGAGCTGCTTTGAAGCAAGTCTCTAAACTGACGACACCTTGATTGATCGACTGAGCAGTGGCTGCCGAGCTCAACACGAGCGGAAGAGCGACGAGAGGCCGCAGCCACCTCAAGGGTGCGCACTCTGTTTTAAAACTTCCCATGGTGCGTTAGCTCCCCTCGTTAACCCTTTGGTTTTGATGCCCTCCTTTGACGGATTAAGGGGTCTATTGATCGGCCTTTTTTGCGAATCTAATTTAAAGCTTCCGGCAAGGGAAGCCTTCTCAGTGCACCGTGGCCGGCAATGAAAGCCTGTGTTTGGCGAATCCAACGACTGTAATGATCCAGCTGGAGGCGTTCGGAACTGCGCTTCGGGCTGAGATTGCGAGGTGTCCGGAGAGATTTTCGATCCGGGGTCCGCCACAGAACGGCTTGGTGCGCCCCCAAGGTGAAGCCATCACCTTATGCACCTTTCGCGGAATGTCAGAGCGAACGGTTATCAACCCGACTGCGAAATTGAATCAGAAGGCCACCGCCGGAGAAAGGACGGCTTGCGTATGGCGATGACACCCAAAACCGAGTAGTGCATTGCGTCAGAACGAGCGAACGCCGGTAACGTTACGCAATTAGCTTAACCCGCGGCACTGGTTGCAATTCTAATCGGATCGACTATTGGTTGAGACGGCGCGGCGATTTCGCCATGGTCCGGCCGACGCCAAGGCGGAGCCCTGAGCGAACACATTCCGCCCGGCGGCTTCCTCCGAACAGAATGTTTTCGCGACGTCGCATACGACGTTGATCGCTTAAGGACGACCGTCGATTGATGGAGCTTGCCCGCATCGGTTGCGATTGGTACGCAAATGCAAGGTTCAGCTGATAGCGATAAGTCGAAGCGCCTTCGAAAAAGATTGCTGGGAGGCTTGTTGATAGTCGTGCTCGCAGTCGCGATGGCAGGATGGATCGCCGCACTAGGTTGGATCGCCTATCTGCTGATCTGGCGCATGCTCTAGAAAAGCGATGCAAGCTGATTCGAGCAGCGCAATCAACGTGAGCTGAACCGGAGGGATTTTGAAAGCGGAACGCGCGCGCGACAAACGCGTCAGACGAACAGCAGTATAAGGCGCCGGGAGCGCCAACCTATATGTTGTTTGGCATTTCCGATCGGGCAACTTCGAGCAGTACCATTTCGACGGTGAACGTGAGTCCCGTGGCTGCGAACTAGATAATGGTAGTTGCTGCTGCTTTGGAACAGTCCAACTCTGCTCATGTTTCATTGTCCAAACGCGAATGTCTTTTGGGTCTGGCAGTCAGACTTATGGCAAATTGGATGATTCTGGTTTCGGATTTTCATGCCCTTGCGAACTACCCAGGGGCATTCTCTCGGTGCTTGCCGTCACCTTGCGAGCCAGACATACACGCGCGGCTGAGACAACGGTCCCGCGCCGGGTGTTAAGTTCAATCGGGAGGTAGGATTTTCCTGCATGTCAACAGTGTCACTGAGCTAAGATGCTGCTTTGGCGATGAAAATGCATCCTTTAGCGGTCACACTGGTCGGCCTGGGAGTGGCGGCCGTTAATTGCGGCGCGGTTGTCTTGTTGCTGCTTGATAGGCGCAAGAGCGGGCGCAATGCGAGGTCTTTTCAGGAAAACTTGGACGAGATCGATCGCCAGGTCGCAAGAGCACGAAGAGCGCTGATGATTTGAATTAGGCTCAACGAGATCCCGACTGGGTATCGCGTTGGACCAGGGGCCTTGTGCCGATTTTCGACATCGTTCACCAAGCCTTTGTTGGCCAATTCGCGCATTCGAAAATGGCATTCTCGCCCAGTGCGCGAGCTGCTGGACCATCGGCCTTGGGACATCCTTTCGAACGCCGAAGATTGAATCCCGTAGAACGCCTGATCGTGTGCAGAAAGCCAAACTGCGAACCACAGGCGCTACTGTTGGACGCAACAGAAGTCAAAGGCTCCTGATT
>Ga0070734_10005379_pt1 | contig 11354 bp, 8 predicted proteins | sample Coa_R1_8_FD_66444 | JGI IMG/M metagenome (GOLD analysis project Ga0070734, IMG submission 66444) | Surface soil microbial communities from Centralia Pennsylvania, which are recovering from an underground coalmine fire - Coalmine... | ecosystem: Environmental > Terrestrial > Soil > Unclassified ...
CGATCCGGCGCGTACGGTTTTTCAGCCGGGACCTTCAGGCGATGGTGAACGGCCGGCCTCGGAACAGGGCAGGCGCGAAACGACGCAACCGCCGCCGCCGCACGAATCGATGCCGCCGGCCGAGTCGATCGCCCCGGAACGCACCGTGTTTCAGCCGCAGCCCGAGAGCCTGCCGGGATCGCAGGAAACGGGACCCTCGCCCGGCGAGGGCGCAGCGATGGTTTCGGCACCGCCGCTCTTCGAGCCCCCGTCTGTGTCGGAACCCGGCTCGTGGCGTCCCGTTTCCGGCCCGTCCGAAGAGACGCAAATCCCGATCGGTACCGTCCTCAACCACATCTATCGCGTGGACCGTCTGGTGGCGCGCGGCGGCATGGGCGAAGTGTACGAGGGGACCAATGTCAGCGACGCGGAAGATCGCGTTGCGATCAAAGTCGTTCTGCAACACCTAGCCGGCGATCCCAACGTACAGGCGCTGTTCCGTGCCGAGGCGCGCACGCTGACCAGGCTCGCCCATCCCGGCCTCGTGCAATACCGCCTCCTGGCGCTCGAGCCCCGGCTGGACGTCCTCTACATCGTTACCGAGTTCGTCGACGGTCCGGCGCTTTCGGAAGTCCTGTCGACGATCGAGGTGCCGCCGGATGGGCTGGCGCAATTCATCCGCCGCATGGCATCCGCGCTCGCCGCTGCGCACGCGCTCGGCAAGGTCCACCGCGACATGTCGCCGGACAATATTCTCCTGCCCCACGCCCTGCTCGATCAGGCCAAGATCATCGATTTCGGCATCGCCAAGGATCTGGAGGGAGCACAGGGCAAGACCATCGTAGGCTCGGGTTTCGCCGGCAAGCTCGCCTATGTCGCGCCGGAACAGTTCGGAGAGAGCAAGGACGTGGGTCCCTGGACCGATGTGTACAGTCTTGGCCTCGTCGCGCTCGCCGTGGTGTTGCGGGGCACACCCGACATGGGCGCGACCTTTGCCGAAGCCGTGGAGCGGCGGCAGCAGGTGCCCGATCTTTCGTCGGTGCCGCCGCTGCTTCGCCCTCTGCTCGCCCGCATGCTGCAGCCGGACCGCCTGCAACGCTACCAATCCATGAACGAGGTTGTGGCGGCGATCGACCGGATTCCGCGACTGCAGTTGCAGGCGCCGCGCGACATTCCGGCCGAAAACACTACGAAACGCGCGCTGTCGGCTGGCGGCGTCCCGGAGCGTGCGCAGGAGAAAGCGCCGCGCAATTTCGCGATATGGGCCGCGACGGCCGCAGTGGTTGTGATCGCGGCGGCTCTCGTGTTCGGGCCTGAGATGTTCAACGCCCCGGAGGTGATGCCCGAAGGAGCGGCTGTGGCACCTGCAACGCATGCTGCTGAGCCGTCCGTACGATCGTCTGCCCCTCCTGCAACGCCGGCCGTTTTGGGCACGCCGGCGCAGACGTACGAAAAGGAGGTTTCGGGTCCCCCGGTTGTCATCGATACCGCAGACCTGACGGTCGCGGGACATCGTGTGTCACTAAGTGGAATCGACGGTGTGAGCGGCAGCCCGGCCGCGCTGCTTGAGAAGATACTTACCGTCAAACTTGGAAACTTCGTCATATGCGAGCGGGTGGGGATCGGACCCGCCTACAACTGTTTCGCCCGGACCGGCGGTCCCTACGGCGCATCCGATATTTCGGAACTGGTCCTTCTGAACGGCGCCGCGCGCACCAACGGCGCCGCCACGGCCCGGCAAAGATCGTTGCAGGAACAGGCAATGGCGGCGCATCTGGGCATCTGGGCGAAGTCGCCGTTTCCGCGCACAGGAAAACGGCATGCCGTTCCATAACATGATGAGGCGGGTAATCGACCTAAACGGCGACAATGGCTGAGCCACGCGACAAGGAGCGTACAATTTTCACGCCGCACGGGGAAAGCGGCGCCGCGGATGGCGGACGGGGAGAAGCGGCACCGCGAATGGAAACGCCAAAACTGGATCCAGCCGGCTGGATGCGCGCCGCCCTTCAGCCGGAGCCCGGTCAAACCGCCAGGAAAACCGCTCCTGTTCCCGGGAAGGCGAGACGGCCCCGCGCACGACCCATCCGCAATGGGTGGCTGATGATCGCGGGTCTCCTGCTCCTCTTTGTGGCGGCGGCGATATGGATCGTGGCGCCGCCCCATCCTGGCTCACGGACGTCGCATGGGCCACCAAAATCTGTACCGGCGCAAATCGCTGCGCGGTCCACAATTCAGGTTTCGGCCGCAAAGGGCAGCGACAGGCTGCGCAACGCGGTCGCGCTGGCGCTGCCGGGCATCGCCTGCAGCTGGCTGGACATCGAGAGACTTGACCCGACCGTCACCCTTTCCGGCGTCGCCGGGGATGCGTCGGCGGTCGCCGCGGCATTGTCCCAGGCATTCGCCGGAAACGATCTGAATGCGCCCATCGACGTGAGCGACGTGGCGTCCGTGGACACCTCCGCGTGCAAGGTCCTCGATGCCTTCCGCGCCGTCCGCGCACCGGGCGGTGACAGTTCCATCCGTGCCGCGCAGCCGGCGTTTCATCTGCAGCAGGCGCCGCAGGATTGTCCCGCCGAGCCGTTTGGCCAGGCCGAAGTGGTCATAGACTTTTACCTGCCGGAGCAGGGCGAGGATTTCTTGCTGGCGGGAATGAACAATCGGGGACAAATGGTCACCATCGTTTCAAGCCGCCACGACTTCCTGGACAACATGACGAAGGTGAAGGGCTGGGACGATCTCGGCGGTGGGCACTATCATTGGACAATCTGTACCGGCGAGCAGAGCGCGCGGCAAAGCCCCGTGCTGGGGCTGCTGCTGGTGACCGGCCGCGCTCCTCTGGATTTCGTACTTCCGCGTGGCAATGCAGCGTCTCCCATAGCGGTGTCCCGCGCCTGGCTGGCGGGCTTCGAATCCAGAGCGCGCGAGCGCGGCTGGAACACGCAAATGACCTGGTACCGGGTGGATGCGGAATAGGCGAATGCAATGGACGGGCAAGAGTGGTTTTTCGTTCCCCCAGCCCCCAACCAGGAAATTGATATCGATACGATTTTCAAACGCAAAACGCCTGGCCGCAAGACCCGCGGTTACCTGAACGATTGCAGTTGCGCGCTGGCGGCACGACCCAACTCATTATCGGCCGCGATGGCGACAACCTTTTCCAGCTGTTCCCGCGCCTGCTCTCGAAGGCCTTTCGACCAAAGCAGTTTTGCAAGGTCGAAGTAGGCCGCCTGGGCGAACGGATTGACCTTGATCGCCTGCCGAAAACATTCCTCGGCCTTCGCGAGGTCACCCCGGCCCGCCATCAGCCGGCCCCTCAGGTCGAGCAATCCCGGATGCCACGGCGCGAGCGCGCAACCCTGTTCCGTCCACTTGTCCAGCGAAGCCCCGTCGGATTGCCTGTACGCGATGCTTGCCAGGCCAAGGCAAGCTTCCCAACCACCCTCGCCATCCTTCCAGGCGTGCAGGAACCGATCTTTGGCGGCCGAAAGATTTTCCTCCTGAAGCGCAACCGTTCCCTGGCCGATCAGAACCCAATAATTATCGGGTGCCTCCCGCGACGCTTCGTCGAGGAGCCGGTGCGCCGTGTTCAAATCGCCCGCCATGCTGGCATGCGAGGCCGCGGCTGCACGAACATCGACGCTGTCGGGAAAGAGCTTCAGAGCCTGACCTATGGCTGCTTTGGCCTCATCCTGTCGTCCCAGGATCAGGAGCGCGTTGGCCCGGGTCAGCAAGACGTCCGGATATTTCGGGATCAAGGAACTCAGTGAGTTACCCGCCTCGGTGGTTGAAACGATCTGTTCGAGAAAGCCGAGCTTGAACCGAATCCGCAGCAGATGGAGCTTCGTTTCGTCCCTTGCCGGATCGAGAGCCTCGGCAGCTTCGAAGCACGCCGCAGCGTTGTGAAGCTGCGGAACCTTTTCAAACGCCAGACCGAGGTCAATCCAATACCGTACGTTGTTGCGGCTCTTTCCGGCGGCTGCTGATAGAAGTGGCACCGCGGCGCGATAATCCTTCTTTTCGACCATCACGCGGCCCGCGCCGTAGAAGGCGGCGGCCAGATCGGGATCGAGCGCGGCTGCGCCAGTGTAGGCCCGGACAGCTTCGTCGAACTGGCGGGCGACAAGATACGAATCCGCGAGCCGCATCAGAAGCGTCACGTCGGTCGGATGCTCGCGAAAGCGCGTTTCCAATTCGGCGATTTCGCTCACGTTCTGTACGCCTCTCTGCATTCCATGTACAAACTAAAGCGCCTGCTCACTTGTTAAAACTTCTTGAAAGCCGCGTCGACGGCCCAGTCCACACCCTTGTTGGCCACTACGTTCAGGGCGCATCCCGCAGCAAAGCCAACAGGCCCGCCATAGGCTGTCGCCACACCGACGATTGCTGCGTCGACGGCGCCCTCGATCGCTTCCTTGGCTGCATCGTGCGCAAATTCTTTTATCGGAAAATCTTGGGGATGGAAAATGTACTTGCGGACGTATTTGAAAGCGACGCCCGCGAGACCAGCCAGCGCCCCGGCGCCGCCTGCATTGGCAACTGAAGCCAGTGTGGGGGTGGCGATTCCCGCAAGCGGGTCTTTCATCGCCGACTTGAATGCGTCTGACGCCAAAGTCTGGATTTGCGACGCAATCGTCGAAGCAGATTCGCCGCTCAGAATGCCGTGCAGGGCCGCAAGACCCATCTCCTTCAGGGCATCTTTTGCCTTGTCCACGAGAGGGTCGATCAACTGCTCTGCGAAATCGAGGACCAGCGATTTCCAATCTGTGTCGGAATCCGATTGGTCTTTGTCGGAATCCGAGGAGTCGTCGTCGGCGCCGCCAGTTTCGCCGATCAGGACCGTCGGAAGCCCCACAACGATCACGCCACCATGCGCGGTCATGTCGCCGAGGCGTGCGGCAGGAAGATCGTTCACGAAGACGCCGCTGGAGCCCTCGACAATTACGTCCGGCGGACCGACACAGATCAGCATGTCGGTGACGCGGGCCTGCGGCAGGTCGCCGGTGAAAACCGTGAAGGAGCCGAGCACGATCGGGCCGCCCACATGCGGCACCAGCCCCGTCACCATCGGACAGGTGTGCATGTCGGTTATGCGTGCCGCCGGCTGTCCCATTACTTGAACATTCCCCGGTACTGCAGCTCGAATTGTTTCTGTATCTCCGGCGAGTTCGGCAAAATCCCATCATACCACGTTTCAATTGAATCGCGGCGGGCGTCTGCAGCAACCACGACCTGATGGGCGAACGACGCAAGGTCATGATCCGGAAATTGGGTTGCATTCAATCGCTCGGAAACTCGCTTCAGCGTTTGAATGTCGTCCAGCTTTCCCGAATCGATTGCCTTTCGCAGTGCCGCAAGGTTTCTGCCCATGGCCAGCTCATCCTGAAGGGCAAGTTGGTCCCTCATGACAGCGTTGCGAAGAATTCCGGTATGGGCAGGTCCTGCCAGCGTACCGAGTACGTAGCCGGGCAATTGCCCCGACATGCGCAGAATGGTTTCGACCACCTGTCGCAGCGTGGGATCGATGGCAAACGCTGCTCCTCCGTATTGCAACCACGTGACAAAGGCCGGAACGTACTCTTTCTTTGGAATGAGCATAATGATTGGCAAGAGCTCGGGCGCCGCGAGCGCGACCTTCGTCAAGTCGCCCTTCGTATAGGCCTTGGCGTGGCTCGCGAAGGCGGCATCACGCAATTCCGGTTCTGTAATCTTGTTGAGAGTTCCGGCACGTTGTCGGCTCAATACGTAATCGCGCAGCGCAGTCTGCAAGAGAATGGTCGTGTTCCAGACCCACGCTTTCGTTTCGGCATCCGCCATGAGCTTTTCGTTGCTGTTGAATGCAATGCAATAGAATTTGCCGTAGCCGATCGGATAGCCGGAACTTCCCCATGGGCCGAGCCATGCATCCAGTTCTTCGTAGAAAGTGTAGAGGTTTACGGCGCCCGGATGCCCGGCAATCACAGACGTCAGCAGATCGTTGACTCTGGCAACCGAAACAGGGTCGGACCCGGCAGCGGACTTTGCGGGCAGCGGCAAAGTCACTTCTTATTTCTTTCTGCAGAGCAGGTTTGCGCTCATTTCCGCTTTTACCAATAGGTTTTTTGGAAAAACCGTACAATGATGGTCATTTAAACCGTCCCACCCCGAATCAAATGGCGGCGCGCAACCTGCATCGAGAACAATTGGAATCCCGGTGGGGTTCGTACCCGCTGAAATCTCCCATTGCTCTCGACTTCGATCTCAACGCCGAAGGAAGTCAAGCTTGGGTATTCCGCCAACCCGCTGCGAATGAAATCAGCGAATCATGGGAACGCCGCGCTGCCGCCAATTGTTCGGTTCGCATGTCCAAGCAGATTGACGACAGTATAGCCTGGTGGCGGAGGCACCATGAAGAGAGTCTTAGTGATTCCGTTGAAACTGGCATAGCATTCATAGGCGGGGAAGTCGTCTATGAAGCCCAAAAAGCTGACGACAACCGATCCAGGCCTGCCGCCGGCAAAAGTAATCGTGCCCCCGTAGTCAATATCAGCAGCCATTCCAACTAATGGATCTCCCGCGGATGCTCTCAACGAGAGAGTTAGAGAGCCAAAGACGTTTGCCGGTGAACCCGTCGGCGGAAATTGCTGAATGCTCGGTACTGGTCGCCCCGACTCTGAATAGGGCGGTAGGCTTGAATCTTGGGCCGAGCGCGGAATTTCAGTGAATATGCACCGTGACGTATTGGCGACGGCAAAGCCTTGTTGCGCCCCAGTGGCCAAGTTGACTTCGGTCGTCCCTGAAGATGTGTGCGCCTGGCGGATGATCGTGAGCCCTACAAGGTCGACTTCAACGAGTGATTGCATCCGTCGGCTGCTAGCTGGATTGCTGTTGAAAGTTCGCTGATCTGTAAGATAGCCGGTATCGCGAGGCTTACTTGAATTGCCGGGCCAGGTACGCGCGAGACTCGGCAAGGGAATCGCGGTTTTGCCAGCGTGGCGGCCGACGGCAAGGCGTTGCGAATAACCTGGGACTTCGCGGGGAATGAAGGCATTCAGCCAAAAAATTACGGTCTGCATCAATTGTCTCTTCTCTTCAGGAAATTTGCACCTGAATCGTGAATTGGCAACGGCTATTCCCTGCCGGAAACCAATCTTGGGCAGGCGTTCGCGCCAAATGCAGTTGTAATCTGGACATTTCTTGGAGGCGCATCACCTCAAGTTCGCTGGCATCTCGCCGAAGGGCATCGATGGCAAGATCTTCTCCAGTTTTCGCATTATTCGATTCGCTTGGTATTCTCATCCCGAGTCCCACAACGCAGTGAACGTAGCGACGCCGTGAAACAGCGAAGCTTCCGCGCCGGTTCCCAGCCATGGGATATCCACCAAATATACGTTCTGTTCTTCCCTGCATCCTATGGTTTCGCGAAACTGCATCACTGCCTTGACCAAATCTCCGTATCGATCCGGTTCAGCTTTGAGCGCCGTTTTCAATCCGTGGGGCGTTTTCGCACCGATCTTCGCTATTACGTCCATGATGGGCATGAATTTTTTCGCGGCACCACGCGCCTTGGCAATTTTGTCCCAGTTCTCTCCTAACGCGAGCGTAAAATCGCCGCCGCCGCTCATGAATCCCGTAAGTTCGGAAGGCTCCCTCACTCCCGTAACCACGATCAGGCAGACGCCGCCCGATGCACCCCATCCCAGGCCAAGCCGCGTAGTTGAAGCCTGCAGAGCCATCCATTTGTGGGGTTGGTCGATGCCGACGGCCAATCCTTCCATTGTTTCTATGCCGGCCACCGCGAACATCGTTCCGCCCTTGACGCCCAAACCGACCCACATATCCAGGCGGGGTTCGTCAACTTTGGGCGCGGTCCGGTGCACCGGAATAGCTGCCGGGAGGTAGACGATTCCCGGCGATGCCGCGTCTTTGTTGAAGCGGTCAGCGCTGGAAAACATGTAATTCTTGCGGTCGTGTGTCAGGAGGCGGCACCCCACCTTGTGGTGCAGGTACCAATTGATCTCGCGCGGGTTGCGCGTCTTAAAATTGAAGTAACACAGGTCGCCGGCAGACATGTGCAATTGCCGGACGAGGGGCAGTTCAGCGAGTGTCCACCAGCTTTCGCCAGTCGCCACGGCATGTGCCTCGCCATGGTCCGGTACGTACTTAAGCTCACTGGGAAGCGGTTTGGGCTGCGTAATCAATCCTGTGGTGTACATGGTGATCTCCCCCGTCACGTCAGCGCCGCATTTCGGCGCAGGCTTTCTGGTACGCGTCCTTGAACGCCCGGGCGAAGGTGTCCATGAAGGCTTCGTCCGATCCCTGTACAACGCCCTCGAATTCGCGCTCGTAGGCTTCCCATAGGGCCGCGGCGCGCGCGCCGGGCAGGATACGCGCGAGCAGGCCCTGTTGTTCGGCACGGCCGCGGATCGCCTCGGGCGAAAAGCGCACGAGCGTCGCGCGGAGCGCGCCCTGCATCGCCGCCAGCGTCGCCATCTGGTGCGCCTGGAGGTCCTTGAAGGCGTCCTCAACCGCGCGATCGGATTCCATGTAACCGCGCTCCGGCGGATTGAGCAGGCGCGCGAGCGCCGCTTCGGGATCGCGGGTGAACTTGAGCGGGTTGTTGCCGGCGATCTCGATCGTGGTCGAGACGGCGCCGAGCTCCGCCTTGGCACGGGCACGCGCTTCGAGCAGCACGATCAGGCCGGCCACCAGGCGCCGCAGAACCGATCCTGCCGCCGTTCCGGTCTGTGTCGGCGGCGATTTCAGGTCGCTCTGCGCAAGGCCGGCGGCCGCAAGCAGCGCGCTCCACGCCGCGTCGGCGCCGCGCAAGGGCGGCGCGGCCGGGGCCGGCGGGGCGGCCTGTACAGGTGGAAGAGCCGGCGGTTCGCGGGGCGGCGGCGCGTCCGACCAGGCCGCGCCGTTGTGACGCCCGGCCGGCGAAGCGGCTGGGGGCGGCGCAGGGGGCGCTGGCGCCTGGAATCCACCCGCCTGCCAGTCGATCGCGTTGCTGGCGGCAAACCGGCTCCAGACGTCGCCGCCTTGCGAAGGCTCGACGGCACGCGGCGGGGCGAAATTGTCGCGCAGCGGTCCGCGGCCGCTGATCGCGGCGGCGGGGGCTTCATTCCACTGCGGGGGAGGGGCAGGCGCGCTTTGTACGGCCGGCCCCTCGAAGCGCCATTGCGGCGCAGAAGCGGAATCGCCTTGTGCAGCGGCCGTCTCGAGACTCCATTGTGGCGCCGCTCTGGGTTCGATGGGGGGCGGGGCGGGCGCCGGCTCCCATCCGGCTGACGGCGGCTGCCCGACCTGGGCGCTTCCCCATCCGTCGTCCTCCTGCTGCGGCGCGCGCGCCTCGTCCCATCCCCAGGGCTGCGCCGGCGCCGCCGGCGTTTTTGCCGGCTCTTCCGCGCCCGCGCCTTCGCTGACCCGGACGAGAATGCGGTAGTGGCCGATGGCGAGCTCGTCGCCGTTGACGAGCGTATAAGGCCCTTTTACCCGCTCGCGCGCATTGTTGACGAACGTGCCGTTGGTGCTCTTGTCGTTCAGAATATAGCTGCCGTTTTTGTACACGATCTCGCAATGCGTGTACGAAATGTGATTGCGCGGGTCGGGCAGCGTCCAGTCGGCGCTGGGCGAGCGGCCGATCAGCGCGCCGTGCCGGTCGAGCACGAGGCGGGTGCTCTGGTTGTTTTCCAGCCGGTCCACGTTGGCGAGCGTGAGGGTGAGACTCATGCCGCGACCGCGTCGGTTTTGCAGGCGAGGCGTTCGCCTGTCTCCAGAGCGGTTCGAAAAGCGCGCTCGCGATCCGCGCTCCGCGCGCAGGCAATGCGCACGGCGACCGCGGCGAAACGGCCCGCCGCATCGGGCGGTGCAGGCTGAGGGTCGCATTTGAGCGGCGCGATCGACCCTCCCGAAAAGAACACCGCCATGGCCGCCATCGATTCCGCGCCCTTGCATTTCCGCGCGGCAACGAAAGCGGTCCGCCGCCGCTCCTCACTCGGGTCCTGCAGCCAAAGCAGCGCGGATTTGAGCGCGTTTGCTTCCGGGCTTTCCGGCTTCGCAACGGGCTCGCTGTCATGGACGAAGCGCACGGCCCAGCTGACCGCGTCGAACCGGGGAAGCGCCTGCGCCAGAAACGCCACCGCGTGGCCGAAGCGCCCGTCGGATTTGAGTTTGGCAAAAAACGTACAAGGCGGCATGGTCAGTGTTTCCACCGGCTCGTCGTCCCAGCCGAGGACACGGGTTATCTGGCCCGCCTCCGTCCATTTCACGCGCGTCCATTCCACCATGGCGCTCACGCTAGTTGATCATCACGGGCAGGCCGTTGATGGTGACGAGCGTTTCGGCCTCCAGCGTGCTCGTTAGCCCCTGGGCGGTCAGGTCCGCCTCGGCGCTGATCGTGATGTTCAGCGCCGAGAGCGTGATTGACGTCTGGTCCATGACGATCGTGCTTTCGCCGACCTGCAGGATGATTTCCTGTTCAGCGGAAATCATTACCGAGCCTTCGCTGACCGTCAGCGTGTAATCGCCCATATCGACAGTGCGCGTAGCATCGCCCTGCTGGACGTCGAGCGTGTCCGACTGGTTGATGGTGGTGTTGCGCGAGCCCTGCTCGACCTGATGGGTTTCGTTGCCGGTCTCGCAGACGAAGGTCTCGTCGACATGGACATTGGTCTGGCGGCTGTGGCCGACGCGGAACTGCGCGTCATGACCGACCTTGCGCGACTCGTCGTGCCGGATCCAGGCGTTCATGTCGCGCTGCGCATGAAGCCAGACCTCCTCGACGCCGCCTTTGTCTTCGTAGCGGATCTCGTTGGTTCCGTTCTCCGCCGGCGGCGGATCTTCGGTCTCGGGATAGGGGCCGGATTGCCCGACCGTCCGCGATTTCCACGTCGAGCGCGTCTTGTTGTCCGGAAGGGGGTAGGGCACATCCCGGTCCGGATTGTACACGCGGCCCGTGATGATCGGCCGGTCGGGATCGCCGTCGATGAAATCGACGATCACCTCCTCGCCGATGCGGGGGATCAGCATGGTGCCGAAGCCGGAATCCGCCCATGCCTGCGACGCGCGAATCCAGCACGAACTCTGGTCGTCGCTCTTACCCTCGCGGTCCCAGTGAAACTGCAGCTTCACCCGGCCATATTCGTCGACATAGATGACCTCGCCGGAGGGTCCAACAACCGTCGCGGTCTGCGGGCCGCCGGCGACGGGCTTTGGCGTACGCAGGGGCGCGCGCCACTGCGTCGATGACGGAATGACTTCCACGCCGACCTGCAGCTGGAACCCGCCGCCCTGATTTCCCGTCCTGTAGGACTCGGTCGACAGCGTGTGCGTTGCGCCAATGATCAGATATTCCTGGTTCTGGTCGTCGTCCGGATGCTGCGTCAGCGAAAATCGCT
>Ga0070734_10005380_pt1 | contig 11351 bp, 9 predicted proteins | sample Coa_R1_8_FD_66444 | JGI IMG/M metagenome (GOLD analysis project Ga0070734, IMG submission 66444) | Surface soil microbial communities from Centralia Pennsylvania, which are recovering from an underground coalmine fire - Coalmine... | ecosystem: Environmental > Terrestrial > Soil > Unclassified ...
CCTCATCGCGGAACTTGGTCTGGATCTGGTAGAGGTTGATCGGCAGCTGGCGGTAGCTCTTCACCTCGCGGCGCACGATATCGGTGATCACTTCCTCGTGCGTCGGCCCGAGAACGAAATCGCGTTCGTGGCGATCCTTGAAGCGCAGCAGCTCCGGCCCGTACTCCTGCCAGCGGCGCGATTCCTGCCACAGCTCCCCGGGCTGGACGACCGGCATCACGAGCTCGAGCGCGCCGGCGCGGTTCATCTCCTCGCGGATGATGCGCTCGATCTTGTGCAGCACGCGCAGCCCGAGCGGCAGCCAGCTGTAAAGCCCTGCGGCGAGGCGGCGGACCAGGCCGGCGCGCAGCATCAGCTGATGACTGATGACCTCCGCTTCGGCCGGAGTTTCCTTGATCGTGTTGATGGGGTACTGGGAAAGCCGCATCGTTCAGTGGCCAGGTTCGCAAGTTGGGCGCCGGCATCTTAGCAGGAGGCCCCGGCGACCCCCGTGGAGCGGCCGGTCACGGCGGGCGCGCGATTTTCCCGGGGGCCCCGGCTAAGATTAGCGTCGTGGTCACCGATACCCAGGACTACCCGCGCCCGCGCAGCAAAGGTATCTACCTGCTGCCCAACCTGCTCACCACGGGATGCCTCTTCTCGGGCTTCTACGCCGTCGTCGCCGCGATCGACAAGCACTTCGATCATGCCGGCATGGCGGTGTTCGCGGCGATGATCTTCGACACGCTCGACGGGCGCATCGCGCGCCTGACTCACACCGAGAGCTTCTTCGGCAAGGAGTACGACAGTCTCGCCGACATGGTCGCATTCGGCCTCGCACCGGCAGTCGTCGCATATCAGTGGGGTGTCGTGCGCATCGCCGAGTACGGCCATCACTGGGACCGCTTCGGCTGGCTGGCCTGCTTCTTCTATGTGGCGGCCGCGGCGCTGCGCCTTGCGCGCTTCAACGCGCGCTCAGCCGTTGCCGACAAGCGCTACTTCGAAGGGCTGCCGAGCCCCTCGGCCGCGGCTATCGTCGCGGCTTTCGTGTGGTTCTCGAGCGACTGGCACGAGCCGGGGCTCACCGGGCTGATCGCCGCCTTCGTGGTTACCGCGAGCGCTGGTGCGCTGATGGTGAGTCGTGTGGGCTATCCGAGCTTCAAGCAGTTTCATTACGGCCGCCGCATCCGCTTCGTCTACATGCTGCTGGTGCCGCTCGCCTTCGTGTTGATCGCCGGTCTCTTGCGAGCATTCGACGCCTCGGTACTGCTGCTGGCGATCTTCGGAACCTACGCGGTGTCGGCGCCGCTGCTGTGGTTGGGCCGGCGGGTACGGCGGTTGCTGCGTCGTACCCCAGCGTGACAGTCATGCATCCGCAGCGGCGCAGGCAATACCTGGAGGCGATCGGGATCGAGGAGTGGCGTCTGCGCGCGCGCGAGACGCCGCCGCCCGTGGCGTTGCCAGCCACGGGACCCGCCGCGCCAACCGCCGCCGCGCCCGCCGCGACACCCGCAGCGACGCCCGCCGCGACATCCGCAGCGACGCCCGCTGCAGTGCCCCCCGCCGCCCACGGCACAGACGTCGCCGCGCAGTGGGAGGCACTGCGGGCCGAGGTGCTGGCGTGCCGGCGCTGCCCGCTGCACGCCACCCGCACCCAGGGCGTCTTCGGCGTCGGGCCGCTGCGTTGCGACTGGCTGGTGATCGGAGAGGCGCCGGGAGCGGAAGAGGATCGCCGCGGTGAGCCCTTCGTTGGCGCGGCGGGACAGCTGCTCGATGCGATGCTGCGTGCTATCGGCCTCGACCGACGCAATAACGTCTACATCGCCAACATCCTCAAGAGCCGCCCACCCGGCAACCGCGACCCGCGGCCGGAGGAGGTCGCGGCCTGCCTGCCGTATCTCGAGCGACAGATCGCTTTGCTGCAGCCGCGGATCGTACTGGCGGTCGGGAGGATCGCGGCCCAGAATCTGCTGGCAACCGACGCGCCGCTCGGGCGGCTGCGCGGCCGGGTGCATCACCTTGGGGAGCGCAGCACGCCGCTGGTGGTTACGTATCACCCGGCTTATCTGCTGCGCACGCCGGGCGAGAAGCGTAAGGCCTGGGAGGATTTGAAGTTTGCCCGGAGCCTGTACCAGCAATTGACCGAAGGCGGCTCGATCGATGGCAACCGCTCCTGAACTACTGACGCCTGGGCTGGCAATCCGGCCTATGCGCGGGCAGGACGTCGCCGATGTCGTGGCGATCGAGCGCGCCTCTTACCAGTTCCCATGGAGCGAGGGGATCTTTCGCGACTGCCTGCGCGTCGGTTACGTCTGCCGGGTCGTCACGCAGAGCCGCGACATCATGGGCTATGGCGTGATGAGCTTCGGCGCGGGTGAGGCCCACATCCTCAACCTGTGCGTCGCTGAGGCCAACCGCTGCCGTGGCTTCGGGGGACGGCTGCTCGAGGCACTCATCGAGCGTGCCGCCACCGCGGGCATGTCGGAGGCGTTTCTCGAGGTTCGCCCGTCCAACACGGCCGCCATCCGGCTCTACCTGTCCCTTGGCTTCGAGCAGGTCGGCATGCGCCGGGGCTATTACCAGGCGGTTGGCGGCCGCGAGGACGCCGCGGTACTGCGACGCGTATTGCGGCCGGCGGCTGCCGGCGGCTGACGACTGCAACCCATGACCGACCTGACCGAGGAGATCGGTCGGCGACGGACGTTCGCGATCATCTCGCACCCCGACGCCGGCAAGACCACGCTGACCGAGAAGCTGCTGCTGTTTGGCGGCGCAATCCAGATGGCCGGCACCGTCAAGGGACGCAAGGCTGCCCGCCATGCAACCTCCGACTGGATGCGACTCGAGCAGCAGCGCGGCATCTCGGTGACTTCCTCGGTGATGCAGTTCCCGTACCGGGACTGCATCGTCAACCTTCTCGACACGCCCGGGCACGAGGATTTTTCCGAGGACACCTATCGCACCCTCACCGCGGTGGACTCGGCGCTCATGGTCATCGACTGCGCCAAGGGAGTCGAGGAACGCACCATCAAGCTGATGGAGGTCTGCCGCCTGCGCGACACACCGATCATGACCTTCATCAACAAGCTCGATCGCGATGGCCGCCCACCGATCGAGCTGCTCGATGAGATCGAACGGGTGCTGCGCATCTCCACTGCGCCGCTCACCTGGCCGATCGGCATGGGGCGCGAGCTGCGTGGCATCTATCACCTCACCGAGGATCGCATCTACGCCTACAGCCAGGGCGAACGCGGCCGGCTCGGCGAGAACCGGATCATCGAGGGTCTCGCGAGCCCGGAAGCACAGGAATTCCTGGGCGAGCAGGCGAAGGCGTTCGGCGATGAGATCGAGCTGGTGAAAGGCGCCACCAGTACCTTCGCCGCCGCCGCCTACCAGGCCGGCCGACAGACCCCGGTATTCTTCGGGTCGGCGATCAACAACTTCGGCGTTGCCGAGCTGCTCGCGGCGTTCACCACGTACGCTCCCGCACCACGCCCTCGCGCCACGCGCGGGCGCCTCGTCGAGCCGCTCGAGGATTCGCTCGCGGGCTTCGTGTTCAAGATCCAGGCCAACATGGACCCGGGACATCGCGACCGCATCGCCTTCGTGCGGCTGTGCGCCGGGAAGTACTCGCGGGGTATGCGGCTCTATCACGTGCGACTCGGCAAGGAAGTCCGCGTCGCCGACGCCCTCACGTTCATGGCGGCCGAGCGCGCGCACGCCGAGGAGGCCTACGCGGGTGACATCATCGGCCTGCACAACCACGGCACCATCAACATCGGCGACACCTTCACGCAGGGCGAGCGGCTCACTTTCACCGGCGTCCCCGATTTCGCGCCCGAGATGTTCCGCCGTGCGGTGCTGAAGGACCCGTTGCGCATGAAGGCACTGCAAAAGGGGCTCGCGCAGCTGTGCGAGGAGGGCGCCACGCAACTCTTCCGACCTGTGCGCAACAACGAGCTGATTCTCGGTGCCGTGGGTCCGCTGCAGTTCGAGGTGGTCGCCTTCCGCCTTCAGGATGAATACGGCGTGCAATGTGTATTCGAGCCGGTGACCGTTTACACGGCCCGGTGGGTCGACAGTACGGATGCGCGCCGGCTCGAGGAGTTTCAAACCCGCGCGCACGATCATCTCGCGCTCGATCATCACGGCGCGCTCGTCTATCTCGCTCCCTCCCGGGTAAACCTCGAGCTGACTCTTGAGCGTTGGCCGGGGATCAGCTTCCGCGAGACGCGCGAGCACTCCGCACCCGTGTGACGACCTCCGCACGGCCCATGCGCACTAAGGGGTATGGCGGAGGAGAAGGCTTTTGTGCCAAATAGGCCCCGGTTAGCACGAGCACGAAGCCCATGAACGACCGCCCTGCGCCCAGTCCTTTTCTTCAGCGCGAGATCCTGCTGTCCGCTCTTTACGAGGCGGCTGAGCTCGAGCACAACCTCATGTGTACGTATCTGTACGCCGCTGCGAGCCTGCGCGACGGGACCGGTGAGGGGCTGAGCAGCACCGAAGCAGCCGCGGTAACGCGCTGGCGTCAGGTGTTGCTCGGCGTGGCCGTGGAAGAGATGGGTCATCTGACCGCGGTGTGGAACATTACCGCGGCGCTCGGGGGCAGCCCGCGCATCGGTCGCGCCAACTTCCCACTCGATCCGGGGTATCTGCCGGCGAGCATCGTGGTCAAGCTCGCGCCCTTCAACGCCGACACCGTGCAGCATTTCGTGTTTCTCGAGCGTCCGCACGGCTCGAGCGAGCCCGAGGGGAAGGGATTTTCCTACGAGCGGACCTACGTGCGGGGAACCGATCGCTCGCACCTGACGCCGATGGGTCGCGACTACGAGACCGTGGGCGCCTTCTACAGCAGGCTCTCGCAAGGACTGCGCGAATTCGTCGACCACTGTGGCGAGAAGCTCGTCTTCGGAGGCGATCCGGCGCTGCAGCTCTCGAGCGCGGAGGTCAACCTGGCGGGTGCACGCCCGGTCCGATGCCTGAAGACTGCGCTGGCGGCCTTCGATGCGATCGTGTCGCAGGGCGAGGGGGCGCCGCGCGACTCCGCCGACTCGCACTACCAGAAGTTCCTCGGCGTACGAACGGAGCTGGCGGCGCTCGCCGCACGCAACCCGGCCTTCGCGCCGGCCTTCCCGGCTGCCACCAACCCCGTGCTGCGTCGTCCGCCGCGGCCGGAAGGGCGGGTGTGGATTGAGAACGCAGAGGCGTTCGCCACCGTAGACCTGGCGAACGCGTGCTATGCACTGATGTTGCGGCTGCTCGCGCATGTCTACCTGCTGCGTGGGCCGAGCGCGACCAAATCGCTGACGGTTGATCTGGCGATCGGACTCATGCAGGCGCTGATGCCGTTGGCCGAGCGCGCCGCGCGACTACCCGCCGGCCCTTCGAACCCGCATTGCAATGCCGGCGTGTCGTTCATCGCGCCTCGCGATGCCGGTGCGCTGCCGCCAGGAATCGCCGCGGAGCGGGTATTTACCGAGCGCTTTGCCCAGCTCGCGGAGGCCGCCGAGGCGCTGCGTGCCACCAGCGATCCGCGAGCAAGAACGGCGGCGGATCGTCTGGCGGCGCTAAGTGTCCAGGCGAGCCGCAGGTTCCAGCTGGCGTCCGCTTCCGACGGCTCCGCCGCGGCCGCGGCTGCATCCCTCGCTGCCGCCGCGCAACCCGCCGCCGCTGCGGTAGCACCGCCTTCGACCATGGCCGACGGGGTCGAGCGCGTGCGCGGCGAAAAGCTCGAGCTCGACTTCGAGGCGCGGCGCTGCATCCATTCCCGCTTCTGCGTTACCTGGGCCCCCCAGGTATTCCTCGCGAACGTGAAGGGACCGTGGATCCATCCCGATGCCGTTCCGGTCGAGCAGCTCGTCGAGGTGGCTCACGCCTGTCCCTCGGGCGCGATCCGCTATCGCCGTCTCGACGGTGGTCCGCCTGAGCCCGTTCCGCCCGTGAATCTGGCCAGCGTGCGCGAGGGCGGTCCGTATGCGTTTCGCGGCGAGTTGCAGATCGACGGCGCTCCGGCCGGCTTTCGCGCGACGCTCTGCCGGTGCGGAGCATCGAAGAGCAAACCCTACTGCGACGGCTCGCATCACGAGATCGGCTTCAACGCCACGGGCGAGCCGCCCACCGGCAAGACCGACATGCTGCCGGCGCGCGACGGAGCGCTCGCGATCGACCCCCAGCCGGACGGACCGCTGCGTGTGCGCGGCAATCTCGAGATCCTGAGCGGCACCGGCCGTGCGGTGGCGCGTACGACTTCGGTGTACCTCTGTCGTTGCGGGGGCAGCTCGACCAAGCCTTTTTGCGACGGCACCCACACCAGGATCGGGTTCAAGTCAGGTTGAAGCGCATCGCCCGACGGCGATTGTCCGTCACTCCTCGCCCGCTGCCGGCGCGCCGCGTACGGTGAACGACACCCGGCTGATCGCGCCGCCGTGCCCGTCCTCGAGTGTCAGCTGATAGGTCCCCACGCGCGTAGCGCCGTCATCATCTCGTGCCAGATGGGTGCGGCGCCCGTGACGCCGCTTACCTCATGCATGGAGTCGCCTTCGAAGTTGCCGACCCAAACGGCCACCGTGAACTCGCGCGAGAACGCGACGCACCAGTTATCGCGCATATCGTCGCTGCTTGTGTCGAATCAGGCCAGGGTCCGGCCGGACCCGGACGCGTGCCGCGCGGCACGCTTCAGCGACAGCCGCGCCACGGCGCGGGCGAAATCCTCGACATCGCGGCGGCGCGTCGCGGGGCTCGGAAGCCCATAGCGCAGCTGCGCGTAGCGCTCGAACAGCGGCAGCACATCGCCGGCGAGGTCGGGACGGCGCGCGCTCACGGCGGCAGCGAAATCGAGCGGGCCCTGTTGGGGCGGACGCGGCAGCACCGCTCGCGCAAGCTTGCGGCACAGCCGTGCGTAAGCACGCGCCAGGGCATCCGGCGGCCGTGTTCGCGCCACGCCATCGCCCAATCGCCAGGCGCCGACGGCGAGCCACAGCGAAAGCACCAGCATGAAAGCCCATCCCAGATCGCGCGCGTTCGGAGCGCGCACGCCGAGCCGCGCCAGCAAGCCGAGCTGGCTGTCCAGGTCGAATCTCACGACGCGGGCGTTCCACCACGCACTCGCCGCATCCCAGCGTTGCAGCAGCCCACTCAGCCAGCGCGATTGGCGCAGTAGCCTCTCTGGGACCGAGAGTGCCTGCGGAAGGAGGTCGAGCAGTCCGCGATGCAGTCGCTCGGGCGCGACGACCGCGGTGGGATCGACGCGCGTCCAACCGCGCACCGGGAGCCAGACTTCCGCCCAGGCGTGCGCGTCCGACTGACGCACGAGCAGGTAACCGCCGATGGGATTCCATTCCCCGCCGAGATAGCCGGTCACCACGTGCGCCGGCAGGCCGGCAGCGCGCATCAGCGTGACGAAGGCGGAGGCGTAATGGCCGCAGAAGCCCTCGCGCGTGCGAAACAGCAGGTCGTCCACGGCGTCCGGCCCCAGCCGTTCGGGTGTGACCGAGTAGCTGAAACCGCCGGTGCGCAGGAATTCAAGCCCGGCGCGCAGCAGCGCCTCATCCGTCGACGTGTGCTCGCGCAAGGAGCGGGCAAGGGTCAGCGTGCGCGGGTTGCCGGGCGGCAGCGCGGTATCCGCGAGCCGCGCGCCGGACTCGAGCGGTCGCGCCGCCTGCGTGTGGGTATAAGACACCACCTCGAAGCTCACCGGCGCATTGACCGGATTGCCCGCAACGAGCTCGCGATCCTCGCTCAGCAGCACGGCAGGATCGGGAGAGCGCGCCGGGGTATCGAGCGCGAACCAGAAATGCTCGCGGCTCGGCTCGAGCGCCACGCGATGATGGTAGGGCGTGCCGAGGTACTGAAGCGGGGCGGGCTGCCCAAGGCTCGCGGGACGGCGCCGCCAGGTGGCGCCATCGAACTCGTGCAGTACCGGCCCGCGCCAGTAGAGCTGCTCGGGTGGCGGGCGGGCGCCGATGAAGGTGACGCGGAACACCGGCTCGTATGTGCTGATGAGGCGCGTGATACCTCCGGGAGTCATGCTCTCGGAGAGGCCGGTCGTTGCCTCGTCACGGGGCGGAATCGCCCAGAGGGCCCCGGGCAGACGCGGAAACAACAAGAACAACGCCAAGGCGAGCGGGAATGCCACAAGCAGGCTTCGGCCCGCAAGGCGTAATGCCGGGAGTGCACCGAGGCCGGGAGTGGCGATCAGTGCGAATGCCGCGCAGCACAACAGGGCCTCGACCCCGTAAAGCGGTACGCGCGCGAGGTCCTGGCGGTCGAGGCACGCCGCGAGTACCAGGAACAGGGCGACGCCCACGATCACATACGCATCGCGAGCCCGGCGCGCCTCGAGAAGTTTCAGCGCGGCCATCAGTACGAGGAGCGTCGTGCCGGCGGTGAGGCCATTGAGCGTGTGAAAGCGCGCGAACACCAGTGTCACGAGCGAGAGCGCGAGGAGTGCGCGGACGGTCGCGCCGGACAACAGCTGGCCGGGGCGCGCGATGGTCAGCCGCCACAGGATCATTGCCAGTGTGCCGGCGACCGCCCATGCCGGCAGACGGTCGGCGTGCAGCAGCAGCCCGCCGCCGAGCGCCGCGCACGCCCAGACGAGCGCGGCCGGGGCGCGCTCAGGCGCGGCGGCGTTCTGCGCCGACACGATCCGCTCCGTCGCTCTGTCCGAACAGGGCGAGCGCCGCGAGGCAGCGGTGACGGTGTTCGGGACCACGGTCGATTGCGATCCGCGTCCCGGGTAGAACGAGGCCGTAGCGCTCACCGCGCGCCTCGGCGTCGACGACCCAGCGCGCGAGCTGCGACAGCCGCGCCTCGCCGTCGGGATCGGTCAGGCGCGCATACTCGAACAACCGCAACTCGGCGCCGCCGGAACTGTAGTCCTTGACGAGGAGCGGCGACTCGCGCGCGTAGGCCTTCCAGTCGACCTGGCGCGGGGAGTCACCGTCGCGAAAGGCGCGCAGTCCCACCCATTCGTCATCGCCCGCGCCGCAGAGCGATCGCTGACCCGCTCGCGGCGCACTGTGTATCGGCATCGGCAGACTGCCGTGAACACGCGGATACACCAGCATCTCGAGCGGGGTGTGCACCCAGGTCCAGGCGCGAAACAGCCCGAAAGGGTGTACGGTCGCGAGTCGTATCCGCTCGATACGTACGAGTCCTCGTGCCGTCGCCGGGAGCGGCAGCTCGAGCCGTTGACGTCCGCGAGGGCCGAGGTCGCCGTGTTGCGGCGGTCCCTGCGGCAGAGCTGCTTCCAGCTGCAAGCGGGGGCGGGCGTCTGCAGCGCCCAGTGTGAGCAACACGCGGCCGGTCGTGCCGGCGAACACCGCGGGCGCGGTGGCGGAGAGCACCTGCGTGCCGAGGAGGTTGCCGTGGCACTGTTGCATCGCCACCAGGGCGAACGCGGTCAGCAGAAAAGTCACGAGGAGCGCGAGACTATTGGCGTAATTGAGTCCCGCGAGGAACATCAATGCGAGCAGCGTTGCGAATCCCACCCCGGCGCGCGTCGGCAGGATGTAGAGACGTCGGCGCTCGAGTGTCACCGGCAGTACGTCCTCGCCCTGGCGCCGCCGCATCCACGCGGCGCTGCGCGTGCGCAGTCGCCTGGCGAGCGGCGCGAACGGATTCATATCAGAGGGGCACGGCCACGGCGCCGATGATCTCGGTTGCGAGGTCGCGGTCTGCGGGCGCCGCTGCCGGATCGCGTCGCTCGAGCCGGTGCGCGACCACCGCCGGCAACACCGTCTGCAGATCCTCGGGCAGCACCGCCTCGCGTCCGCAGAGGAATGCCCATGCCTGCGCGGCGCGGATCATTCCCTGTCCGGCACGCGGGGATAGCCCGAGCTTCAGATCCGTTCGCTCGCGGGTCTGACGGATCAGCGCCTGCGCATAGTCGAGCAGCGCGTCCGCGACGTGCACGGCTCGCACCGAGCGCTGGGCGGCGAGCACCTGCACGGCGGACAACGCCGGCGCAATCGTCGGCAGCATCTCGCGTCGCTCGCCGCCGCGCAGCAGTTCGCGCTCGTGCGCATCGTCCGGATAGCCGAGGGTGACACGCATCAGGAAGCGGTCGAGCTGCGACTCGGGGAGCGCGTAGGTGCCGAGCTGCTCGTGGGGGTTCTGGGTCGCCACCACGAAGAACGGTTCCGGCAACGCATACGTCGTGCCGTCTGCGCTCACCTGCCGCTCCTCCATTGCCTCGAGCAGTGCGCTCTGGGTGCGGGGACTCGCGCGATTGACCTCATCTGCCAGCAGCAGCTGAGTGAACACCGGGCCACGGCGGAAATTGAAGCGCTGGCCCGCCCGATCGAAGACCGACACGCCGATGATGTCGGCCGGCAGCAGGTCGCTGGTGAACTGCACACGCTGCCACGCGAGCCCCAGCACGTGCGCCAGCGCGTGCGCGAGGGTCGTCTTGCCGACGCCGGGCACATCCTCGATGAGCAGGTGGCCGCGCGCCAGCAGACAGGCAACACACAGGCGAATCTGCCGCGGCTTGCCGAGTATTACCGTCTCGAGCGTGCCGAGCACCCGCTCGAGTGCCGCAACGTCGCTGCTCGCCGCCGCGGGGCTGCTCAGCGCACCGGGAGCGCTCACGGCGCGCCCACGGCACGCACGCGCTCGAGCTGCGCACTGAGTCCGTTCACGGTCTGCGTGAGCTCCGCGGCGCGCTCACGCTCGCCGGCGACGACCTCGGTCGGTGCGCCCCGCAGAAAATTGTCATTGGCGAGTCTTGCGCGCACCTTCTCGAGCTCGCCCTGCGCGCGCGTGAGGAGCTTACCGAGCCTCTCGACCTCGGCGGCAGGATCGATGAGACCCGCCATCGGCACGAGAACGCTCAGCTGGCCGACCAGCGCGACCGCCGACTGCGGCGCGGGAGCCTCTGGCGCGAGCAGCTCGAGGCGCTCGAGCCCGGCGAGCCGCTCGAGCCAGATACGGTAGCTGGCGGCGCGCGCGGCATCCGCGGCGCTCGCGTCCTTGAGCAGCACGGCGATGCGCTTGCCGGGTGAGATGTTCATCTCTCCGCGGATCTGGCGGACGCCGAGCACCACGGCCTGCAGCCAGGCGATCTCGCGCTCGGCCACGTCGTCGGTCGGGTAATCCGCTGCCCGCGGGTAGGGCTGCAGCATCACCGTCTCGCCGCGACGGTGGGCGAGCGGCGCAACGCGTTGCCAGATTTCCTCGGTAACGAACGGCATCAGGGGGTGCAGTGCGCGCTGCAGCGCTTCGAGAATTTCCGTGAGGGTCTGGCGGGTGCCGCGGCGCGCGGCGTCGGTGACGGTGGCATCGCTCGACAGCAGCGGCTTGGCGAGCTCGACGTACCAGTCGCAGAAGTCATGCCAGGTGAAGTCATAGAGAGCGTTCGCCGTGTA
>Ga0070734_10005382_pt1 | contig 11336 bp, 10 predicted proteins | sample Coa_R1_8_FD_66444 | JGI IMG/M metagenome (GOLD analysis project Ga0070734, IMG submission 66444) | Surface soil microbial communities from Centralia Pennsylvania, which are recovering from an underground coalmine fire - Coalmine... | ecosystem: Environmental > Terrestrial > Soil > Unclassified ...
AAACGTGCCGAATAGCCGTATCCAAATCATGTTCCAGGCGCAAACACTCATCGAAAGACTCAGTCTGCTTCACACACATAGTTGATGCTAATCTACCGGTGAAGCATGCGCCGTCCAGGCTTTTTGGGTTTTAGCCGATCCCTGTTTTCTTTTGGATGAGGACTGTTGGACGTGCTTGGTGGCATGCTCTCGCTGTTGCGGATACGGCCGTCTCTTTTATCTTCTGTAAGCGTTGACTGTCAGCTGGGTCCGAAAAGCGGCATGATCGCCAGAGAAGGCCGTAGACCACTCAGCGCTTAATCTACCGGGAAACTTTAGCCAAGCAAGATGGGTAGCAGCACGCCTAGCCCAATCGCAAAGAACCATAATGCCGGGGCAGGCGTACCTACCGGACGGACACGGCGCAATTCACGAGATGCGATTCGTGGATCTAGAAGCAGCCAGCGTTTATAGTGCCGTTCCAAGACCTGGAATACAACAGCAGTGGAGCCGCCGTAAATCAGGTGTCCTATGAGCGAGGGGAGCAGTTCGGAGGCCGCGCTTGCCCTCCAGTCGAATGCGCCGGTCATCGTCAATGGCAACAAGGTCAATGGACCTACGTACCACCAAATTAGTCCAAACAGAAATCCCCACGGTATACCGAGTCCAAAGCTCGGCGCTTCGTTCCGGAATAACAGGCCATACGTCATACCGATCAGGGTGCTTACGATCAAGTGTAGGACGAGCCCTCGCAGTCCTAAAAGGTTAGTGTTGACACCTGCAATCTTCGGAAATGTGCCGGTAGCCAACATCACCGGACTTGAGACCAGGCCACCAATGAATCCGGCGAATGCTCCCCATTGGATGGAACGTAGAAAATGGAGGCCCAGGCCTTCCGGTTCCCGGTTCAGTGGATCGGATTGAATGAGCAGCCTTATCCAAATCCGATCCAAGAATGCATAAATTGTTCCCAAAATAAAGCCGTAAATAATGTGACCAACTAAGGAACCGAACAGTACAGCGCCTTGATCGGCCGACCAGTCGATCGGAACCCTGCCGATGAGAGGGAAAACCGTAAGCGGTCCGAAGAACCACCAGAAAATTCCGAAACCCACGCCCCAGCCCATGCTCGATCCGTAGCCGCGAACGTCACGCTGGAAGAGGATGCCGAAAATTGCTCCGATCAGCAATGCCACCAGGAAATGGAGAATCACTGCGCTGCGATCGGTGTGGAACTCAGGAAGGCCCTGGAGTAGCGGCAAGAATCCTCCAGCATATTCCCAACCGCTGAAAGCTAAGCCGCTGATCGTGCCAGCAAGGCCCCCAGCCACGATGGCGCGTCCCCAACGAAAGCGAGGGTAGTCTTCCTTCAATAGAAAGCCTCCTCGAATGCCAAGGACGATCCCTACGGGCATGCCTAGGCAAACCAAATAGGCAACAAGCTGCGGAAAATGTTCCTGGGCATCACTCAACATGTGCGCAGAAGCCATCGAGAGGGTCAAAAGCGGATGAACCCCGTCGGGCAAGAGAAACCAAAGAAGAAAAGCCGAACCTAAGCCCCAAATCAGCCCTGCACCTGGTGTGGCCGCTCGTTTGGCGAAGAAGAGCCCAAAAACCAGTCCGAAAACTCCGCCAAGCAAGATGCAGTTAGCAACTTGAGCCTGGAGGGCTCCGCTCTGCAACATGCCTCCCAACGCGCCGGTCAATAACCCAAGTAGCGGTTCGACCCAGGATTGGCGCCGGGGCACGATCGGCATAGCGAATGGGGTTGATGTTGTCGGTGTAGGCATTCAAGGCACTCCCTACTGCAAATCGATGGTTTGTACGACGTCTCGAGGAAAGAAGAGTTCCACAGTCCAGTCCATCAGCACTCGAATTTTGCGTTCCATTCCTGGCAACTTCGCGAGATAGATTCCACGCCACAGCAGCCAAGCGAGCAGTCCTGAGAAGCGCATGGATCTGGTTCGCAGAAAGGGCACACTCAGTTCGGCGCAGGCCGTCTGATGGCCAATGACGCACAGCGCTCCTAATGAATCAAAGTGGAAATTGGTTGCTGGACGCCCCTGCAAGCAAGTCGCGATATTCCTGGCTACAATTTTTGCTTCTCTGATTGCAAACTGTGCGGTCGGCGGACACGCTTTGCCGTTTTTTGCATCGGTGACTGAGGCGCAATCACCAAGGGCCCATACGCCGGACTGACCCGGGACAGCCAGAGCAGAGTCGACTTTGACCGCACCGCGCTTGTCCTTCTCAAAAGGCAGCTCTTTGACTAGAGGATTGGGAGCCGTACCCGCGGTCCATACCAGGGTGTGGGCACGGATTTCTCCATCAGAAAGAACGACAACACCGGGTTGAGCATCATTCAGGCGGGCATTCAAGCGGAAAGTTACACCTCGATCTTCCATCTTTTCCTGTGCATACCGTGCCAGAGATTCGCTAAGTTCCGGCAAAATCCGATCACGCGAATGAACCAACACGATGTTCAGCTCACCTGCGCTCAGGGTGGGATAGTCGGCCAGAATCCCGCGAGCAAAATCATTGAGAGCACCAGCCAATTCGACTCCCGCAAAGCCGCCACCCGCGACTACGAAGGTAAGGAGTGCCGCCCGCAGCGATGCATCGCGCTCGCGATCGGCCCGCTCGAACATTTCAATGACATGGTTGCGAATGCGAATGGCGTCAAGCAGGCTCTTGAAATTGAACGCCAGTCTCTGGACGTTGTCCATTCCCAGGTAGTTTGAGACAGATCCGAGGGCCAATACAAGATGGTCATAGGCCACCTCCAACTGCTCCGACGGGGATCCAGAAGTCTGTCCGGCTAAATGCACCCTGCGATTCTCAAGGTCGACCGCAGTGACGCGTCCACGAATAAATTCCGTTCGCCGAAGGCTGCTGCGTAAGGGCGTGCTGATGTGGCTTGGCTCCAGCGTGCTCCCAGCTACTTCAGCAAGCATGGGAGTAAAGAGCAAGGCGTTGGTCTCGCTAACAAGAATGATTTGAGCCGAGCCGCTCGTGCGAAGCTGTTGCTCAAGACATTCAGCCGTCTTCATACCGGCGAATCCGCCGCCCAAGATCACGATCCGGCTTTTCTCTGGTGAGTTCCGTGGAAGGTCTTCCGACTGGGGGCCAACGATCCATTCTACTAGGTCGCCCAACCCCTGGTTGAATATGCCAAGCAACGTGCCAAACATCACCCAGCTCACCAGCGAGGGAAGATGCGCTCGCATCTGTTCGGCCCCCCATTCCGGCTTTTGACCGGATAACAGCGGAAGAGCGACCACGCTGATGAGTCCCCAGAGCGGCACTCCCAGCGCACCAGCGGTCATAAGGTTGTCGACATAAGCTTGTGGCGTGCGTCGTACGCTAAACGCGTAGCCTGCACCGACCAACATCCCCAGAGCCATGCTCGAAAAAGAGTGGCCGAGCGCCAAGATGAGAGGCGTGCTGGCCGCGGCTCCCGCTATCACCCCGATCAATGCCGACCGTCTAAACCGTTTCATTGGGGCATCCTGCTATTCGAGAACCACACAAAGTCATTGAACTCCATCATGATTGCGCCTTTTGCGCTGTCTGATTCCTGTGCCGGTGGAAGTTGCACTGGGTGCTATCCGTTCATCATCCGATCCCCAGCTCTGGCGCTTCCATGCTCCTATGCTCCGAAGATTTGAATCTGTTGCACGGCTATGACGCTACTTGGATCAAAGATGCACCCGATGGAGAGTGCGTAGGGCAGTGAATGCATTTGCTTGAAGACCCTGTCCTTTGAAACGGTTGAGAAGCAGAGTGCCATTGTCCACTTGAGAACGCGACACGATCCCACCGAAAAATGATTATATTGTGCTGTCCATTGCCGGGGCGCACGATATTCAGTCTGCTTTGACCCGAATAAAAGTCGCATATCTCACCTGTAGACAAGAGGCAGTGGAATTTTGATAGGAGTCTTCAAGTCTACACCGCCTCCATATTGCAACGCGGCCCTATTGGCGCCTATCTCAGAAGTGTTCGAACAGTGGAACGCGAGCTGCTCACGCCGGTCGGAATTATGTATGACTCTTTAAGTCATACGTATGACTTTCATATCGAATCAACCAATAACGAGCACGGATGTAGCGCGCCGCGCCGGCGTGTGGCAGTCAGCCGTCTCTCTTGTCTTTTCCGGGAAGGCAGCCGGACGCGTGGGTAGACAAACCGAACAAGCCATCTGGGAGGCTGTACGGGCGCTGGGTTATCGCCCAAACTCCGCGGCACAATCCCTTCGCCTGGGTCATTCCAGACGGTTGATTCTGGCTGTTCCGGATATAGACAATCCATATTTCGCCGGCACCCTGAACGGAGCCGAGCGGGAGGCCCGCAGACACGGCTATTCCGCCGCATTGGCCCAGGTGCGGGAACCGGGCGATTGGCAAACAGTTATCGTGGATGCGCTTACTTCCGGTTCAGTAGATGGCTTTGCCCTGTTCTCCCTGCGCCCTCCTTCCAGGAAGGCGGCGCAGGCCTTACGTGGAAAGGCTATCCTCGTGGATGCTTCCAGCCGTGATTTTCCAACCATCAAGCTTGATATCGAAGCGGGTATGCGCATGGCTGTAGAGCACCTGCTCAAGTTAGGTCATACAAAGATTGCTCACCTAGGCGCGGATATCGACGCCGAGACGTTCGCACTACGAAAGCAGGCATACCTCGATTCGATGCGTGACGCTGGTTTGGCGTGCCGTACACAATGGCAGGCCAAAGCACCGTTCGATATTGCCGGTGCGGCGCTCGCTGCGGGGCAAATGCTCACCGGGTCTGAACTGCCATCAGCAGTCGTTTGTGACAGTGATATGCTCGCAGCCGGAGTTTATAAAGCGGCCCGGATGGCGCGGCTCAGGATTCCCGAGGACATTTCCGCAATAGGCATCGACGACAGTCTTATAGCACGTGTCCTCGACCCAGCCCTCACCACTGTTGCGATTCCCGCGACCCAGGTGGGAGAAGAAGGCGTTCGTCTTCTGGTGAATCTACTTCGAGGTGGAGAAGCATCGCGGCCTTGTCCTATTCAGCTCGGCCTTATCGTCCGTGAATCCACCGCGCCGTGTTGCTCAAAATAGTTCGCGCTTTCAAAGCGTAAAGGAGAAATTGAATGGCCCATCTGTGACCTGAACCGACCCTAAGAATGCTCCAAGACTATCTAACTGCGGTTTGCCAGGAACGGGATTGGACGAAAAATGCTCCTTCCGAGAAATTCTTATTGTTCGTGGAGGAAGTCGGCGAATTGGCCAAAGCGATCCGAAAGAGAACGGGGCAGTATGACGAGACCGCCGACCGCCAAAAAACAGGACTTTTGCGCTGGAGGAAGACTTTTTGCCGATGTGCTCGCTTATCTTCTGGACCTCGCAAACTGCTATGGCGTTGATCTCGAAACCGCCTTCCGGCGCCAAAGAGAAAATCAATGGAACAAGGACTTGGCACTAATATCGCGCGAGATTGGAGACCAAACGTCAGTGAATAAACTCCCAAAGGTCGAATTGCATCTGCACCTGGACTGCTCGCTCAGCTTTAACGTTGTATCGCGCCTTGATCCATCGGTGACTCGTAAAGAGTTCGAAGCGGAGTTCATCGCTCCTGCACAATGCGCCAGCCTGGCTGATTTTCTGACTCGTGCTGTGCGGGGATTTCAGCTCATGCAGACAGCGGATGCGCTGGGTCTTGTGGTGGAGGACGTCTTCGAGCAGCTCGCAGCGGATCATGTGATCTACGCGGAGATGCGGTTTGCTCCTTTGTTGCATCTAGAAAGAGGCCTCTCTGCGGAAGCCGTAGTCGGCACAGTGAATCGCGCGGTGGAAAACTGCATTCGGGCTACCGGCATCGAAGCTCGGCTGATTCTGTGCTCGCTACGTCACTTCAGCCCTGAGCAGAGCCTGCTTACAGCCGAACTTGCGGCGCACTTCAAGGGAAGCCATGTTGTGGCTTTCGACCTGGCCGGAGATGAAGCCGGATTTGCGCTGGACCCGCACATACCGTCTTTCCGGTTTGCAAAAGAGCATGGCATTCGGCGCACTGCGCACGCGGGCGAGGCGGCAGGAGTAGAAAGTGTGTGGCAGACACTTCGGGCGCTTGAACCTGAGCGAATCGGCCATGGCGTTCGCAGCATTGAGGATCCGGCGCTGATGGAATATCTCAAGTCTCACCAAATCCATCTGGAGGTTTGTCCAAGCAGTAACCTACAGACCTGCGTCGTTGAGCATTATCAGGATCACCCGGTGAACCGCATCTTGCGGGCTGGCCTGTCATTCGGGATCAATACCGACGCACGAACCACCACGAACATAACGTTGAACGGGGAGTATGAGCGCTTGCGACAACACTTCGGCTGGACTGACTCGGAGTTTGCCGCCCGCAATCGAACTGCTCTCGAAGCAGCTTTCTTGGATGAGCCTGCCAGGAAGCGATTGGCGGAAATGCTCACGATACCTTGAGTATCACAAGTCGATAGGCGGTGGGCCGCACCTTGGAGCCGACACTGCTCCCGAGACAAGGAGAAAGGTCTTAATGCCTTTAGGAGACCAATTTCGTTTGATCATTTTCGATTGCGATGGGGTGCTGGTTGACAGCGAACTGCTGGTAGTTCGTCTGATTGTCAGCATGGTCGGAGAGCTTGGGCTCAAATGGACGGAGGAAGAGGCCCTACCTTCGTTCCGAGGCGGTACCATGGCGGACTGCATCACTGAGATCGAGCGTCGTCTTGGCAAACCAGTCCGAGATTCTTTCGTGTCTGAGCTTCGCGCAAGAATGGCTGAGGTATTCAAGCGTGAGCTCCGAGCTGTGGAAGGCATCCAGGGCGTGGTCGAGGAACTGCGTATCCCGATCTGTGTCGCGTCCAACGGCCCACTCGAGAAGATCAGGTTATCGCTTGCAATCACTGGTTTGCTACCAAGGTTCGCGCAATCCATTTTCAGCGCTTATGAAATCGGTATCTGGAAGCCCGATCCAGGCCTCTTCCTCCACGCTGCCCGTACCATGGGCGTCCCTGCCCATGCATGCGCGGTAGTTGAAGACAGTGTTCCCGGAGTAAAGGCAGGTGTGGCGGCTGGTATGACTGTGTTCGGTTTCAGCGGCGGTACCCGCGATGAGGAACTCAGCGCGGCAGGAGCTATTACGTTCAGATCCATGGTGGAGTTGCCGCAGCTGCTTGAACTTACAGCGCCTGCGAAGAGAACACTCTCGCGCGCCTAGACGCATGCTCAACCGCAACCTGAGGAAAATAATGAATGCCCGGTGATGATCGCACCAGGATTCCATGGCTGAAATGGGGCGCCGCAACGGCTGCATCTTGCCCCGCGTGCAGAGCGAAATCCACAGTCATGGGCCCGCCAGGGTATCCTTCTTCCTTTCGGGCACTTTTTATCGTTTGGCTTGTTGGTGCAAGTCATACGATAGCTGGGTGCAGGAAACCTACGACGCTTACCTGTCTGTGCGCCGCCACTTTTATGGTGCTGTGCAGCACTGGCCCAATTCGCAATTCTGGAAGCGACGACAATCGCTTGATTCGCGCTTGCCTTGATGCGAAGAACGCGAGGATTTAGCTAAGCTTCCTGTCTGCAAGCAATTCTCCAACGACGATGCTTCCACCGGGAGTTTGCCGCGACCATGTTGAAATCCTGAAGGACGGTGCGGTCAGGAGCGTTTTCACCATACAGTGCAATGAGCGCTGTTACTTCTATGAGTGCCCAGGTGCCGCCGCCATCTAACGAAAGAATGCGATAACTCATGTTGCCTCGCTGCTCATTCAATGACTAGTACTGGCACTTTTGCTTCGCAATGCTTCAATCACGCCACCCTTGACAGGTCGAAACGGCCTAGTGTCTTCACCAAATTGTGGATCTTGGCAAGTCTTTTTCACCTGCAGCAACGCTTTATCACCAGAAATGTCGGAATAGTGTGGTGTCCACCGGATGTTCTCGGCTAACTCCTCTTGTGCCACTGCATCATCAAATCACCGCTTCCACTATGACAGCCACGCTCAGCTTCGCGAGCACTTGGCTGATTTCGTGGCAGCTTACAACTTCGCCGAAGACTCAAAACGCTTGCTGGCCTTACCCCTTATGAATTCATCTGCAAATCCTCGCAAAAAGACCACGACCGATTTACTCTTGATCCAATCCATCAAATGCCGGGACTAAACATCTACATATTTTCGCCCACCTGCTTGAATCAAATCGATTGATTATCGATCTCCGCGGCAACACGGGCGTGGGATTCCGCAGTTTCTGTTTTAACGAGCTATCTGACGCCCGTCACTACTCTGGTTCAGCTTTGAACTCAGGACAGATGTTGTCCGCTCGCTTGTCTTCGGCTATGTGTCTCTTGTCTTCGTTTTTATGATGTGGCTTGCAGACTTTGAGTACGGCAATCGATTCCACTAGGGTGCCAGGTACAAACTCTGAGACTTGGGTGAAGGCTCCCGTGTCCTGATCGACCTTGAAGACCGCACCTGGTATCACAACAAAGCGCCCATCAGGATCGAAAACGAGATCAAAGGCCGAGACAGTTCCAAAAGGGGACCCTGGAACCAGGAGAGACCTGCCTTGGTTATCTTCGCGGAAAGCGCTGATTCCCGTGCCCGTAAGGGCGGAGAACGCTCCGACCGTAGCAACGAGGCTTCCATCCGGAGAAATTCCCACGCCGTTTGCTAAGTCGTGCGGTAAACGAAATGGCGATCCCGAAACCGGTGTTAGATCGCCGTGCGTTTCGATGGCGAACTCGAACAACCCAGGTTGTCCAGTGCCGAATTCTACCTCGCCTAGCGCAAACAGGAAGCCGCCGGAAGGCTTAATTGCGATTGGATCAAAAGCTGATCCGGTTTCGACTCCGGTGCGGAACGTGAGAGTACCGGTGGAGCTGTCGCGATCAAAAATAAGGATTCCACGAGAATCGTTTGGATTAGAGGCGTACAGCACCTTGCCGTCTGGCGTTATAGCCATTTTCTGGATCGCTGGGTTCTGTCCGGAGCCGGCCTCGATGCCAGATGCAAAGGGCGTGTCAGGCAGCGGAATTAGATGTCCGTTGCTGGTTTGAAAGCCATCGATAATGCCTCCCTTCAGTCCTTCTAGCGGGAATGACGCAGCATAGACAAAGTTGCCATTGGGATCGATGGTGACGCCGGTAGAGCATACGCCCGAAAGAACGACGTCATCGATCATGCTGAGAGCGCCGTTACGCGGATTAACGCTGTAGCTGATGAGTTCTCCATTATTGAAGCCACAGGATTCGCCCAGAAACTGCGAACTCATCACGGCAAAGACAAAGCGGCCATCAGGGCTATGCGTGATGGAAATTGGACCGACACCAGAACCAAAAGGCGAACCAGGAACCTCCGAAGTCTTGCCGTCGCCCGGATTCAAGGAAAATCCAGAGATGTTATTGTCGCCAAAATTGGGGGTGTAGATGAATTCCCGCTGTGCTGATGCCGGTGTCGATGCGGCCAAGACCACCGCAAGGATCAAAAGGAGCAATGGAAAAGCAAAGTATCCTCTATCACGCAACTTCATAGCAAGACCTCCGGGTCGGAAAAAACTCAGTCTCTGCGATCTCCTAATCGAGGCCGGGGCACTTTGGCTGCCTGCGGCTGAGCAAGAAGGGATGTGTGCTGCGGGACGCAAGTTGCCCTTGCCCCCTTAATGATTGGCAGCGCAGTTATTTTGTTGCCGGCCGCTTGTCGTAGGAGAAAGCGTCTTCTTCAGCCCGGAGGGCGTTCGAGGCTTCGGCAAGAATTGTAGTCAGTGTTTATTATAGGTCTTGTTATAATAGGTGAATCTTCGCAAGAGCGCCATGCCCAAAAATTTGAATAGTAACGATATCCCTTCGCCACAGAAGCGGCTCCAAACAGTCCATTGGCCTGAGGATACGTGAACTTAGAACCGGCAAAGGATGGTCGCAAGAGCGACTCGGAAGCCTCTGCCAAATTCACCGCAGCCATATGTGGCAAATTGAGAGTGGTAATACGAATCTCAAACTTTCCACGTTGCGCAAGATTGCTGAAGCTCTGGAAGTTCCAATCGTGACGATCTTGAGATGTTCCGGTGAGCAAAGAGGTGAGGGAACATAAGGGCAGGATGACCGGTGATAAATAAATATAAGATCCAACACTTTTGGATCACTTCTCTGTACGAACACTGCCAGGAGCAACATCCTCTCTCAACGCCACAAAACTGAGTGTCGCAGGTGATGGTCAGGTGTCCACTCAGCGTACTCGAAAGTTCCCACCAGTTCTGGACGAATCCAGCGACAGTCATCGCAAAGAGAGCGACGCACCGATGCGTCAAGTTGTGCCGTTTTCGGCTTGGCTATTGAGCAGTGTCTTATCCCTTAGGTACTCTCAATGCAGGACAGGAGCACGTCTCCCACTCAGTTAAAACCCGGCCAACTGGGAAAGAGGGCCGGGGAATTTAATCTTTACGCTCCGAAGAACAACGGCTCTGGAGCCATCTTTCGAAGCTGCCACCGCTGCGCTAACCACACAAAAGCACCTGCAAGGAGGCGCGAGTATATGGCTGTTTTTTATCCTATCAATTTGGGGTTGGTTGGAGTTGGGATATTGCTTGCGGCGACGGTGGGAGGTGTTCAGGGTCATGGTCAAGATATTCCCGCAGCGCCACAACCGAAGCTTGTTACCAAGTCACCGATCGCTCATCCGTTTGTAAATCACCTTTCGTTCACATCACAGGATATAGTCCTATTTGGGACAATTGCTGCGTTGTTCGTAGCCGATGGGATCACCACCGCGAAGATCCAAAGTCAAGGGTTCCATGAAGACAACCCAATAGCGCGTTGGTTCGTGAGGAAACCCGGCGGAAACGCGGTCTATTTTGCCGGGGTATTTGTGGCGGTGATTGGGGCGGCAGAGGTTACTCGGCGGTTAGAACGAGATCGCCCTGAGCATCGGCGGCTGTGGAAGGTTATCGGTAAGGGCGTCGAGTGGGGAACCGTAGCAATCGAGATCAAAGCGGTGCAGAATAACGCGAGGTTGTTGGCACGATGAGAAGACGTGAGCGGGGCCACAGAACCTTGAGAGCCAAAACCAATACCCTTCGTATAGCCGGTAATTACCAACATGCTGCAGTCGAAGTAAAGGGTAACATCCTCATAGGGAGAATTAGCGTCAACTATCTGGGTAAAATCGGACCGAAAATCGCTACGAATGATTACGCGTAGAATGTGATTTAGAGGGCGATTCGACAAGTGCCGCGATCTTTGTTGGTCGTGCTAATAAGCGCCTTTTTTGAGAATATCCAGCATGAGTGAAGGCTGCTTAAGCAATGGTCAGGCAGCATGGCGTACCTGCTTACGCTGGTAATTGCATCAGTTCAACATTAGGATTC
>Ga0070734_10005383_pt1 | contig 11335 bp, 9 predicted proteins | sample Coa_R1_8_FD_66444 | JGI IMG/M metagenome (GOLD analysis project Ga0070734, IMG submission 66444) | Surface soil microbial communities from Centralia Pennsylvania, which are recovering from an underground coalmine fire - Coalmine... | ecosystem: Environmental > Terrestrial > Soil > Unclassified ...
AGGTGCGTCACGGTGCCGTCTCCGAGCGACCGCATCGTTAGCTCTGGCTCCGGCGAAAGCGCTCCCGGCCGGTTGCGTGAAGCTTCCGCATACACCGCCAGGTGTTCGCGATCGATTTTTAGCGTCGCTTTCGAACCACGGAACTCGATGCCGCCATCGTCAATGCGGTTCGCCATATTGCCGTTGTAAGTCACGCTGAACTTCTTCGGATAATCCAGAACACACGTCACCGTATCCGGACATTCCCAGTTGTAGGTATAGCGCTTGCCGCTGGAAGCCGCCGATTCCGGAGTGGGATCGTCCATGTACCAATGAATGACGTCGATCCAATGCGTCATCAGGTCCGTCAGCGCACCGCCGCCGAAATCCCAATACCAGCGCCAAAAGAAAAATCTATCCGCGGAGAGGCTTTGATCGGGCGTCGCACCAAGCCATTGCTTCCAATCCAATTCTGCGGCGTTCAGCTCTTCGTGCGCCAGGTCTCCACCGTAGTTCTGATACCAGTAGGTGAACACGCAATGCACCGAACCGAGCATTCCGGAATCGACGATCTGCTTTCCCATCCGGTAATGCTCCCAGCTTCGCTGCTGCGTACCGGTCTGCACCACGCGATTCGAACTCTCGATCGCCTGCACCATCGCGGCGCCTTCTTCAATCGAGTGCGACACCGGTTTCTCTACATAAACATCTTTCCCGGCAGCCACCGCATCCAGCGTGATCTTCTTGTGCCAATGATCCGGAGCTCCGATGATCAAGCCGTCGATGTCTTTGGCGTCGAGCAGCTCCCGATAATCGCCGCTCGTTCGACAGTCCGCCCCCGCGATTTCGGCCGCCTTGCGCATGTGCGGACCATATACATCGCATACGGCCACTAAGTCCACGTTCGGAAGATTTTTCACCAACCGCATGAGGTAAGTCGCCCGGCCGCCGGTCCCGATGACGCCGAGCCGGATTCGATCGTTCGCGCCTAGCACGCGCGAGGCGCCGAGCGCCGTCGCTGCAAGAAATATACGCCGAGATACGTCTGACATAGTGAATCAATTCTAGAACACGCGCCTCAGTGACGCAGAGCGGCGAAGAACTCCGATGCTACCGTTATCGGAGGAGGAATTCTCGCATGTCAGTACGTCGCAGCTTCGAGTTGGCATTCCTGCTATCGACCTTGAACATCCTCACCGCACAACCGCAGCCGGACAAACTGGCCGAGAAGTTCCTAGGCGCCTGGCGGCTGGTTTCGGTGGAAGGCCATCCGGCGGGGTCGCCCGACTTTTACGACGATCACCCGAGCGGCATCATTATGTACGACCGGTCCGGTTGGATGTCGGTTCAGATCGCCAATCATGGAAATCGGCCGGCTTGGCCGAGGAACGGCAGCCAGTTTCATGCGCTGCGCGGCGCGCGAACCGCGGAAGAAAAGGCTGCGGCATTCGACACGTATATCGCTTACTACGGCCGCTACAGCATCGACCCAAGCGCCGGAACAGTGACCCATCACTTGCAGGATTCCAGCCTGCCGGGCAGCCGCGGAATCGACAACATCCGCTATTTCGAGTTCCAAGGAGAGAATCGTCTTCTCTTGAGCGTGGCCGAGAACGGGCACGGCGGACTACTGACCCGAAAGAATACGACTTACAAACTGCTGTGGGAACGAATTAAATAGACGATCGACTATTCCCTTCCCGCTGTTCCGGTTGTGCCTGGCTCGTCAGGATGCGGACCTGCCGCCGCTTGGTACCGAATGCGAGTCCCCACTGCAGCAGCACGAAAAAGCGATTGGCGAAACCAATCAGAAAATAAATGTGAACGCCCGCCCATAGAAGCCATCCAGGTAAGCCCCCAAACCGCAGGAAGCGCAAATCGGCGACCGCATAGGTGCGCCCGACAATCGCTAGATCGCCTTTGTCCCAATACCAGAACGGGCGCGGCGCGTTGCGTCCGAGCACGCGGCTGCGAATCACGCGCGCGACGTATTGGCCTTCCTGAATCGCGGGCTGAGCGACGCCCGGCAATTCCATCGGTTTTTTTTCCCTGATGCCGAGAAGATTCCGCGCGGGGGCGACCACGTGCGCCGTGTCGCCGATCACAAAAACTTCGGGGTGACCTGGTACTGACAAATCGGGATTGACGATGACCTTCCCCGACCGATCCATCGGCGCGCCCAGCCAAGTTCCGGCGGGCGACGCCTTCACGCCGGCGCTCCACAACACGGTGCTGGCCAACACTCGGTGATCGCCTGCGACGATTCCGTTGGCATCCACCAGGGTCACGCGCGTGTTGGTGTGTACCTCGATCCCCAGCTTCTTCAGGTGCTGCTCCGCTTTGGCTGAAAGGCTTTCCGGATAACCGGGCAGCACTCGCGGCGCTGCTTCGTAGAGTAAAATCCGCGCCGCGCGTGGATCGATGTGCCGGAAATCTTGCGCGAGGGCCATCTGGGACATCTCCGCCAGGGTGCTCGCCATTTCCACTCCGACGGTTCCGGCGCCAACTAAAACAAAAGTGAGCAACTGCTGGATGGCTTCCGGTGCGGCGCCGCCGAATGCCGCAAGCTTTTCCGCGCGCTCAAAGGCGAGCAGAACCTTACTGCGGATTTCGTCGGCATCTTCAAGCGACTCCAGCCCCGGAGCGTCGCGCTGCCACTCATCGTGGCCGAAATAGTTGTATTGAATCCCCGTGGCCAGGATTAAGTAATCGTACGGCAGGTCATTTTGGAGCAGGTGGATTCGCCGCGCCTCGGAATCCACGCCTGTCACTTCATCCAGCAGAACTTCAACATTGCGCTCATTGAGGATGGAGCGCAAGGGTCCTGAGATTTCGTCGGCGGAGAGAAGTCCGGTCGCCACCTGATACAACATCGGGCGGAAGAGATGATAGTTGCGCTTATCGATTAACGTGATGCTTACGGGCGCGCGAGCCAAAGCGCGCGCCGCGTAAAGTCCGCCGAATCCGCCGCCAACAATCACTACGCGAGGAAGATCTTTGGCCAAGCTCTCTCTCCAAACGTCCGCTCCCAGATGGCGGCCCGCTCTTTCATGATGCCAGTTCCGGAATGGGGATCCGCCGCTAGTGCGGAATTTGCCCGAGATAATACGCGAGGCGATTCTCCACATCGCCCGGCTTGTGGAATCCGCGCGCGATCAGCGCTTTGATTCCGTTCTGCGCGGCGGGGCGCCCGAGCGACGCAATGCACGCATCCCATCCGGCGCCGAGTTCGACATCCGGCGGCAAGCTGGTGTTGACCAAACGCTTCGTCTGACCGATTCCCCACTTGTCGAACTGGGCGATGCGTGTGGCAAGCGCTTCGACGAATGCATCGAGCTCGGCGTCCGGCAGAGCGCGATTCACGTAGCCATAGGCCTCCGCCGTTTCCCCGCTCAAATCTTCCAAGCTCAACAGCACCTCGAGCGCGCGGTTCCGTCCGATCAGTTGCGGTAATCGCGCCATCGGGCCGCCACCCGCAACCATCCCCACGCCCACCTCCCACTGCGAGAGGATCGTTTTTTCGCGGCTTGCAAAACTCATGTCGCAGGCAAGCGTGATCTCGCTTCCGTTGCCCGTGGCGCGGCCGCGGATGAGCGCGATCGAGGCAACTGGCGCTCGGCTGAGACGCACGAGAAAGTCCGGCCAGGGCGGTAAACCGGTAGGTCCGGGCGGCATGGACGTCAGATCCTCCAGTTTCGCCGTGAAATCGGAGTGATTGAGGAAGTAGCCATCCACCGCGCTATCGAAGACCACGACTTTGACCTGTTCGTCCACTTCGATCGCGCGAATAATCTGTTGGAAATCGCGGACCATTTGCGGACCCATCACGTTGATTGGCGGATTGTCGATGGTGACGCGCCAGTAGGCGGGTGACCGTCGAGTGAGGTGAAGCTGCTCGGTTTTAATGGAAGTGCTGGCCACTAAGGAATCCTCGCGGCTGGCCTTTTGTTTAGTTGCGACAGCTGCTGACATGATTTCTCCTTCGAATAAGATTCAATAAAGCGTCGTGCACTAAATGACTGCTGCGCCCGCCTGGCTGACGACCTCGTCCTGCGAATCGGCTCCGCCGGAACAACCGATTGCACCGATAATTTCGCCGTCCTCGATCAGGGGAATTCCGCCGCGGCCGCGCGAATCACGGCTTCGGCTTTGTCCAGCGAAATCGGAGGCCCATAAGGCACGTCGAACGGCATTTCATCGGGAATCGGATCCAGAGGATTCGACCCGGCCGGAACGCGTGCTTCCAGCGCGGTTTGTGTTGTGCTGCTTGACATATCGCTCTCTAGTTGGAAGTTATTTCAGAAATCCCCGAATCAGTTCCGCGATTTCGTCGGCGGCGGTGTCCAATGCGAAGTGCCCACCGTCGAGGATGTGGACTTCCGCTTTCGGCACATCGCGCCTATATGCTTCGGGCTCCGAGATATCAAAAGACATCTCGTACTTGCCCCAGATCACCAGCAAATGCGGCTGTTTTTCCCGCATCCAGGCCTGCCATTTGGGATAGGCGTCTAGGTTGGTGCGATAGTCGTAAAACAGATCGCTTTGAATATCTCCCTGCCCCGGCGAGTTCAAGAAGTTGTATTCGTCGGTCCAGAGGTCGGGATCGTAGCGTTCGACGTTCGGGTCGCTTCCGACATGCCTCGTTCGAGTGGCAGCCATCGAAAGGAGATTGGTGCGAAGCGCGCTCTCATTCGCCGCGCGGTCCGCCCAGTAAGCCCGCCGGGTTTTCCAGTTCGCGCCCAATCCTTCGTTGTGTGCGACGGCATCCTGCACAATCAGCGATTCGATCCGCTCCGGATGCGCCAACGCCATTCTGAAACCGACGGGGCCGCCGTAGTCCTGCATGTAGAGCGTATAGCGGGGAATCGAAAGCGTCTCGGTAAAGCGAGCCATGATGTCCGCAATGTGATCGAACGTGTACGCGAAAGTTTTGGGACTCGGCCAATCGCTGTGACCAAAGCCCGGATAATCGGGCGCCACCAAATGGTAGCGATCAGACAGCCGGTGGAAGAGCGGCTCGAACATCCTCGAAGAGGAGGGCAGGCCGTGAAGCAGCAGAATCACCGGCGCATCTTTGGGACCGGCTTCGCGGTAGAAGATCGAGAGCCCATCCACCGCAACGGTTTTGTAATGTGTCGGGTACTTCACGTGCGTTTCTCCAGTTGCGCAGGCTCCAGCTACCGCGGTTATCAACGTTGCCATCGCTGCTCTCCTCACGGCGTTACCTCGAAAATGGTTGTGGCGCGACAGCATCTCGGCAGGCTCGACCGCGTGGCACGAATTGTCCGCCTCGGCGTATTTGTGTCGACCTCCGGCGATGTTCGCGACCAGCCAAAAGTCGCCGATGGCGCGTCGGATCTGTTGCAAGACGAGCCGCGCGGCATTTCGACCAGCTTCGACATCGAGCTCCGCTCCCACTCGGCCTATGAACTTGGCGCTGCGGCCTTCGGTCGGAAGCATCCCGCTTAAGAAAAGAAGGTTGCCCGTTTGCACCGCTTCCGCGTAAGTCCCGAATGGTTCGGGCGGAGCGGGTAGCTCAAGGCGCAGCGTTTTCAATCTATGCTCGGCCGATTCGGATGCGTCCCGCTCAACTGTCGGATTCATTGCGTAGTCCCACCGCAACTGTCATACCAACAACCAAAGCACTGAAGCGCTTGCGTAAATGCGGGTGGACACCGCGACGGAAATGTCGAAGATGACGATATAGCGACAGCCATTGCAGAACAACACATCGTTAAGTGCTTGCCGCCGAAGAGGTCTCGAGTTGGATAGCGGAATGCACCGTTCTCTCCTGTAATGCGCCGCCGTGGTCGTCAGCGGCGCATCCCAGGAGACTCGAATGGATCGACAAGCGATAATCAACGAACTGTTTACGCAGAGCTATGCGGCATCCGTGCGGAAGGCACATTCCATTCTTCGCTCTAAAGAAGATGCCGAAGATGCAGTCCAGAACGCTTACTGCGCGGCGTTTCGCCACTTCGACAAGTTTCGCGGCGCAGCGAGCTTTAAAACATGGATTACGCGCATCGTGGTCAACTGCAGCTTGATGCGGTTGCGCGATCGGCGTTTTCGAAACCAAATTGCGCTCGACGATCTGGCGCGTCCTCTGCAATCACGTGCCGAGACGCCGGAAACGCTCTGCTATTCCCGGGAACTCCAAGCCGCGCACTCGCGAGCCGCAGCAAAACTTCCGGACATCCTGCATGACGTCTACATCCATTCCGTGATACACAGTCACGCTCTTCCGGTAGTCGCCGATCGCCTTGGGCTGACCCCGTCGGCGGCAAAGACGCGATTGTTTCGCGCGCGCAGAAAGATGGAGCATTCTCTCCGGCCGGTGATCCGATGCGCGGCAAAGCCCACCGTTCACTAACGGGTGGCATCCTGGAAGCAGATGCAGTCCATGAAAGCGCTACAGGTGGACACGGCCGGCCACGAACTAGTGCTCAATCTCGTGACGATGTCGAAACCGGAGGTTGGGCCCGGCGAGATCTTGGTTCAGGTTTACGCAGCCGGTGTTACTCCTTCGGAATTGCTTTGGTCCCCGACTTCACATACGAAATCGGGTTCAGCGCGGACGCATGCCGTTCCGGGGCACGAATTCTCCGGCGTGATCGCGGCGCTGGGGAAAGATGTTCAAGGCTTCGAAATTGGAAACGAAGTCTACGGCATGAACGACTGGTTTGCGGATGGGGCCACCGCAGAGTTCTGCGTTACGCTACCCCAAAATATTGCACGTAAGCCCGCCACCCTAAGCCATGAAGTTGCCGCATCGGTTCCGATCGGCGCCTTGACCTCATGGCAAGGATTGATGGATCGCGCGAAGCTGCGGGCGGGGGAGCAAGTGCTAGTCCACGGAGGCGCGGGCGCCGTTGGGCTTTATGCTGTGCAACTGGCGCATCTCCGGGGCGCTCGCGTCATCGCTACGGTTTCCGCCCGCGACATTGATTTCGTCAGGGAACTCGGAGCCGGCCAGGTGATCGACTATAAAACGCAGCGCTTTGAACACGAAGTGCGAGATATCGATGTCATCTTTGACACTGTAGGTAATGATACGTTTGAGCGCTCTTGGACTGTGCTGAAGCCTGGCGGACGCATGGTCACGGTTGCTGCGAACAACGAAATCACAGCGGATCAAAGAGCGAAGGACGCCTTCTTCATCGTTGAGCCGAATCAAAAGCAGCTAGTCGAAATTGCTCAGCTACTCGACTCTGGAGAACTGAAAGCCTTCGTCAAAGCTGCGATTCCGCTGAGCGGCGCGGCGGCAGCCTATCGCGGCGACGTTAAAAATGCACGTGAGCATGGCAAGATCGTCGTTACCGTCGCCAGTAACTGACTGAGGGTTAAAGAACCATCCCCCCATTTGGGTATTCCCGCCTCAAACGATCTAGGGGCTATATAAACCATCGATCTGGGGACGATCCAAATTCGAAGCAGCGCTAGAATCAGGATCGGAATCAGATGCAAAGCCCGGGAGGCAACTCGATGGCGAACGTAGATTTGATTGGATCCAGCGTGAAGTTCCGCGACTTGCTCGAGAGCGTAGAGATGGTCGCACCGGTCGATTCGGCCGTTCTGATTCAGGGCGAAACCGGCACCGGCAAAGAAGTCATCGCTCGGGCGATTCATGAAGCGAGCCCTCGCCGAAAGAATCGTTTCGTGGCGCTAAACTGCGCGGCGATTCCCGGCACATTACTGGAAAGCGAACTGTTCGGCTACGAAAAAGGCGCATTCACCGGCGCCGTGGCTCAGACCACCGGCCGCTTTCAAGCCGCCGACCGGGGAACGCTGTTTCTCGACGAAATCGGCGATCTTCCGCTCGAACTTCAGCCAAAACTGCTGCGGGCGCTGCAGGAGAAGCAGATCGAGCGTCTGGGCGGCTCCCATACGCTGCAGGTGGATGTCCGTGTCATCGCCGCAACCAACCAGAATTTGGAGCGAATGGTTCAGGAGCGAAAGTTCCGGGCCGACTTGTTTTACAGGCTCAATGTCTTTCCCATGATGCTGCCTGCGTTGCGCGAACGGCGAGAAGACATCCTGCCGTTGGTGGAACACTTTGTTGCAAAATTCGCTCAGCAGCAGGGCAAAGTTATCGACACAATCCCTGAGGACGTCATCCATGTGCTGGAACAGCACGACTGGCCGGGCAATATCCGCGAGCTGCAAAATGTTATCGAACGCGGCGTCATCATGACACGCGGCCCGGTGCTCAGCCGGTGCACGATCACGCATTTGGCCCCCCGGGAAACAGGGCCCTTTTGGGGAACTGCGCTGGTGGAGCATGTCAATGGGCGAACGCTGGCGGACGCCGAGCGCGCCCACATCACCAGTACGCTGCGCGAAACAAACGGCATTGTCGGAGGACCAAAAGGAGCAGCGGCTCGTCTGGGACTGCCGAGGACAACTCTGATCGCAAGAATGCAAAGATTGGGAATCAGCGGTCCAGTACGGGGCCGGCAGCCGAATCGTGGACTCGTGCAGGTAATCGATCGCCTTCGCTCGTACTCAATCGAGAATCCCGATTCGCAATTGCCCGTAGCGGAAGCTGTTGCCGGCTGAGTTGGTTATCCCGAACGCATGCACGCTTAAGCGGGCCCACAAAGCGCGGGGCGCCGGGAGTTCCAGCGTTCGCTTGTAATTGGAGCCGCCGCCAGCTACATTTTAGCTTGAGCTCATTCACACCGGCCAATTCATGAAGATCACTTGGACCAAAACCGACGAGGCGCCCGCGCTCGCGTCATACGCACTACTGCCCATCCTGCGCGCGTATCTGAAAGGCACAGGAGTGGAGGTCGAACCGGCGGACATTTCGCTCGCTGGACGCATCATCGCCAACTTCCCGGAAAAACTACGGGGCGACCAGAAGATTCCCGATGAGTTGACCCGTCTGGGAAAGCTAGCGCAAACGCCGGATGCAAACATCATCAAGCTTCCGAACATCAGCGCGTCGATTCCGCAACTCCGGGAAGCGATTACGGAACTCCGCGGGAAGGGCTACGAGATCCCCGATTATCCGGAAGAAATGCAAACGGAAGAGCAGCGTGCGCTGCAGGCCCGGTTTGGAGTGGTTTTAGGCTCAGCCGTGAATCCGGTATTGCGCGAGGGCAATTCGGACCGCCGCGCTCCGCTGTCGGTGAAAGCAGTCGCGCGGAAGCAGCCGCACAAGGGCATGAAAGAGTGGCCTAAGGCAGGTTCGGCGACGCGCGTGGCCCACATGACGGCCAAGGATTTCTACGGGAGCGAAAAATCCACCACGGTGGGAGCGCGAACGGATGCGCGCATCGAATTCGTGGATGCAGCCGGCGCGGTCCAGGTTCTAAAGCAAAAGATTCCGCTCATCGAAGGCGAAGTGATCGACTGCGCCGTGATGAACGTAGCGGCGCTGCGGGACTTCTATGCGTCTCAGATAAACATCGCCAAAGCCGAACATGCTCTGTTGTCCTTACATCTAAAGTGCACGATGATGAAGATCTCCGATCCAATCATTTTTGGGCACTGTGTGTCCGTATACTTTGCCGATGCTCTGGAGAAACACGCCGCCGCGATTCAAGAATGCGGAGCTAACGTAAACAACGGTCTGGCGGATGTTATCGGCAAGCTGGATCGTCTTCCAACCAATAAAAAGTCCGAGATCGAAGCCGACCTCAACGCGTGCTACGACAAGGGCCCCAGCCTGGCGATGGTGGATTCCCGGGCGGGCAAAACGAACCTGCACGTTCCCAACGACATCATCGTGGACGCTTCCATGCCGGTGGTGATCCGCGACGGCGGCAAGATGTGGAATAAGCAGGATCAGTTGCAAGACGCAGTTCTCATGATCCCGGACCGCTCTTACGCGACGATATACCAGGTAGTGATTGAGGACTGCCAGAAACACGGCCAGTTCGATCCGTCGACTATGGGCTCGGTCTCGAACGTCGGACTCATGGCCCAGAAAGCGGAAGAGTACGGTTCTCACGACAAGACGTTCGTCGCACCGGGCAACGGCGCAATTCGCATCGTGGACGAGGGTGGCACAACGCTTCTCGAACAAAGCGTGGAGCGCGGCGATATCTTCCGCGGCTGTCAGACCAAGGACGAAGCCATCCGCGATTGGGTAAAGCTGGGCGTGGCACGCGCGCGCGCAACTGGCGCGCCGGCCGTGTTTTGGCTGGACCCGGAACGCGCGCACGATGCGCAGATCATCGCAAAGGTGAAAGCCTACTTGCCCGAACACGACACGTCGGGACTGGAAATCAAGATCATGAAACCGGTGGACGCGATGCAATTTTCGCTCGACCGGATTCGCCGCGGCGAGGACACCATTTCCGTCACCGGCAATGTGCTTCGCGATTATCTTACGGATCTGTTTCCGATTCTCGAATTGGGAACCAGCGCGCGCATGCTCTCCATCGTGCCGCTGCTCAAGGGTGGCCAGTTGTTCGAGACCGGGGCCGGAGGTTCCGCGCCCAAGCACGTCCAACAGTTCCTGAAGGAAGGGCACTTGCGCTGGGACTCACTCGGTGAGTACTGTGCGATCGTACCGTCGCTGGAACTGGTTGCGGAAAAGACCGGCAACCGCCGCTCGGCGCTGCTTTCGAAAACGCTGGATCAAGCCATCGGCCAGTATTTGGAAGATGGCCGCTATCCCTCGCGTAAAGTCAATGAGATCGACAACCGCGGGTCAACATTCTATCTCGCATTGGCCTGGGCAAAGGCGCTGGCTGCTCAAAATGAGGATGCGGAGTTAAAGGAACGCTTCACTCGGGTCGCGGCCGCGTTGGCGGCCAATGAGGGCAAGATCACGCAGGAGTTGTTAGCGGCGCAGGGCAAGCCGGTCGACATCGGCGGCTATTATCTGCCGGACGACGCGAAGTGCGCCGCTGCCATGCGGCCCAGCGCTACGCTGAACGCGATCATTGACGGAATGTAGCCAGGGTTGGCCGGGCTAAACCGCGTCCTTGGTGCCTGCTTCACTGATGCGCTGCGGCCTTAGCCCGCGCGGCCCGGGTGGTGCGATGGATCCAGAATTCTTCCCGGGAAATGCGCGCCGGCGTCGCTTCCGAGTATTCTTCGTCCAAATGATTACAGATCCGTTTCAGCTCTCGTCCGGGCAGTGCGCTAAATGTGTGCGCCTGGGATTTCAGCTATGCTACTTGGCTTCGTCAGGAGGATGTCCCTTCCCGAGCCGGTCAATGGCGGCCTTTGCGAACAGCTTGGAGGTTTCACCGCTTGGCGCACATTCGGTAAGCATTAACGCGCGTGTCCCACTGGGAAGCACATCAGCCCAGCTAAACCACAATTGTTTTGAATTCGGCAGGAAAACATCTTCAGAAGGTTTCTCCGAGGCGAAGACTAAGTAATTCTTTCCGACCTC
>Ga0070734_10005384_pt1 | contig 11335 bp, 9 predicted proteins | sample Coa_R1_8_FD_66444 | JGI IMG/M metagenome (GOLD analysis project Ga0070734, IMG submission 66444) | Surface soil microbial communities from Centralia Pennsylvania, which are recovering from an underground coalmine fire - Coalmine... | ecosystem: Environmental > Terrestrial > Soil > Unclassified ...
GGCCTGGCGATGGTGACCCACGATGGGGTGATCCCGCGCACCAAGCTGCCTGCGGTGCTGCGGGAAGTTCGGGCCATCGCGAAACGGCATGGGCTGGAGGTCGGCAATGTGTTCCATGCCGGCGACGGCAACCTGCATCCCAACTTGATGTTCGATGAGCGCGACCCGAAGCAGGTTCAGAATGTCATCGAGGCGGGACATGAGATCCTCAAGCTCTGTGTGGATGTCGGCGGCTCGATCACAGGCGAGCATGGCATCGGCGTAGAGAAGATGGACGCGCTCCCCTGGATGTTCTCCGACCTGGACCTGGGCCTGATGGAGCGTATCAAATCGGTATTCAATACCAATGCGCTGTGCAACCCCGGCAAGATCTTCCCGACGTCGAAACGGTGCTGGGAGACCGAACATGGCCCGCACCTCGCCCAGCGCGCCGGTCGCGGCGCAGCGGTATAAGGTATCAAAGGAGACCCCCATGAGAGTTCCTGCCCCTGTGCGCACGGCGCTTCTGCCCTCCATCCTGTTTTTTGCCGCCTTAGCCGGTAGTCACGCCCAGCCTGCAGCCGCGCCCGTGGATGAGATCGTCCCGAAGGAGTGCCTGATCCTCACCCAGGTGGCGCAAGGCGGGCGCTCCGCCATCCATCGGGATGCGGTCGAGGCGAAGATCGTGGCCGGGACCTGGAAGACGCCCATCGATAAGGAGACCCTGACGCTTCCGAACGGCAACGTACAGACCTGGACGCTGCTGAGCGCCGGAGCAGACGGGGCGTTCCGGGGGCGGGGATTGGGCAACGGCTACGCCAGCATCACCGTGAACGTGGATAAGGAGCAGGTGCGGATTCTGGAGGCATCGGGCCATAGCATGGTCTATGTCAACGGCGAGCCGCGCACCGGCGACCCCTACGGGACCGGCTGGACGCGCCTGCCCGTTCTGCTGCATAAGGGCGCAAACGAACTGCTGTTCCTCTGTGGGCGGGGCGAGTTCCGGGTGAAGCTGATCGCGCCGCAAGCTCCTATGCTGCTCGATCCGCGCGACATGACGCTGCCCGACCTGCTCGTGGGCGAAAGCCCGCACACCTGGGGCGCGGTCGTGGTGCTGAATGCCTCCACGGAGCCGCTGCAGCAGGCCCAGTTGCATGTGCATGGGGAGGGTTTCAAAGCGACGACGATCAACGTGCCGGTGATCCCGCCCCTGAGCATGCGCAAAGTGGGCTTTCGGATCGAAGGCGGCGTCCCCAGCAAGCCCGGCGTCACGCACATCACCCTGAACCTGACCCGACACGGGGCGGGAGAAGACAAGTCCGAGCCGGTGAAGGTCGAACTGCGCCTGCGTGCGCCGACGGCCACCTACAAGCGCACCTTCCTCAGCGACATAGACGGCAGCGTGCAGTACTATGCGGTCAATCCCGCCCACCCCCTCACCAAAACCGCGCCGCCGCCCGCCCTGTTCCTCTCGCTGCATGGCGCGGGCGTGGAGGCTATCGGACAGGCGGATGCCTATGAGGGCAAGACCTGGGGCGACCTGGTCGCGCCGACGAACCGCCGCCCTTACGGCTTCGACTGGGAGGATTGGGGCCGGCTGGATGCGCTGGAGGTATTGGACATCGCCCAGAAGACGCTCCATCCCGACCCACAGCGCATCTATCTCACCGGGCACTCCATGGGCGGGCATGGGACCTGGCAGGTGGGCGCGACCTTCCCCGACCGCTTCGCCGCCATCGGCCCCAGCGCCGGCTGGATCTCCTTCTACACTTATGCCGGGGGTGCGCGCCCCGAAAACCCGAACCCGGTCGAGGAGATGCTGATCCGCGCCAATTCGCCCAGTGATACCCTCGGTCTGCTGCCCAACTACGCGCAGGAGGGGGTCTATATCCTGCACGGCTCGGCGGATGACAACGTGCCGGTGGGTCAGGCCCGTGAGATGCAGACCCGTCTCTCCGCGTTCCACCACGATGTAACCTACTTCGAGCAGCCGGGCGCGGGCCACTGGTGGGACGTCTCCGACGAGCCCGGCGCCGACTGTGTGGATTGGGCGCCCATGTTCGACTTCTTCGCCCGCCATGCCCGCCCGCTGGACGAGAGCGTCCGGCAGGTGGACTTCGTCACGGCCAATCCCGGCGTCTCCGCCTGGTCCCACTGGGCCTGCATCGAGACGCAGCTCCACCCACTCCGCCTCTCCACAATCCATCTCCGCTACGATCCCGGCCAGCGCCGCTTCGTCGGAACCACAGAGAACGTGGCGCGCCTGACGCTGGACGTCGCCCATGTCGACCCGACAGGAGAACTCTCCCTCGAACTGGACGGGCAGAAACTGACGCACCTCCTCTACCCGACCGCGACCCACCGCCTCTGGCTGGAGCGCGCCGGCGGGAACTGGAGCCTGGCGGCGGCTCCCACACCGGATCTAAAAAACCCGCGGCGCTGTGGCCCCTTCAAACTGGCCTTCCAGCACCGGATGGTGTTCGTCTATGGGACGAAGGGTACGCCGGAGGAGAACGATTGGGCATTTTCCAAAGCCCGCTACGATGCGGAGACATTCTGGTATCGGGGCAACGGTTCGGTGGATGTGGTGGCGGATACGGCCTTCGACACCTCCAAAGACCGAGACCGGAGCGTGATCCTCTACGGCAATGCCGATACCAACGCGGCCTGGAGCGCCCTGCTGTCGACCTCTCCCGTGGAAGTCAAGCACGGGCAGATCCGCATCGGCGAGAAGGCGTTCACCGGCGGCGACCTGGCCTGTCTCTTCCTGCGCCCTCGCCCCGGCAGCGAGACCGCCTGTGTCGCCGCCGTGTCGGGGACTGGTCCAGTCGGCATGCGTCTGGCGACCCGCCTGCCGATCTTTGTCTCCGGCCTGGCCTATCCCGACTGCCTGGTGGTCAACGCCGAATCCCTGTCGAAAGGCACGGCAGGCGTGCGCGCGGCGGGCTTCTTCGGCCCTGATTGGGGCGTCACTACGGGCGATTTCATCTGGCCTACCTCCGGAAGCTAACAGCGCAAGCGAGGCCGATACACCATTTCAAATGGCGTTCCAAACATCTAACCTGAAATGTAATCTCAACCATAGAGGCTTTTTATGGAAACCTCAACAGGCCCAAAAGACTGTTTGCAACGGCTGCACAAGAAAGACGATTTGGCTTGCGGACTCCTGTCGATATATTGAACGTCCGCTGAATTACAGTAAGGACACGTTACTCCTTTTCGTACGAGGGAGCGACACGCTTTGTTGAAAATCCTTGGTCTGCGCATTCTCTCTTCTTCCCTTTGCCTGTAACGCTCTTTGTGACGATCAAGAACTTGCTTTTTTGCGGTCCAATCCACCGCTTCGACAAGCCTACCCGAGTGCGGAAATGCATCCCTTAGAAGGGGCCATACTTCGCGTAAGGCTTCCTTCTCTATGGAATGGAGTCCGCGCTCCGCCATCCATCTGCTCCGGATCCAAATGTTCCAGAGTATCAATGGTACACGAATATCGCTGCCTGTCTCCGCCAGGAGAACAGCGACTTCCGCCACTCCAATTCCTGGATTGACGGAGACGAAAACCTTCTCCGAGAGAAAGGCTTTTCCCCAATAGGGATTGTCTTGTTCCGCTTCAACCCACATCTGGAAGTACCCATGAGCAAACTCGATTCGGTCAGGCCAGCGTTCGTAACAGTCCCAATGCATTGCTCTATCACAGAACCACTCTAGGGGATGCTCCTCTGGGAAAAAGACGCCACTGGTAGCAAATAAGTCCATATGGTCGTCCATCTCTTTTTCACAAAGGATACAGGTCATTCCTTCATAGAAGATTGCCACAGAAAGAACTCCTTCAAATCGTCTTTCAAACAGCTGCAGGCGTTCTATAAAGGAGAAATATCTTTCAATTTGCTCCACAACTCCAGAACCGACACCTGACTGAGACCGGCAAATTGCCCGTCCCCAACCTCTATAACGATCCACTCCCCACTCTCCAATTGGCCGACATCCACAATCATAAAGGGTGTCCCGACCCGACGAGAAGCCTGGACCGCAAGCGCCTTGATCGTTTTCTCCTCGGTGAGAGTAAGCGGCTGAGTATCCGGTCTACAAATGAATCTTCGCTGAATACTATGTTCATGGCAATCTCCAAACTCAATCAGCGCCAAGATGCCTATTTCGAGCAGTCAAAGTCACTTCGCAGCTTGTCTTACCCAATCCAGATTACGGCCGATGAGGAGTTCGGTCATCTCCGCGTGATGGGTGTTTTTCATCGCAATGGCTTCGACGTCGAAATTATGGCGTTCGGCTAGCGCCCGTACCCCCTCTGCATTATCATACGTCATCAGGAAATCGCCCTGGAGTGTCTCTGCGATTGAAAAGAGCGTCTCATGGTCCAGTTCGTTGTAGGTGTAGAGCCGTTTTCCTGCCTTCTTTCCGGCCGCCGTGTAGGGGGGATCAATAAAGAATACTGCATCCGTTCGATGTGCGTTCTCGCGAAGATAAGTCATACCATCACCCTGTACAAAACAGATCCTTTGTTTGACCATACCGATTTCGAGGATACGTCGCGCCAGGGTGCCCGGATACCAGCGCGATTTCAACCCCTTCCCGTTCTCCCCATATTTTATCATGCCGCTTCCGGAAGCTAAGATGCCTCCATGGTTCACCCGGTTCCGCAAGATCGTCTGAAACGCAAGCTCTTCGCCAGTTACATCCTGCATGGAGAGTACGGATCTAACGGTCTCCTCGGTCAGTTCAAAGTGCTGGATGCGCTCAGCAAGCCGCTTTCCTCCCCCATCGAGAATAGTCTCCCACACTGCCGAAACTTGCTCGTCCCGCTCGATCATTGTAACATGATGCGCCAGCCCCTCAAAAGCCACGGTGAGGCCGATGATACCACCGCCAGTAAAGGGTTCAAGGAATTCCTGCGGTTTGACGGGTAGGCTATAAAGCCACTGGCGGATACAAGGCACCAGCCAGGTCTTACCGCCTGGATAACGAAAGGGGCTTCGCTGGGGCACAGAGGCAACGTTCACTATCTGTGCGTTGCTTTCTTCTTCGATCTCTTCAGGAAAAAGGCTGGTTTGAATCATGTTCGGTCTCGATTACAGGTTTTCCAGATACCCACCCCATTCACTCAGCAAAGCGAATCGAAAGCGGAAGGCATTTGGCGTTTTTTGCTACCGCTTTCCGCTTTTGTTTAGCTCCTCCAAGTGAGTACAATGCGAGACGGACGATAACGATTCGTCCGTTTCATAGCTACAAATCAAAGGAGCGACAATGGAGCCCAGCACAGTACTCGATCTGAAAGCATTCGTACCTGCGAAGGACTACGAACTCGCCAAGCAATTTTACCTGGATCTCGGATTCACGCTCAATTGGAGCAGTGAGCAGATTTCGGAGTTTCAGATTGGTTCGTTTCGATTCTTCCTCCAGCCGTTCTATGTCAAAGACCATGCCGGGAACTTTATGATGAGTTTGAGCGTCGAGGACGCGGATGCGTGGTGGGAGCATATCGAGCAGATTGGCCTCAAGGATAAGTACCCCGGTATCATGGCGAAGCCTCCGACCGTACAGCCTTGGGGGCTTCGTGTACTGTACTTAAGTGACCCGACCGGCGTCCTCTGGCACATCGCGGATCGTCGCATCAGCACTCCAGCACAAGCCTAACAAGACGGCGACCGTCAGTTGTAGCGACATCACCTGCAGGGGAAAATCGAAGGCGGCATGTACCGCGACGCCCGCCAGTGCCGCCACGATTCCCACCCAGGAGCGATCCTGCACCCTGCCGGGAGATTGAGAAGCTTTTGGAAGCCGCCGGATACCGCGCAGGATGCCGCCGAAGAAGATGATTCCATACAGGAGCGCGCCGACCCAGCCGTACTCGACCCAGGTCTGGAGGTAGTCCTCGTGGGCCATACTCCACATACTCACCTGCGTTCCGGGCGTATGTTTCTGAATGATCCAACGGCTGTAGAGGGCGGTGCTTAAGCGTGGGGAGACCGGCAGCAGCATCTTGAACGTTCCCGGCCCATGCCCGAACGCTCCTCCCTCCCATCCCATTGGCAATGCTATCCGCCACACCTGCCAGCGGGAAGAGTTCTCCGTGAGATGTTCGGGCAATTGCCGCCACTTCTCCGCATTGCGCCCATAGAGCACAAAAACGCCCCCAAGCGCCAATACGGCTGCTGCCAGCGCTGCCGAAAACACCACGCGACGATCCCTGATCTGTTCCTGCGCCCGGGACAGCATGCGGATACACCCCCAACTTCCCAGCACCAGCAGCAGACCCAGCGTGATCGCCTGCGCCCCCCGCGAGGTATTCGCCAGCGTCGCTGTAACCACTAGCCCCAACAAGGAGAAGGCAACCAGACGCTGCTTGCTTTCGCCGCCGAGCAGGCTCACCACGCAGAGGACGCAGATCGGAGCCAGCGCCAGGTTCAGATATGCCCCGGCATTCGCATGGTAGTTGAACGTCGCAAAGTAGGCCCCCTCATAGCGGTTCATCCGCCGCGCGACAAACGTCACCCACCCTGCCTGTTGCACCAACCCGAAGAGCGCGACACCGGCCCCGGTGAAGGCCAGGGTGTACAGGAAGCGCCCACGCCAGCGGGGATCACGCCCCAGGTCGGCAACCACCAGCAGGGCGGCGAAGAGCGCCGTGAGGCGCGTCATGGCGAGCAGCGAGACGACCTGCTCCTCCGATCCGGGGAGCGAAGGGAAAGGGGAACGAATCGGAACGGGAGCGCCATAGAGCGGCTGATACGCCGCGTGCGCGTTCCAGGCCATCAACCAGCCGAGCGCCAACAACGCACCCCCGGAGATCCAGAGCGTTGGCGCAAATCGGGGCAGGCGGCGTTCCCGCGTGCAATCCAGCGCCCATAGGAGCATCGTCAGCAAGAGCCAGCACACCAGAATGGTGATCGCCGGGGGCGGTACAGATCCCAGGGCAAAGGGAGCGAACACCATCGCGGCACAGAGCATCCACCCGGCAGCCGAGGTTAAGGGGCGCTCCGCCCGCCCCAATGCAGGAACTTCCGCCCCCTGCGCCGAAACCTTCGCCACACTCTTACCGACAGGAACCGTCATGAACCGAATCCTTCTCACCCTCTTCACACTCATCGCCCTGTGCGCACTGCGCCCTGCCCTGGCGTCCGACGACTATCAGCTTACCCCCGATTCCCTGCCGCAGCCCGGCGTGCCGAAGGGCGAAGTCCACAACGCTCAGTGGAAGACCAGCAAGATCTTTCCCGGCACGGTACACGACTATGCCGTCTACGTTCCTAAACAGTATGACCCATCCAGGCCCGCCTGCGTCATGATTTTCCAGGACGGCGGAGGCGGTTTCAACGTTCCCACCGTCTTCGACAACCTCATCTTCAAGAAGGAGATGCCCGTCACGGTCGCGATTATGATCAACCCCGGCGTCGTGCCCAGCGCCAACCCCAATGCCCTGCCGCGCTTCAATCGCAGCCACGAGTACGATTCCCTCACCGATGATTATGCCCGGTTCCTGATCGAGGAGATCCTGCCGGAGGTGGGCAAGACGCTCAACCTGTCCAAAAACCCGGATGATCGCGCCCTCTGCGGGGCCAGTTCCGGCGGTATCTGCGCCTTCACCGCCGCCTGGCAGCGGCCCGATCAGTTCCATCGGGTCGCCTCGTTCGTCGGCAGCTTCACCGACCTCCAGGGCGGCAATGTCTACAACTCCCTCATCCGCAAATACGAACCGCGCCCGCTCCGCGTCTTCCTGCAGGATGGCACGGCGGATCAGGACATCTACTCCGGCTCCTGGTATCTGGGCAATCAGGATGTGAACGCCGCGCTGAAGTTCGCGGGGAACGATGTCAAGTTCGTGGTCGGCGACGGCGGTCATAGCGGACGCCACGGTGCATCCATCCTCCCCGATGTCCTCCGCTGGCTCTGGCGCGACTATCCCGCCCCCATCAAAGCCGCGACCGAGACCCGCCAGCCCATCACGGCCCTCCTCGCTCCCAACGAAGGCTGGCAGGAACTTCCTATCAAGCTCGAAAATCCGGGCGGCATGGCATCGGACGCGGAAGGCAATGTTTACTTTGCCGACGCCGACCACCTCAAAATCCAGAAGATCGCTCCGGATGGGACCCTCTCTGCCTTCGCCGGCAATCTAGGTCAGCGGATCCCTCTCGCCTTCGGCCCGGACGGAAGACTCTACGTTTCCCAACCTCTTGCCCGCCGTGTGGTTGCGTACGATGCTGCCGGAAAGGTGAGCGAAGTCGTGCATAATATGGGCGTCAGCGTCCTCACCCTGGATGCGCAGGGGAACCTCTATGCTGTCGAGCCTGGTAAGAAAACGCTCTGGCGCATCGGAAAAGACGGCAAGCGCGTCGCGCTCCTGAAAGGGGACGCCATTGCAGACATTGGAAACATCGTCCTTACGCCGGACCAGACCCTCCTCTGCCTCTCCCGCCGCGTGCATGGCAAGTTCATCGCCTCCGCACGATTAACCCAGGATGGCAGACTGGATGCCTTTCAGGACTATTTCGACCTCGTTATTCCGTACGGGAAACCGGACGCGGAGGCGGGCGGTATGGTCACGGATACCAATGGATGGCTCTATGTGGCGTCCGCTGCCGGCATCCAGGTACTGGATCAGGCGGGCCGAGTCAACGGCATCATCGCCAATCCGGGGCCGGACCCGACCTGGTCGCTGGCGTTCGGCGGCCCCAACCGCGACCTGCTCTACGCCTGTGACGGCAAACACATCTACCGTCGCAAGCTGCGCGTCCGAGGCGTGCAGTCCTACGAAGCTCCCATCAAGCCCCCCGCACCCCGCCTCTGAACGGCAACCATGGTCCCACCAAGCCGTGACGGCCTGACGAAATGTGTACGGTCAGGCCGTAATTTCTCCATATCGGAGAAGCAAACGGAACCTACCTGTGTTATCATGACAGCATGGGGTTCGCGCGTTACCCCCCAACGCGCGAAAAAGCCCCTAACGCTTCGTAAGTCTCCCTCAGAGTGCCGTTCCTATGCAATACAAGGAGTTCCGTCCATGTCTTATCCGAGACAGAACCAAGGGTTTACACTAATCGAGCTGCTGGTCGTTATCGCTATCATCGCAATTCTGGCCGCCATCCTGTTTCCGGTCTTCGCCCAGGCCCGTGAAAAGGCGCGCCAAACCTCCTGCCTCTCCAATGAGAAGCAACTGGGCACCGCCTTCCTGATGTATGTTCAGGACTATGATGAGACGTTTCCGTTACGCACGCCTGGCCCCGGACTGGAGCGGACCTGGATCACCCAGCCGCCGGATGCCACGCCCGGTGATATTCAACTGCGCAGCGCTTACTGGATCGCCTCCACCTCCGCCTACATCAAGAACAACCAGGTCTGGCGCTGTCCCTCCACGCTAAATGCCACTTTCATACCCACTCCTCCCGGCACGACCATCAACTACTGGTCTTACGATTACAACTCCCTCCTGGGCGCGTATACGCTTGCCGGCGTCACACAGCCTGTCGGGGTACCGCTCATCTGGGAGGGCTACGGCAAGGTGGCGAGCGCGGTCTTCTCCATCAACAATCCTTTTGAGACCGACAACCTCCCCTGGCCTGCCGTCTACCAGGACCCCAACGGCGTCTGTACCTCCACGTTCAGCGTGTTTACCTTCGGCAGGGATTGGCGCGTCCATACCGATGGTTCCAATTTCGCCTATGTGGACGGGCATGCGAAATACGTCCATCTCGTGGGGGACATCAAAAGCCACCCCTTCTCGCAATTGAGCGCCGACGGAACCAACGCCACCCTCTGGGCCATCGCCGATGCCTCCCTGAACCCGTGCGCTCCCTGGTATTTCCGCCCTACCCGCGCTGACGATTAAAGCTACCCGCGTCTCTCTTCATGGCTTAGCAATAGCTCTAAACGCCGCAACGGCCTGCGCATCCGCCCCGGAAAGGGGGGTTCCATACGGATGGCGCAGGCCGAAGTATTTGAAGGGCAATCGCAGAGTAGAAGCTTACCACAGCGCAGGAGAGAAAACGTTCTCCTACCGCATCAAGCCCTCGTTCTCGAAGAGGTAGAGGCCGCTCTTGCCGGGCGCGATGACGTCCAGGCGGCCTTTATGGTGCAGATCCACCGCCGTCAGTTGCAGCCCGGTGCCGACCTTCGTCCCCTGGTCGATCACAAACTTCTGCCACTGCTGCGTCTTCCGGTCGTAGAGATAGTAGAAGAGGCCGAGCGGCTCGCCCGCGCCGGGGTCGTGGTCGTGGGCCTTGTAGCGCTTGCCCGTCAGGATGACCGGATGCCCCTTACGCTCCAGGTCGGCGAGCATCAGGGTATGTACCTGGGACCACGAGGTATCAATGGGGTGCTGCTCCCACTTGCCGCCTGTGCTCTGCTTCAGGTAGTAGATGCCATAGTGGTGGCCGCTGCCGAAGATGATCTCATTCTTCCCGTCGCCGTCTATATCCAGTGTCGGCGTGCCGATGCCCAGGTCGCCCGGATCGCAGTGCCAGTCGGGATGCCAGATCCACTTATCGTTCAGGGCGTCTACCTGTTCGTACCAGCCATTGGGCGAAATCAGGTCGATTTTGCCGTCGCCGTTCACATCGCCGAAGCCTATGCCATGCGCGGCCCCCTCCTTGCCTACCACATGCTCCACCCACTCCGGCTCCTTGCCGGCTTTGCGCAGTTCGTACCAGACCACATTGCCCCCGCAATTCGGCAGGATGCAGATGGTCTTGTTGCCCAGGATCGGGGCGAACACGGTGGTCTCCGCGCTACCCGGCCTGGCGATGAGGTGCTTCGGCCAGAGGTCCTTGCTGTCGCCGAGGTTCTCGTGCCAGAAGATCTCGCCGGACGCGTAATCGGAAGAGACGATGTCGATCTTGCCATCGCCGTTGACATCCACGGGCAGGTCGGCGAAGTCACTGCGATAGCCACTGTTGTTTGCGTCTCGGCCCCAGACGCCGATCTCGCGGAACTTGTGGGGCGTCCAGTTCGGCCCTTCGTACCAGGTATCGCCGGAGACGATCTCCAGTTTGCCATCTCCATTGATGTCGGCGGCATTGGCGCACTCGAAATCGGAGTTCTCGTTGATGACGACCTTTTTGAATTTCACGCGTGATGGCAGCGTCTGCGGTACGACGGGCGACGGGGTCTGCCCCAACGCCAGTTCCGGCAACAGCATGGCGGATACTCCTCCCAGCGCGCCCTTTAGCAGCCCGCGTCGGGTCAACGCGATTTGAATGGGTTCCTCGTGGTTGCTCATGATCTCCCCTTATCAAGCCAGAATGGAGGTGATGACCTGGCCGCTCACATCGGTCAGGCGCATATTGCGTCCAGAGTAGGGATAGGTGAGTCTGGTATGTTCCAGGCCGAGCAGATGCAGGATCGTCGC
>Ga0070734_10005385_pt1 | contig 11332 bp, 7 predicted proteins | sample Coa_R1_8_FD_66444 | JGI IMG/M metagenome (GOLD analysis project Ga0070734, IMG submission 66444) | Surface soil microbial communities from Centralia Pennsylvania, which are recovering from an underground coalmine fire - Coalmine... | ecosystem: Environmental > Terrestrial > Soil > Unclassified ...
GCAACACTGCGGTAGGGCTCAATGCTCTCTTCAACAGCTCCGGGGGTAGTTACAATGTTGCCCTTGGGTATGGTGCAGGGATGAATATGACATCCGGGAGCAACAGCATCTACATCGGGAACCCAGGACTGAACACGGACAATGGGGTCATTCGTATAGGAACTCCCGGAACGCAAGGTTCCACTTTCATCGCCGGCATCAATGGCGTGACCGCCAGCCAGGGAGTGGCCGTCTACATCAATGCCAACGGCCAACTCGGAACCCTTACCTCCTCCGCTCGCTTCAAATACGACATTCACAACCTGGGCGCGACCAGCGACAAACTGATGGACCTGCGCCCCGTCTCCTTCCGCTATAAAGAGGCCGCCTCGGACGGTTCGCATCCGGTGCAGTATGGCTTGATCGCAGAAGAAGTCGCGAAAGTCTATCCGGACATGGTCCAGTATGACAAAGAGGGCAAGCCCTTCACGGTCTACTATCAACAGCTCACCCCCATGATGCTCGACGAACTTCAGAAAGCCCACAAAGATATAGGTGAGCTCAAATCGGAGCTGGCAGAGGTGAAGCAGATGCTGCGGAAACAGAACAGCGAGGCGGCGTCCCAACCTGCGCAGCGCCCCACTCTCCTCGTGGCTTCGGTCCTGGCAGCATGTCTGGCAGCGGCAGTGTTCTTCACTTCCAGGTCGCGCCAGTCCCGTTAAATCATTCGGCGTAGCTTCCCATTCGAGGCCGTACGATCTAAGGATCGTGCGGCCTCTCATTATCGAGAGAGACGATACCTGCTTTCCGATACGATTCACGGAGGATACGTCATTGCCTGCAGAGAATTCACATGCATGAAGCTGCTCATTATCGGGGGAACGGGGTTTCTCTCCTCAACACTGATGGAGGAGAGCCTGGGGGCGGGCCATGATGTGACCATCGTCACGCGTGGGCGACGAACACAGATTGTCGCGCCCATTGTGCGGCAGATTATTGCGGACCGAAGCGACACGACTGCCTTTCGAGCCGCGCTACAGGGGCAATCTTACGACGCGGTTCTGGATGCCATCTGCTTTACGCCAGAACAGGCGCAACAGGATATAGACTGCTTCGCCGGTTACGTTGGGCGGTTGGTGATGATTTCGACCGATTTCGTCTATTCGGTCGGGCCGCACCCAGTGCCGATCCCGGAGGAGGCGCTGCGGGATGCCCCAACGGAATACGGTCGTAACAAGGCGGCTGCGGAGGATATTCTGCTCGGCGCGAAAGACGTCCTACCCTCCACGGCGCTTCGCCCACCCCACATCGTCGGTCCTGGTGGCTTGTTGGGCACGGGTTCGCTGCAGGGTCGCGATCCCGCTCTTCCCGCCCGCCTGCGACGTGGCGAGCCGATCGTTCTTCTCGACAGCGGCACACTGCTGATCCAGCCTGCCGACCGGCGGGATATCGCCCACGCTTGCCTGGCCGTCCTGACCGCACCACATACCATCGGGAAGGCGTACAATATCGCCGGGCCGAAGGCGGTTCCTACCCGCCGTTACTATGAGATCCTAGCCCAAGCGCTCGGCGTTCCTCTCGCGGTCGCCTCCCTTCCCTCCGACGTCTACCTACGAGCCTTCCCCAACAACGCCTCCTTTGCCCGGCATCGTGCCTACTCCCTGGAAGCGCTGGCCCGTGATGCCGCATTCCGCCCTGACATCTCTCTGGAGACAAGCCTGCAAGAGACCCTGGCCTGGCTGGATACGAACCCTCCCGACGGCGCGGACGCCCCTCTCAGCCCCCGTGATGCTGAGGTTCTCACCCTCCTAAAGAACTGCGATACCCGCGTTTTGGAAATTCTCGCCTCCACGTCCCCGTAAGCTTTTCCGGTTTACCTTTTCGCCACGGAGTAGAAAAAGTGGAGGAGAGAGAAACCTTCCTACCCGGACAAAGGAGCGTGTGATGCAACTGAATCCCTATCTTTCGTTCAACGGCCAGTGCCAGGCCGCGTTCACCTACTATCAGCAGGTTCTTGGCGGCGAGATCGTCGCCATGCTCAACTATGCCGATTCCCCCGTTGCGGACCAGACATCACCGGAGTGGCGCAATAAGATCATTCATGCGCGCCTGATCGTAGGTGACAAGGTCTTGATGGGTTCCGACAGCCCGCCTCAGTACCAGACCGAAACCAAGGGCATGTGCGTCGCGCTGGGCGTGGACGACGCGACCGAAGCAGAGCGCATTTTTAATGCGCTATCGGAAAACGGAACGGTCCAGATGCCGATCCAGGAGACGTTTTTTGCCATCCGTTTCGGTATGTGCATCGATCAATTCGGTATCCCGTGGATGGTCAACTGCGAAAAGGCGTCCTGACGTTGTCCAGCACAACAGGACACGGTTTCACGACGAACTGGCAGTGACGCATCGAGTGACAGCATTCGCAAAAACGCGATCCGCCGCGAATACCGCAGGTAAAACATGCAAAACGCCCTGGTACCGTACCAGGGCGTTTTGCATATTGCTTGGAGCTTGAACTCGAATCAGAGCCCGCTTGTCCCTCCGGGACTGCTCGATCCACTCTTGCCGTTCTGTTTGTTGGCCAGGCTGATGAGATGGATGACATCCTCATAATCGAGAGGCACAAACAGGTTGCCCGTCACAATCTGGCCCTCATGCCCCTGACTGAACACCAGCCCGCTCCCGCGTGGACCGAACATCTTGACAACATCATCCACCTTAGGACCATGCGGATCGGTATACGAACTCGCCATCTCCGGCCTCAACCGCTCCATCACATCGGGCACCGCCATCAGAAATACATTCTGTGAATCCTCGGGTACCTGTTTCAGCAGTGTCGTATAGTTCGGGTCCTTATCCAGGGCGGCGCTCCCCGAATTGTAGGCGGCGATGTCACGATCCAACAGGCTTTGCGAGGATGCGACCACCACCGACTTCCCGATGGTGGCAAAGAGGAGCTGTTTCTTCTCTCCCTTGGCATCCCGCTTCTCGGTACTTCCCGCGTCCTTCATAGGATCGGATTCGGCAGGAGCGCCCGGTGCGGGTTCGATGCCGCTACTCTGTCGTAGGGCCTGTTGTGACTTTTCGTCCAGTGTCCACACTTCCGCGCCGTTGCGCTTTACGGACTGAAACTTGGGAGCATCCGTATCGTTCTTCTTGCACTCTATCGCAATCGCCGATTTGACCTTTTCCACCATTCCGGCAGGGTTCGCGCCGTTTGCATCGTCCAGAATGATCAGCCCATCCGGGATCCCCGTCATAGCCTCTCGGGCCGGATAGACCACAAGCGCCAGATCGCCTTTCAGCCCGGCTACCAGATCCTTCTCGATGCTGATCCCGGTCTCCTTCTCGAAGGAGTTCAGCCCCTCATCCATCTGCTTCTTATCTTCTGCGCTCAAACCCAGCGAATCGTTTTTCGCCTCGTAGTAACGGCCGGGCTGCGAGAGGACCAATAAACCATAAGCCCCGCCCGGCAATCGGCTGTAGAGCTTCTTGTCCACCGGCGCGATGCTGCCGATCAACCGCGCGCCAGGGTTGCCGGTATCATAAGGAAACCGCCAGACGGTCTCGATCCCCCGATCCCGCAGTGTCATGGCTACCGTTGCCCAACCGGATAAATGGACGGGAGATTTGCTCGGATCGGGCTTCGGCGCACCGTTGGAATCGACGGCCTTGGTATCATCCGAAAAGATGGACCTGCCGTACTTCTGGGACCATTCAACCATGGTAGGCGCGTCCACAAAAAGCATACAGTTGGCTGAGGACGGCAGCTTCGCACGCGCTTCTTTATAGGAAGCCAGGTGGGCAATCGATTCCGTCTCTCCCCGGGAAACCGACCGCACCCGCAGCAGAACCTCGGGCCGATCCGCGAGAACCAGATAATTGCCGATAAAGGTAATAGCCATCTTCTCGCTGGAGATATTGTAGTACGACATGCCTTGCAGGTTGGCTTTTGTCCCGTACTTTGCGGCAGCGGTCTCCACTGCCGGGATACTCTTCACCGTAATCAGCCCGACGACATCCGGATCCTGCGTGGGCTTCGCTCCGGCTTTTTTCCAGATGCCCACCGCGTAACTGGTGCTCAACTGAGGCACGATATCGTCCATAAAGGAGGCGCCGTTCTTAGAAGAGGCGAGCCAGGATTGGAACAGGCCGGTCACCTTCTCCTGCGCCATGGACTTTTTGATGCGATTGAATAGTATTACCTGGTCCGGCCCCGGCGTGATATCCAGAGTGGCGACCAGGACCGCATCGGATGGGATGAGCGCTGTTGCCTCCTCCCCAGCGCGATGGAACAGAAAACGATAGGCCAACAAGCCCGCCGCAAAGAACACCAAAACGGCTACCAACACACCTAATACCGGAAAACTTCGCGGCTTCCTGGAGGGGGTAAAACTTCTGTCATAAGCTTGCATCAATCTCTCCCTGGTTCGATGATGAAACGAGACGGAAAGTAAAGACGGCTTTCGCGCTCAACGCACGTTGACGGCGCCCCAAGGGGTCACTACTAATACGCACCGCTTACGCCTTGGTTGCGATTTTTTTCGTTGCTATGTAGCAGGTTTCTCTCGTATTCATCACCACGACATCTTGAGCACAACACCGCCTGGGAACGATATGTTTTCAGTTCGTCCCCTGAAAGATATGCTGGCAGGCGGTGGTATATGCATGCGAGGTACAATAGTATCGGACACCCGGAATGGAAAGGATAGGCAATGAATTCTCTGTTCGCCCGCTTCTTCTCGTATTACCGACCGCATCGGTGGTTGTTTGTGCTCGACTTCTCCTGCGCGGTCGCATCGGGACTGTTGGAACTTGCGTTCCCGCTGGCGATCAGAGCGTTTGTGGATCGGCTGCTCCCCGGACAGAACTGGGGCCTCATCATCGGGGCGGCCATTGGCCTGCTCACGATCTATATCTTCAATACCGGCCTGCAGTACATTGTCAATTACTGGGGGCATGTGCTGGGGATCTCCATCGAGACGGAGATGCGGCGCAAGATCTTCGATCACCTTCAAAAGCTCTCCTTTCGCTTCTACGACAATCAGAAGACGGGGCATCTGGTCGCACGTGTGACCAAGGATCTGGAAGAGGTAGGCGAGGTCGCCCACCATGGGCCGGAAGACGCCTTCATCGCGATCATGACCTTTCTCGGCTCCTTCTGTCTGATGTTCTCCCTCAACACCCGGCTGGCGCTTCTTACCGGGCTGGTCGTTCCTCCCATGACCTGGATCTCCACCCGCTACGGGGCGGCGATGACCCGTACCTGGCGCGCCCTGTTCGGCCAGGTGGGCATTTTCAACGCCCGGATCGAGGAGAATGTCGGCGGCATTCGTGTCGTGCAAGCGTTCGCCAACGAGGACCATGAGCGCGCACTCTTTGCCATAGACAATGCGAGCTACCTGAACCTGAAGCTGGATGCCTACCGCCTCATGTCGAAAAGTATGTCGATCAGCTATATGACCATGCGGTTGGTACAGATCTTCGTGATGATCGCCGGCGCTTTCTTTGTACTGCACCATGAGCTGACCGTCGGCGGGTTTATGGGCTTTCTGCTGCTGGTCAACATCTTCTTTCGGCCTGTAGAGAAGATCAATGCCGTTTTGGAGACCTACCCCAAGGGCATCGCCGGCTTCAAACGTTACACGGAACTGTTGGATACCGCCCCCGATATCGCCGACACGCCGGGAGCTGTCGATGTCGGGCATTTGGAGGGCGATATACGGTTCGAGGACGTGACGTTCGGGTACGAAGCCCATAAGCGGGTACTGGAGGACATCGATCTGACCATCCATCCGGGGGAGACCATCGCCTTTGTCGGCCCGAGCGGTGCGGGCAAAACCACGCTCTGCTCTCTCATACCACGCTTCTATGAACCGGAGGCGGGACGCATCACCATCGATGGCATCGATATTCGACAGATGACGCTGGCATCGTTACGCCGGAACATCGGCATCGTACAGCAGGATGTGTTTCTCTTCGGAGGCACGGTCCGTGAGAATATCGCCTACGGGCGTCTGGATGCCACCGAAGACGAGATCTGGGAGGCCGCGCGGCGCGCGCGCCTGGACGATATGATCTCGCAGCTTCCCGATGGGTTGGATACTGTGATTGGGGAGCGTGGGGTGAAGCTCTCCGGGGGTCAGAAACAGCGGATGGCGATTGCCCGCATGTTCTTGAAGAACCCCCGGATCCTTATTCTGGACGAGGCCACTTCTGCGCTCGATTCGGAGACGGAGCGCGCCATCCAGGCCTCTCTCGCCGAACTCGCCGTGGGACGCACCACCCTGGTGATCGCCCACCGTCTCGCCACCATCCGGAATGCGGATCGCATCGTGGTGGTGGACGAGACCGGGGTCGCCGAACAGGGTCGACACGAAGAGCTCATGGCAGCAGGCGGCGTCTACCAGCGCTTACACGAACTTACCCTCTTTACGAGCAGCAACGTACCCTGATGGGTGCTAAATACCCTCCACGTTCACGATCCGCAACCCGGATTTCGAGAGCGCAAACAGGAGCGCCCGCTGAGGAGAGAGGAACAACCCATCCGTCCCCATCGTTTCCCACTCTCCGGAGGTCGAGAGGGTCTTGGTCAACGCTACGGAATGGTGCGTAATATGGAGGACGGCCACGCCGCCTGCCTGCATCGGATAGAGGGCAGTAACTTTCCCGTCCGTATCCTCGGCGATAAGATGGCTCTCACGCACCGTCTCCGGCAGGCCCGTGCGCACTGAAACCAAGCTCCCATCCGTGTCCACCAGGGCCACAAAGCCGCCATCGGCACGCGTGCCGAAGACCGCATAGCGATGGAGAGATGGCAGGTAGGTCACGTTGTAGACATAGAAACGGATGTCATCGGTAATCTGAAAGCGGGTCGGAATGGAGCCATCCGGGCGAATGATCGCGCCATGCAGGATCGCGTCCGGATAGGATTGCCACACCTCCAGCCAGTTACGATCCGAGGCGGCGACCACCGGCCACCAGTTTCTGCCCTGCTGAACCGCTGTGGGGATCTCCGGACCCGGCTTGCCGTCATTGTCCACAATCCGCGCCCACACGTCGTTGCCCGTGCCCAGATTGTCCACCCCTCCGCCATCCGTCCAGCCCTCCGAATAGGCCACCAGGAACTTGTCATCCATCGCAGCCACATGGCCCGAATGGCCGCCCTCGCGGATCATAAAGGGATAGGATTTGATGGGGCGAAGCTCGGCATCCCACAGACCCGCGCGCTGATCCAGCCCGTCGGCGCCATCTTCACAGGACATCAGGATCCGACCTCTGGAGTTGATGGCGGCGCTGGCAGGCTCCTGCGCTTCGGGCAGAGAGACCAGCGTGTGCGGGACGATCTCCGGCTTTTGCGGATCCACCCGGGCATAGTAGACATCGTGCTCCCAATTCGCTTCGGGGTTCGGTACGGGTTGCGGCGGATTGCCCCAACTACTCCAGACGACCAGAACCTGCCGGCCCACCTTCAAGCAACTGATCCCATGCTGCCAGGCGCGCGGATCGTTGAAGGGAGCATTGACGCCCGGCTCCAGCGTGCTGGACGCGGCGGGCGCGAACGTAGGAAATATGGGCGGAACGGAGGCGTTTGCTTCGTTTGTGTGCTGCTGCCCCATGGGTATATGAGGTTCTTGCTGTGCGCTGCCGGCGACCACGCCCAGCAGAGTCAGCATCAGTATCAGAAAACGTGCCATTTCTCTCTCCCGGCCCCGACGTATCGGGGTGGAGAGCAGCATTCAGTTTTCGGTCCGACTCCAATACGTCAACAGGGCCTCCTTCATGCTTAAGGAGACAGGGAAGCTCTCGGGTCGCTCTCCCCTTCGCCCAAAGGACGGGAGAAACGGCGCTCCTGTTCCACGCTCTCGGATGGCTCGCAACGATATGCTCGGACCGTTCTCCAGGGTATAATCAACCTGGCAGAACGGGAGGAAGGACCTCGCCGTCAAAGACCTCGCTGTCTTAGATCAACGCAGCAGGCGGCTACTTGAGCGCCTCTCTAGTGTTGGCATCATACCGAGAAAGGAAGAACTGCATGGTACGCACCAATACCCGTATTGGTCTCGTTTGCCTCGTTTCCGTACTCGCCGCCCTCGCTGCCACTTGCGGTTTCGTCACGCCTGCGCAAGCACAAATCCCTCTCTCCGGGTCCGGATCCGGAGATGGAACCATCACTCCGCTATCGGGGGGCCTGCTCCATCTGAGCTTTAACCTCGACGGCACCGACAACCTCTTCGGCTCTTTTGTCGGCGAAGCGGGCTTCACGGTAGACCTCTCCAACCCAGCCAACGTCTTGATAGAGAACGGAACTTTTCAGGACACATTTGCAGGTGGAACCCTCTTCGGCACCGTCACGGGAAGTGGTCATGTCGTGTCTCCCGGCGTGGTCGACTTGATGGATCACGATGTGATTACGGGTGGGACGGGGATCTTCGCCGGCGCCACAGGCGACATCTTCACTACCGCGTCCGTGGATCGCACCAGCCCCACAACATTCACCGGCAACGTAGACTACACCGGTGATCTGGTGTTGACGCCCGAACCCTGTTCCCTTGGCTTGCTCGCGGGAGGTCTGCTGGTTCCGGGGGCGATGCTTCTCTTTCGTCGCTTCGGTCTTCAATCCCCGAGAAGACCATAGTAACGCCCCATCCAGTAGGCGAGCAGCCAATCGTTCTGCCGGTCCTCGCGCTGCCCATTGTTCCCAATGACGGCTCTGTATGGCTCCTGATCCCACATACAGAGCCCCAACTCACTCCGTGGCAGAATGCGGGTCAGAAAGCCCTCGTCCAGACCAGGTGTCAGATCGCGCTGTACATCCTCGCGCAGGCTGTTGTCTACGGTCCACTCGATATGATCGAGCGGCCATTCCCGCAGCGTCTCCACAGCCCGATCCAGGTTGACCGTCTTCCCGGAGAAGCGATTGTAGACGAAGTCGTAAAAGGGGATCCCATCCCGCTCCGCCGACTTATGCCAGCGCTGCATACTGATCTGAGCCGTCGCTTTGAGCGAGGGAAAGATGAGATGGTTCAGCAAGTCGGGATAAACGATGGTGAGGAGTTCGTCTTCGATATGCGTCCGCTCGGAGGGCGTATCGAAGTTCGTCTGCTGCATGTTCTTATCGTAGCCATGCTTCTCGATCAGGTATTTCGCCGCCTCGGTATACTTGGCTTTGCCCGTCATATGATAGGCGACCCCCAGAAACGCGATCATCTCGACGGAGTTTCCGGCGGCCTCCTCATGCCAGGTGGGGTCGTGGTTCAGGCTCTCCGGGGACCAATTTCCCCAACGTGTGCCCTTACCATCAACATCCTGTAAGACATAGCCATGGTCCACGATGCCTCCGATGATGCGATCTACCTGGTCCGCGACCAGGCGCTTCTCGGTATCGTCCGCTGCCAGGTCATAGTAGGTCGTATAACCGAACATATGCCCATCCACCTCGTCGGAACTGGCATCCCGCTTCCACAGCCACTTTCCATCCGCGCTGGGGATCCAGCGCTTCTCGATGATCTTTTCGCGCGGGTCTGTGCGGTTCGTTTCGGCGACCTCCTCTGGAGTAAACGTACGATCCACCTCATGCCTCGGCGCGGTTCCTACGGGCAGCACGGAGCGCGCGATAAAGTGGGAGGTCCCGGTCACCTGCTGTAGCACCATCAGTGCGTGGAAGGCGACTCTGGCATTCTCACGCGCCGTGGGATCCTTGGTAACCGCATACCGCATCGACTCCATGGCGAGGTACATGCCGGTGTGCTCCCCATCGTTATCGTCGTCTTCGATAAAGCTGCGGGAGAGGTCGCCGGGTGTGACCAGTACGGCGGGGCCAACCAGACCGGGCGGGCGGATATGGCGGGCGCGCAGCATCCGGAGAAAATCGTCGGCCTTCTGCGCCAGCGTCATCTGCTTGCGCCGGATGGCGTCTACTCCCGCTGCGGTCGCGACCCAGGCGGTTCCATCCGTACCGATGACGATATCGCGTGTGTCATCGCTCAAGAGCCAGCGCCGACTGTGTCGCAGGCTCCACTTGCCCTGCTCCAACCGGGCGACGCCGAGCTTGGTGGCTACCCACAGCCTGCCCGAACTATCCTGCGCCAGGGCGCGCGCCTGGTGGTTGGGCATCCCCTCCTTACCGGTAAGCGAGCGGATACGTCGGGTTCCCGTATAAAAATCCAGTCCTCCCGTGGAGGCGATCCCCATCGTGCCATCCGGCAGCGGCGTCAGCGCGTTGATATTGCTGCTGAGGACGACATCGGGCCTGGAGAAGCGCCGGGAGGTAAACGACGGACCGGCCAGGTCCTGCAGATAGAGGCCGCTGGCAGTGCCGATCCAGAGCTTATTATCCGCCGTGGGCAGAAGGGTGCGAATGGTGTTATTCCACTCCCCCTTGATCTTCACCCACTGCCCCTTCTCGCCGCGCCAGATGCCGCCGGGGCCGGCAGCGAACCGGTCCTCTTCGCTCTTGTTTACGCCTATGCGAGAGGAGATCGCTCCGATGGGCGTTCCCTTGATCTCGGGAGCCAGCACACGTACTGTCGTCGCGTGGTACAGCCCATTCCATGCCCCCACCCAGAGAACGCCCTGTCCATCGAGATACAGCGTATACGTGGGACCGATGGCATCTCCTCCAGCCGGAGCCTTCCACTTCCCCTCTTCCAGATAGCGCACGCCCGCTCCGGTGGCAGCCCAGAGGCGCTGCTGGGCGTCGAAAGCCAGGGCGCGCACATCGTTTTCGGAAGGAGTAGCAAGCGGGTACGCCTCATGGTAGTCTTGATAAAACGTGGTGTCAGGAATGGGAGCACTCTGCGCGTGAACAGGTACTTGCCCCAACAGGAGCAAGGCGAGCGGAAGGAGAGGAGTGAACATGCGTTTCAATTGGAGGATGGTTTCCCTTCTGTGTCAGTTGTAGTTCCCAATTCTTGCGAGAAGTGCAGCCTCTATACTGTACCCCAGGATGGGATCAAGACCTGAGCAGAGAATTGCGCATTTCAACGGGGTCGGCAGGAATTCCTGCCAGTCCTGTCTAATCCGTAGCCATCTCACTGCAGGGAGTGTGACAATGTTTCGAGTGGCGTTGGTCGGAGCGGGCGGGATGGCGGGGATGCATGCAAATTGTTACGCGGGGATCCCGAACGCGGAGTTGGTGGGCGTGATGGATATTCGTGCGGAGGCTGCGGAGGCGCTGGCGGGAAAACACGGCGCACGCCCCTTTACCGATTTCGATGCCATGCTGGAAGCGCTCCATCCCGATGTCGTGGATGTCTGTTGCCCTACTCCCTGGCATGTGGACTATGTGTGTCGCGCCGCAGAGCGGGCGGGCGAGTTCGGCATTCAGGGCATCTCGACCGAGAAGCCGATG
>Ga0070734_10005386_pt1 | contig 11331 bp, 8 predicted proteins | sample Coa_R1_8_FD_66444 | JGI IMG/M metagenome (GOLD analysis project Ga0070734, IMG submission 66444) | Surface soil microbial communities from Centralia Pennsylvania, which are recovering from an underground coalmine fire - Coalmine... | ecosystem: Environmental > Terrestrial > Soil > Unclassified ...
CCTCATCGCTCAACTCTCGTCCCGACCATTGGCCGGGTGCGCGAGTGAATAATTGAACGCAGTCGCAGCCGAGCGCCTGCGCCTGGAGCAGGGCGTTGTGGCAACCGCCGGCGATAGACATGTGGGCACCGAATAGCGGCATGCGATTCCTTTCCTCCGGTCCTGAAAGATAACCGACATCGTTGGCGCTCGCAACCTCCGCTTTCCGCGAGCGAATGACTGACCGACGTTAACTTGCATTTTCTCTCCAATCTATTAAGATATAAGCGGTTTTTCTATTTTTCGGAACGAGAAGAGATGAGGACTACCGCCGTGCCACGGATGGCTACCTCAACGACGAGGGATCGTAGCCTGCTGCTGCGCTTGCAATCGCAGGCACTGCAATACTTCCTGGATAACCAGACTCCTGTCGGGCTGGTTTTGGATCGTCAGCGCAATCATGGTTCGCTGCGGACGGGCGGACTGTGCAGCATTGCGGCCACGGGGATGGGCTGCATCGCATTGGCGTTGGCCTCGGAGGAGCCATATCGACTCCTCCGCCGGTGCGAAGCGATAGAACGCATTCGCCTGGCGTTGCAGACAACCCTACACATACTTCCCCATCAGAGCGGCATTCTCCCCCATTTCGTCGATTCGCAGACCGGCCGAGTGTATGGCTACGACTGTTACAGCACCATCGAGACGGCCTGGATGGCGGCGGGGGCGCTTTCGGCTGCCGCGTTACTTGGCGATGGCGAACTAGATGCACTGGCTCGAGAGTTGACCGAGCGCATCGACTGGTATTATTGGACCGCGCCGGAGGAATCGAATACGCCTCTGCTGCGCCACGGCAAGACGCAGGATGGCCGATTCATTCCTTCGGCTTGGGACCGCCTCAACGGTGAAACCGTGTTCATGTATGTTCTGGCGGCCGGTGCTGCCGAGCCTCAGGCGGTGCCGGTGGCCGTGTGGTCGCATCTGGGCTCATTCCACGGCACCGCCGCCGGACTCCAGTTCAACAACAGCGATCTCGGTTTATTCGTCTTTCAGTACGGCCTGGATCTTCTCAACCTGAGCGATTGGCTCGCTCCCAACGGCATCGATTTGGCAACCGAGTCGGGCGTTGCCGCCGAGGCCAATTATCGTGTGTGCCGCGAGCTTGCCGACACTTACACGACTTACCGCGATTACTGGGGTCTGTCGGCTGGCGACGGGCCAGACGATCCTCCCGAGAATTTCACATACCGTTGCTACGCTCCCAGCGGACCTATCGATGGCACGGCCCACATCACCGCGACGCTCGCCTCCATCGCCCATCGGCCCGATTTGGTTTGGGAGAACCTTCATCGCGCGGCGCACGAGCAACGCTGGCCCATCCTGGGCCGTTACGGTTTCAGCAATGTCAACGCGGATCGTGACTGGTTCGCGTCAGACATGGTGGGCATTGATGCCGGGGCCGCCGTTTTGGCCCTCGATAATTATCTGAACGAAAATCGAGTGCGCAACGTCTTTCACAGTATCCCCTGTGTCCAGCGCGGCCTCGAGCGCTCCGGGTTTCAAGCCCCCCTTCCTCCACCACCCGTTCGGGCGGCCTAAGAACACACGAACTAGACCTATCAGTCCGCAGCGCAAGCAAGGAAAGCTCACTTCCTTGCTTGCGCTGCGGACTGGCAAGATGTTTGCACTCTCCTCCTTTGGCACAGTCTTTGCTTCCATCTCCGCCTGATCGTTCATGGTCAAGCTCAAATATTTTCAAGGAGCGGATCGATGCCTCATCTCAAGAAGAAATCATCTCTAAGGACCGCATCGCGGCGTCCCTTCGTTCCGCAAGAAAGGTTGGTGAATGATGCGCGGGCAGGCTTGACACCGTCTCAACTAGTGGAACGGAAACTCATCGCCATGCTTCGGAGCACCATTCTACCGGCAAGCCATCTGCAAGTGAGTAGGGCGCGCCGCGCACTGTCGTAGGAAGCGAGGTTCCCAAGACTGGGGCGAGTCAGCACCGGAGCGAGGGCGTTCCGCCCGCAAGCACAGTGGGCGAGACGCCCGCGCTTCCTGGTTTGGGGACGCAATTGCCGATTACTCGGAAGAAGGGGGCGTGCATGTCTACCAACCAACCTTCGAAGAGGTTCGTGGCGGAGATCTATCTCATCTTGCGCCGAGCCGACCAAGTCTGGCGTCTTGTGCCGACCAAGCACAAACTCGGCCTCGCCGTTGCATGCGGCATCATGGCTGCGGTCAGCTCGTGCAACATCGCCGTCGCGCGGCTCTTGGGATACCTCGTCGATGTCGTCGGCCGCGGCAGCCCCTATATGGTCGCGATTGAGATCCTCGGTCTGCTCGCGCTCGCGTATCTTTTGCGCGAAACCTTCAATGTCATCCGCCGTTACCTAGTCGAAAATATTTGCACGCGTCTCCACCGCGACATGAGTGTCCGCGTGGTAAACCACCTGTTGAAAATCAATCTGGCTACTCTCTCGAAAGAGAAGGTCGGCACCCTCCACGGCCGCATCTATCGCAGCGTCGAGGGGTTTGTCCGCTTTCTGCGCTTGAGTTTTCTCGACTTCATCCCCGCGCTGTTAACCGGGTTGCTCGCGCTCATCTATGCCATGTACGTGCAGCCGCTCTTGGGCACCATCATGTTGGGCGTGGTCCCCGCGGCCGTGTACTTGACGATCCGCCAACTCGTCTTGCAGAACGGAGTGCGGCTAAACCTGAACCGCAGTTGCGATGAAATCGACGGTGCCATCGTCGAGCAGCTGGGCGGCATCGAGTATGTGCGGGCGGCCAACACGTATCCACAAGAGATCAAACGTTTGGCCCGCGCCACCGAGAAACGGCGCGCCATGGAATTCCGCTATTATTTCCAGATGGCCTTGTTCGGTAGCGCCAAGGCGCTCAACGAAGGCTTCCTCCACGTCGTCGTCTTGGGCGTGGCCGTTTATTACGCCCTCACGCACCCCCAATCCGACGGAAGCATAAACACCGGCCTTTTGGTGACATTCTCGGCATTATTTCTCAATGTCATGACGCCGCTCAGCGAACTTCATCGTGTCCTCGTCGAGGGGCACGAAAGCAGTTTGCGCGTCGGCGACCTGTTAGAGTTGTTGGCCGAGCCGTTGGACCCATCGTTCAATATGCCGCGCTCCTATGAGCCAAAGATGCGGCCGGCTGCGCCGGTCATCGTCGCCAACGAATTGAATGTCGAATACATCACGCCGCAAGGCAAGCGCGTTCACGCCCTGGACGATTTGTCGCTGATGATCCGCCACGGCGAGACCATCGGTATAGCCGGCCGTTCTGGTTGCGGCAAATCGACGCTCATGCGCGTTCTCTTGCGTCTGGTCCATCCAAACAGCGGCGAGGTGTTCCTGGGCGGCGTGCGCATCGAGGACGTATCGCGGGCCGACATCGGCAAGCTCATCGGCTATGTTGGCCAATCGCCCTTTGTGTTTTCCGGCACCATCGCTGAGAATATCGCCTACGGCCACGAGAGCGCGACGCTGACGGACATACGGAGGGCCGCCGAGTTAGCCCACCTCCATGATGAAATCATGCTCATGCCGGCCGGCTACGATACCCTCGTGACGGAGCGTGGCGGCAACTTGTCCGGCGGGCAACGGCAGCGTCTGGCGATCGCTCGCATTCTCCTCAAACAGCCCCCGATCCTGATTCTAGATGAGGCAACCTCGGCTCTCGATAACATCAGCGAGCGCGTGGTGCAGCAAGCTCTGGGCGTGCGCTGCCCCGATCGCACCACCATCCTCGTGGCCCATCGCTTATCCACTCTGCGCAACGCCGATCGCATCTTTGTCTTTGATGACGGGAAGATCGTGGAAGTAGGCAACTACGCGGAGCTAGTCCAGCAGGGCGGGTTGTTTAGCGAATTGGTATTGTCGGCCGAGAATGGCTTGAGTAGCCCCCTCCCTGTAGCTGTCCCGGCTTAACCGGCGAGCGGCGGGATTGCACCGCCGCTCTCGCCAGAGACACATCTTACCCATCCCATCGCGCAACGTGCATGAATCTTGTGGCGAATCGCCGCTACATCTATAATCAACGCGATTCCCTACCTCGGACGGAGGTCATCCCTCGTGTCGGATCAGCGGCGCTTTCTCGTCCTCGGCGACATCGGCTTGACCGGAGCCGACTGGCTGCGCCATTGCGGACTGGATGGAGAAAACGTCCATGCCAATTCCTGGGACGCTGGCCTCGATCAGCTGCGCCGTCAGGGTTTCGACGCCATTGTCGCTAACCCGGCCGATCCGATCGTGCGGCGCGGCCTGCGGGCTTTGGTACAATCGCAGAACATCCTCGCCGCCCTGCCAGACGGAGTGGCCGTGGTCGATGCCGACTTGTATGTGCGCCTGGCCAATCCTGCTTTCGAGGCGTGGTGCGGCGGCCCGGCCTCTGGACGCAATTTCTACGACGCCGTCGGCGCGTCGCCCGATGGCGCCTCTTCGGAACCATGCCCCTTTCGCACCGCATTGTCTCGCGCCCCGGCAACCGTCACCACTCGTTTAAGCTGCTGTCGCGGCGCTCGCATCGTCGATTGGCAGATTACTCCCATCAGTGAACCGGATAGCCCAATTCCTCTCCTTCTCGCACTTGGGCGCGATGTCACCGCCCTGGTCCAGCAACAGCAAAAGCTCGATGCCCTACACAAGGCCGGCCGTGAACTGGCGGCCCTGTCGGCCGATCAGTTGGCGGAGATGAGCGTGGCCGAACGAATTGAGTTGCTCAAGCTCAATATTCGCCGATTCACCCACGACTTGCTTCACTATGAAGTGATTGAAATCCGGCTGCTCGACCCGCAGACCGGCCGCCTTGAACCCCTCTTGGAAGAGGGCATGACGCCCTTGGCATCCAATCGTATGTTGCTGGCCAGCTCCGAAGGACAGGGAGTAACCGGCTACGTCGCCGCTACGGGAAAGAGCTATCTCTGTCCCGATACCGCTGCCGATCCGCTCTATCTTCCCGGCTCCGCCGGCGCGCACAGCTCGCTGACCGTGCCCTTGATCTTTCAGGACAAGGTCATCGGCACTTTCAACGTCGAAAGCCCCAAGCCGAACGCCTTCGGTGAAGCCGACCTGCAATTCGCTGAGATTTTCAGCCACGAGATCGCCGCCGCCCTGCACACCTTGGAACTACTGCAAGTCGAAAAACACACCACCGCGAGCCAATCCGTGGAAGCGATTAGCCGCGAGGTTGCCTTGCCGGTGGACGACATCCTCGCCGCGGCCACGTCGATACTGGAGCGCTACATCGGCCACGACCCGGAGATGGCCGACAAGATCCGGCGTATCATCGTCGGCGCGCGGTCGATGAAGCAGAGTATCCAGAAAGTCGGCGAGGACATGGCCCCAACCCGTCCTGCCGCCGGCTTCAAAGAACCTGCGCCTTCGGCCCTCCGCGGCCTGCGCGTCTTGGTGGCCGACAACGACGACCGCGTACGCCGCTCCGCTCATGGTCTTCTCGGCCGTTGGGGTTGTATCGTCGAGACGGCGCGCGACGGCCAGGAAGCGTTGACGATGGCTCGTCTCAGCACTTACGATGCTATCCTTGCAGATATTCGTCTGCCGGACATCTCCGGCTACGAGGTTTATCGGCGTCTGCGCGAGGCCCAGCCCAAAGCCCGCGTCATCCTTATGACCAGCTACGGCTACGATCCATCGCATGCCCTGGTCAAGGCGCGGCAAGACGGCCTTCGTTTTGTGCTGTTCAAGCCGTTTCGCGTCGATCAGCTCCGCGATGCCTTGGCGGATGATCAGGTGATAAAGGGATAAGGTAACAGGGACGATCCATATGGGATGTTGGGTTCAATCTTCCATTCTTAGTTCTCACGTATTTAGGATGCTGTACTTCTTCCATTGGTTTGTCCCCTTATTCCTCGGGGCCGGGGCTTGGCTGGGGCATCTGGTGCTGATGATCATCAGCCATAATTGGTGCTACGGGCTAGCTCTGCCGCGCCACGCCAGCAAAATCATCCACCTGGGGCACGCTTTTTTGATCCTCGCCTTCCCGCCGGCACTTCTCTGGTCTATTGGCGGGAGTCTCGATGGAACCTCACCACGCTTCCTTACGGAGTTAATGACGAACTATGCCCTCCTCTGTATCATCGTGGGCTTCGTCGCTCTGCCTTTGAATACAGTCATGCGGCTGCGCCGTCGCGATCCCTCTCTCGAGAAAAAGAGCCGAGTTCTCGATGTCGCCAAGCACCTCGGACGCGATCCCATCGGCGACAGCCCGGAACGAATTCTGACCTATTTTCCAGGAAACGAAGTTTTCCAGGTCGAGTTGGTCGAGCGCACCCTCTGCCTATCGCGCTTGCCTGCTGCGTGGGATGGACTCACGATTTTGCACCTGAGCGATCTGCATTTCCGGGGCACTCCGGACCGCGATTATTTCCGGTTCGTCGTGGACCGCTGCGCCGATTGGCAGCCGGACCTCGTTGCCATAACCGGCGATATCGCCGATAGCAGCCGGCACATGCGCTGGATTGTGCCTGTGCTGGGCCGGCTCCGCTGGCGCTGTGCCGCCGTCGCCATCCTCGGTAATCACGATCATTGGCTGGATACCTCGATTATCCGTCGCCGTCTCCGCCGCCTGGGGATGCTCGTCCCCACTAACAACTGGCAATCGATCGAAGTGCGGGGCGAGCCACTCGTTGTTATCGGCCACGAGGGTCCGTGGCTAAAACCGCCTCCCGAATTAACGGACTGCCCGCGCGCTCCCTTCCGCCTGTGTCTGAGCCACACGCCGGACAATATCCGCTGGGCGCAGGCGGCAGGAATCGATCTGATGTTGTCCGGCCACGTTCACGGCGGCCAGGTCCGTTTCCCCTTGTTCGGTTCAGTGTTAGTGCCTAGCCGCTATGGCCGGCGTTATGATTGCGGCGTCTTCGAGGAACCACCCACGGTGTTGCACGTCAGCCGCGGTCTGTCCGGCGACCATCCTTTGCGCTATCTGTGCCGCCCCGAAGTAACGCTCTTAACTCTGCGTTGTCCTGCTTGATGCCAGCCCGCAGCGCAAGCAAGGGTTGATTCGCCGTTGCTTGCGCTGCGGGCTGGTATAGTAAAGGCAACGAGGAAACTGGAACATGACCAAGAAACTCTATATCGAAACCGTCGGTTGCCAGATGAATGTCCTGGACAGCGAACTGGTCGTCGGCTCACTCCGTCGCAAGGGCTACGAGTTGACGCACGAAGCGACCGACGCCGACGTGATTCTCTTCAACACCTGTAGCGTCCGCCAGCACGCCGAAGACAAGATTTACAGTGCGCTGGGCCGGCTACGCAGCCACAAGAATCGCCATCCCGATAAAGTAGTCGGCGTCCTCGGTTGCATGGCTCAGAAAGACCAGGAAGTGATTCTCCGCCGCGCTCCACACGTGGACATTATCTGCGGCACCGGACAACTCGCCCGCCTGCCGGAGCTAATCTCCGCGGTGGAGGAAACGCGCAGGCCGCAGCTGGCCCTCAGCCTCGATCGCAAGGAAGGCTCGCGCCAGGAAGTTGAGCGCAGTTTCGAGAGTTATGATCCCTCGCGCGATCCATCGATGCGGCCCACGGCTTTCCAAGCTTATGTCCGCATCATGATCGGCTGTGACAAGTTTTGCACCTACTGCATCGTGCCGAGCGTGCGCGGCCCAGAGCAGAGCCGGCCTCCCGAACACATCGCCGCCGAGGTGCGCCAGCTCGCCGCCGAAGGCTGCAAGGAAGTTACTTTGCTCGGCCAGACCGTGAACAGCTACGAATACAAGTACGCCGACGGCCGCCGCGAACGTCTGAGCGATCTACTGCTGCGCATTCACGACACGCCGGGAATCGAGCGCATCAAATTCATCACCAACTTCCCGCGCGACATGAGCGATGATCTGCTCGATGCCGTCCGCGGTTTGCCGAAAGTATGCGAATATCTGCACGTCCCCGCGCAATCGGGCTGTAACGAAATCCTCAAGCGCATGAAACGGCTTTACACGGTCGAATACTATCGTGAAATGTTGCATCGCTGCCGCGAGCGTGTGCCGAACGTGGCCATCAGCAGCGATTTCATCGTCGGTTTCTGCGGTGAAAACGAGGCGTCGTTTCAAAAAACCTGCGAACTGGTACATGAATCCGGCTTCAAGAATAGTTTCATTTTCAAATACAGCCCGCGTCCGGGGACCAAGGCCGACGAACTGTTTGTCGATGATGTGCCGGAGGAGATAAAGAAGCGCCGCAATAATGACCTTTTGGCGATCCAAAATCGCATCAGCCTCGCCGACCATCGCAGCCGCATTGGACAGACGGTCGAAGTGTTGGTTGAGGGAGCGAGCAAAACCGCGCTCAAGCACGAGATGGGACCGGGACCCAAGCAACTGACCGGCCGCACGATGACCGATCACATCGTAGTTTTCGAGGGCAACGAACGGCTGATCGGTCAGATCGTGCAAGTCCATGTCGAAGAAGCGACGGCGTTCACCTTGTTCGGCACCGTGGTCACGGGTGAGCAGGTCGGTGTTTCTGGCGTAGCGACGCCGTTCGCTATTCCTGAGGTCGTTCACCAAACATCGTCAAGGAATCGGCTGGAATTGCCGCTGGTTTGAGGTTAGGGTAACAGGGATGCTCAGGAAATGGAGGATGTCATGGGGATAGACGTGAACGGGCCGCGTTCTTCGATAACGGTGCAACTGCCGTCGGAACTAATCGAGGAGATCCACGCTCTAGCGCGGGAGAAACACGTACCGGTCGACGACGTGGTGATGGAGGCATGTCTCGAGTATACGGAACCGTATTTCTGGGAGCGTGACTTCAAGGAGTGGCGGAAAGAAAACCCTAACGCACCGCTGCACGAGTTCGGCATCGATGGCGATGAGATCCTACCTTCCGGGCCAACCAAGGATTAGCACGGATGAAACGCGGCCAAGTATGGTGGGCGCATCTGGATGAGCCGGCGGGTCGTCGTCCTGTGTTGATTCTTTCGCGCGACGCGATGCCGCCTGGCCATGGTGAGATCACCGTCGCATATTTAACCTCCAAGATAAGAAATCGGCCGGTCGAAGTATTGTTGACTCGCGCGGATGGTGTTCGCAAAACTTGTGTAGTCAATCTGGATACCATCAACACAATACCCAAGAGCTGTCTGCAATACCTCATGTGTACTCTCTCCCCAGCCAAGATGGACGAGGTAAAGAAGGCGATCATCGAAGCGCTGGATCTGAAATGACCGTGGCTTCCTCTCCTGTGCGACCATGACATGCAACTGGAACAACTGCGGAATTGCGTCGATTCACTGATGGGGGCGCGTTCGCTGCTGCGGACCTGGCATTTGCGCGATCCCGAACGCGGCTGGCGGAACCTTTCCGGCTTGGCCGACTCGCTGTCGCTGGACGGCCTGCGCGAGCTTTGTACGCCGCTGGGACGGCTGCTGCCGCGCTGTCCCGATCCGGACATGGCCCTGAACAACCTCGAACGCTTCCTCGCCAACCCGGCCGCCGTCGCGCAACTCCCCATCCTCTTGGAAAACCGCGCTCGACTGCTGGAAATCCTGCTCCACCTGTTCAGCACGAGCCAGACATTCAGCGATCTTTTGAGTCTTCATTCGGATTATCTTGATATGCTCCGCGTGCCGCTGCGCCGCAGTCCCAGCAAAGACGAACTCCAAGAACAACTGCAAGCCGAGATCGATGCCGCCTTCGAGGATTCGGCAGTTTTGCGGGCCTTCCGCCGTTTTCGGCAGCGGCAAATGTTGCGCATCGGCACCAACGACATCATCCGCGATCGGCCGCTGGATGAAATCACGCGTGACATTTCCCACGTCGCAGATGTTGCCATCGAGGTTGCCTTGAACGTTGCGGTACGTCAGGTCGGAAAGCGCTTCGGCCGACCCTGTACCGAGGACGGTAGGTCAGTGGATTGCGTTGTGTTGGCATTCGGGAAGCACGGCGGCGAGGAGCTGAATTATTCCAGCGACATCGACTTGATGTTCGTCTATTCCGAGGAAGGCGCGACACGAGGTAAGCGGATCACCAGCGTCGGCAACGACGAATTCTTCGCTCGCGTCGTCACCGAGGTAGTGCGGCTCTTATCCGCTCACACCGACCGCGGCCACGCCTTTCGAGTCGATCTCCGCCTGCGTCCGGAAGGATATCGCGGTCCCTTGGCCCGTTCGCTGGCCAGCACGCTGGCGTACTATGATTCGATGGGCCGCACCTGGGAACGCCAAGCGCTCATCAAGGTCCGTCCCGTCGCCGGCGATCTGGAGCTGGGCCAGCGCTTTTTGCAAGCGATCGAACCATTTGTCTACCGCAAATATCTTTCTTTTGCCGAAATCAACGAAATTAAGGTGATCAAAAGGCGGATTGAACAGAAGGCTATTCAGAGCGCCCCTCCTCCCGCCGTCTCAATTGACGGGAGAGGGAAAGGGTGGGGGGAAGTCAAAACCGGCCGAGGCGGCATTCGCGACATCGAATTCACGATCCAGTTTCTGCAATTGCTCAACGGCGGCGATCTGCCCGAGCTGCGGCAGCGAAACACCTTGCTCGGCCTGTCCGCATTGGAGCGCGTCGGTTGCTTGACCGATCAGGAATATCGCGTCCTTGAAGATGCCTATCGCTTTCTTCGTAAGGTCGAGCACCGCCTGCAACTGCTTTTTGATCTGCAAACGCACCGCTTGCCCGAAGGCGAAGAGGAGCTTCGCAAACTCGCGCTGCGCATGGGCTATCCGGGCCGCGATCCGGATCCTCTCACCGCGTTCTTGCGTGATTACCAGGAGAAAACAGAGCTGACAAGGCGCATTCTCGATCATTTGCTGCACGAGACCTTCGCCGGCGATGCCGAGGGGGCAGAACCGGAGTCCGATCTTATTCTCGATACCAATCCCGATCCGGAAACGATTCGCTCTGTGCTGGGGCGCTATCCCTTCCGCGACGTGCAGGGAGCGTATCACAACCTCGCGCAGCTGGCTCAGGAGACGGTACCTTTTTTGTCCACGCGACGGTGTCGTCATTTTCTCGCCAGCATCGCGCCCGCGCTGCTCCGGGCCGTCGCCGATACGCCTGATCCCGACATGGCCCTGGTCAATCTCGAAAAAGTTACGAACTCGCTCGGCGCGAAAACGGTCCTGTGGGAGCTGTTCAGCTTCAATCCGCCGAGCTTGAAACTCTACGTCGATCTGTGCGCCTGGAGCCAATTTCTGTCGGAAATCCTCATCAACAACCCCGGCATGATCGACGAGCTGCTGGACAGTCTGGTGCTCAATCAGCCGCGAAGCATCGAGGAATTGCGAAGAGAATTAGCCGATTTATGCAAGGGCGCCGCCGATCTGGAGCCGATCCTGCACAGTTTTCAGGATAAGGAACTACTGCGCATCGGC
>Ga0070734_10005387_pt1 | contig 11330 bp, 10 predicted proteins | sample Coa_R1_8_FD_66444 | JGI IMG/M metagenome (GOLD analysis project Ga0070734, IMG submission 66444) | Surface soil microbial communities from Centralia Pennsylvania, which are recovering from an underground coalmine fire - Coalmine... | ecosystem: Environmental > Terrestrial > Soil > Unclassified ...
GCCGGGCGGCTGACGCTGGTCGCGCCGAACATCCTCATGGTCGAGCGCGAACTGGACGTGGACCCGCACGACTTCCGCCGCTGGGTGTGCCTGCACGAAGAGACCCACCGCACCCAGTTCACCTCGGTGAGCTGGCTCCGCCCCTATGTCCAGGAGCAGATGACCGAGTTCCTGCTGGCCTCCGACCTCGACCCGGCGACCATGGTCGGGCGGCTGCGGTCCGCCGCGGACGCGGTCGCGGGCGCGGTGCGCGGCAACGGCCACGGCGACAGCCTCATCGAGGCGATCCAGACCCCGCGGCAGCGGGAGGTTCTGGAGCGGCTGACCAGCGTGATGACCCTGGTCGAAGGGCACGGCGACTACGTGATGGACGCCGTAGGCCCGCAGGTGGTGCCCTCGGTGGCCAAGATCAGGTCCCGGTTCAACGCCCGCCGCTCTTCCGCTGGCCGGGTGGAGCAGGCGCTCCGCCGGATGCTGGGCATCGACCTGAAGATGAAGCAGTACGCCCAGGGGTCCCGGTTCGTCCAGACGGTGGTGGGCGAGGCTGGAATGGCCGTTTTCAACCGGGTGTGGACGTCGCCGGAGACCCTCCCCACCCGCGCCGAACTTGACGACCCGCACCTGTGGCTGGACCGCGTCGGAGGCGGGGACGGGGACGGGGCCGCCCTGGCCGCAGGCAGCGGCTGAGTCCCGATGGGCCCTCCTCCGGAGGTCGCGGAGGTCCGCCGAGCGGTCCGCCGGTGCCTGGAGGAGTTCGCCGCGGGTGACCTGGTGCTGGCCGCCTGCTCCGGTGGGGCTGACTCGCTGGCGCTGGCCGCCGCCCTGGCACACGAGGGGCCGCGCCACGGGCTCCGCGGCGGCGGTGTCACCGTCGATCACGGGCTGCAGCCCGGGTCGGCGGCGGTGGCTGGCGAGGTGACCAGGGTTCTCACCGGGCTCGGCCTCGACCCGGTGGTCTGCCTGCGGGTCGGCGTGTCCCGCGAGCCCGGGCACGGTGGGCCGGAAGCGGCGGCACGGGCCGCGAGGTACGCGGCGCTCGCCGACGCCGCGCACCGCACCGGGGCCGCCGCGGTCCTGCTCGCGCACAGCAGGGACGACCAGGCGGAAAGCGTCCTGCTCGGGCTGGCCCGCGGATCCGGGCCCAGGTCGCTGGCGGGGATGCCAGAGAGCCGCGGGGTCTACCGGCGGCCGGTGCTCGGGGTAGCCCGTGTCACGTTGCGGGCCACCTGCACCGCACTGGGCCTGCGGCCCTGGGAGGACCCGCAGAACGCCGATCCCGCCTACGCCAGGGCCCGAGTCCGCCACCAGGCGCTGCCCGCCCTTGAGGCGGCGCTCGGCCCGGGGGTGGCCGAGGCCCTGGCCCGCAGTGCCCGCCAGTTCCGTGCCGACGCCGAACTGCTCGAAGACCTCGCCGCCCTGCAGGCCGAGCAGGTGCGCTGCGACGACGGCTCGTGGGAGGCCGACCGGCTGGCCGCGCTGCCGGACGCGCTCAGGAGCCGGGTGCTCCGGCAGGCCGCCGTCGCGGCAGGCTGCCCGCCCGGCGCGCTGACCGCCGGCCACGTCGAGGCCCTGGCGGCCCTGATCACCTCCTGGCGCGGCCAGCGCTGGACGGACCTGCCCGGAGGTGTCCGCGGCATGCGCCAGCATGGCAAACTGCTTTTCACCGCCGGTCACCCCAGCGAGCCGGCCGGACAGGCTACCCCGGAGGGCCCGGTTGGACGCGACTGACGTAGGGGCCGACCTCAAGGAGATCCTCATCCCGGCCGACCGCCTGCAGGCCCGGGTAGCGGAACTCGCCACCGAGATAGACACCGATTACGCCGGCCACGACCTGCTGCTCGTCGGGGTGCTCAAAGGCGCAGTCATGATCATGGCCGACCTCGCCCGGGCCATGCGGCTGCCGGTGGAGATGGACTGGATGGCCGTCTCCTCCTACGGCACCGGCACCAGGTCGTCCGGTGTGGTCCGGATCCTCAAGGACCTCGATACCGACATTTCCGGCAAACACGTCCTGATCGTGGAGGACATCGTCGACTCGGGCCTCACGCTCTCCTGGCTGGTTGGCAACCTGCGCTCGCGGCAGCCGGCCTCGCTGCGGCTGTGCGTCCTGCTCCGCAAGCCGGGGGCGGCGCGGATGGACGTCGACGTGGCCTACACCGGGTTCGACATCGCGAACGAGTTCGTGGTCGGGTACGGGCTTGACTACGCCGAGCGGTACCGGAACCTGCCGTTCATCGGCACCCTGGCGCCGCATGTGTACGGCGGGGAAGAGGTGCCCGAACCGGGCCCGGAGCTGGTCGAGGAGGGGCGAGAACCGGGCCCCGATGCCTGAGCCGGGACACAGCGGGTAAGACCGGGGAACACGGTCAGCGATCGGGAGCGTTGATGCGAGGAGAAGACCGTCGGGGAACCTGGGGTGGCGTGGCCGCCCGAGGAGTCCCGGGCGCGGTGTAACGTCAACTATCCCGCACCTCCAACCGGGAATGACAAGGAAGCCGCCATGGTCACTGGGGCGCAGGACAGGCCCGCCGGAGGTCGGCGGGTAACAACGCAGGCTGGTCAGGAGGGACCCGCCCTTAGCAGGCGGGGTCGTTGATCAATGGATCTCAAGCGTTACTTCCGCGGGCCGTTCGTAGCGGTCCTCGTGATGCTGCTGCTTTTCTTCATCGTGTTCGCCTACGCGAACCGGGGTGTGTCGTACACCCCGGCCTCCACGTCTCGGGTTGTCTCTGACATTTACAACGGCCGCGTCAAGTCGGCCACTCTGATCGACAAGAACCAGACGATCGAGATTGTCACGAACGAAAACCCCAGCCAGCGTCTCCAGGCGAGCTGGGTGGGCAACCAGGGGCAGCAGATTGCCACGGAACTGCAGAAGAAGCCCCCGAGCGGTGGCTACAACGTCCAGGTGCCCAGCGGCAACACCGTCATCGGCGTGATCTTCAGCTTCCTGCCGTACATCCTGATCATCCTGATCTTCTTCTTCCTGCTCAACCAGATGCAGGGCGGCGGCTCCCGGGTGATGAACTTCGGGAAGTCCAAGGCCAAGCTGATCACCAAGGACACCCCGAAGACGACCTTCGCGGACGTGGCCGGGGCCGACGAGGCCATCGAGGAACTCCAGGAGATCAAGGAGTTCCTGCAGACCCCGGGCAAGTTCCAGGCGATCGGCGCCAAGATCCCCAAGGGCGTGCTGCTCTACGGCCCGCCGGGCACCGGCAAGACGCTCCTCGCGCGCGCCGTGGCCGGGGAGGCCGGCGTCCCGTTCTACTCGATCTCCGGGTCCGACTTCGTGGAGATGTTCGTCGGTGTCGGTGCCTCCCGGGTACGTGACCTGTTCGAGCAGGCCAAGGCGAACGCGCCCGCGATCGTGTTCGTGGACGAGATCGACGCGGTCGGCCGGCACCGTGGCGCCGGTTTCGGCGGCGGCCACGACGAGCGGGAGCAGACCCTCAACCAGTTGCTCGTCGAACTGGACGGGTTCGACGTCAAGGGCGGCGTCATCGTCATCGCGGCCACCAACCGGCCCGACATCCTCGACCCGGCGCTGCTGCGCCCGGGCCGGTTCGACCGCCAGATCGTCGTGGCGCAGCCCGACCTCAACGGGCGCAAGGGCATCCTCCGGGTGCACGCCCGCGGCAAGCCGTTCGCCGACGGCGTGGAACTGGACATGATCGCGCGCCGGACGGCCGGCTTCACCGGCGCGGACCTGGCCAACGTGATCAACGAGGCCGCTCTGCTGACCGCGCGCGCCAACGGCACGAAGATCACCATGGCCGCCCTGGAAGAGTCGATCGACCGGGTGATGGCAGGTCCCGAGCGCAAGAGCGTGCTGCTCTCGGAGCGGGAGCGCAAGCTCATCGCCTACCACGAGGGCGGGCACGCCCTGGTCGGCCACGCTCTGCCGAACGCCGACCCGGTGCACAAGATCACGATCATCCCGCGGGGCCGGGCCCTGGGCTACACGGCCTCGGCGCCCCAGGAGGACAAGTTCCTGATCACCCGGTCGGAGATGATGGACCAGCTTGCCATGCTGCTCGGTGGGCGCACCGCCGAGGAACTGGTCTTCCACGAGCCCACCACGGGTGCCGCCAACGACATCGAGAAGGCAAGCTCGATCGCCCGCGGCATGGTCACCGAGTACGGCATGAGCGAGCGGCTCGGCGCCCGTAAGTTCGGCACCGGGGACGGCGAGCCGTTCCTCGGCCGCGATATGTCGCACACCAGGGACTACTCCGAGGAGATCGCCTCCACCATCGACGAGGAGGTGCGCCGGCTCATCGAGTCCGCGCACGACGAGGCATGGGAGATCTTGGTCTCCTACCGCGAGGTGCTCGACGACCTGGTCCTGCAACTCATGGACAAGGAAACGCTGACCAGGGAAGAGGTTCTGCGGATCTTCGCGCCGATCAAGACGCGGCCCTCCCGTGGCTCCTACACCGGCTACGGCAAGCGGCTGCCCTCGGACCGCCCGCCAATCATGACGCCCAAGGAACTGGCCCTGACCACCGCCTCGGACGGCAAGGACCTGGCCCCCGGCACCGGCAACGGCCAGGCGTCGGGCGGGGCGGCCTCGCTGGGCGGCGGCACGCCTCCGCCGCTGCCGTTCGGCTCTGACGACGCCGCACCCGGCGAACCGCTTTGACCGAGCCGATAGACCAGCCGCGGATCGAGCGGGCGGTACGGGAAATCCTCATCGCCATCGGGGAAGACCCGGACCGGGACGGGCTGATCGACACCCCCGCGCGGGTGGCGCGCGCCTACGCGGAACAGTTCTCCGGGCTGTCCCAGCACCCTGAGGACGTGCTGGGCACCGTGTTCGACGCCGACCACGACGAACTGATCCTCGTCCGCGACATCGAGGTCTACAGCACGTGTGAGCATCACCTGGTGCCGTTCTTCGGCACCGCCCACGTGGCCTACATACCGAACGAGAAGGGCCAGATCACCGGCTTGTCCAAGCTGGCGAGGCTGGTCGACGTCTACGCCCGGCGGCCGCAGGTCCAGGAGCGGATGACCAGCCAGATCGCGGACGCGCTGATGCGGGTGCTCGAACCGCGCGGTGCCCTGGTCGTGATCGAGGCGGAGCACCTGTGCATGTCCATGCGCGGGGTGCGCAAGCCGGGCGCGAAAACCGTCACCTCAGCGGTGCGCGGCATCATCAGGGACAGTGCCCGTACCCGGGCGGAGGCCATGAGCCTGCTGTTGCACCGGGGCTGAGCCGCACGGGGGGCCACCGTCCCAGGCCTGGCGTCGCCCGCGACTCGCCGGGGCCGGGAGAGCGTCAGCCCTTCCGGAGGCGCTGACGTGGGCGAGGAGCCGGTGCCCGGGGAAGCGCTGGCGCAGGCGGCAAGCATAAAAATTGGAGCGCGGGAAGCTAGCCTTGTAACAAAGGCCTAGGAGAGAACCTCCAGCCACGAACGGAAGTGGCGCGCTCATGGGTTACTTTGCAGATAACGGGAGATTACCCATGGAAAGCGCCGGCGGGACTACGCTGTTTCCCCGTGACGCAGGGCCTTATGCACATGTCTGAAGCGAGCGACCCGAGCGCCCTGGCTGACGCAGCCGACGCCGGCGAGACAGGTCAGCCCACCCAGCCGCCGGGCCGGGAGCCCGACCGCAGGCAGCGGCACCGCTGGGTGCCCATCACCGCAGGCTGGCTTGCCCTGCTGATCGGGCTCGCCGACGTGGTGAGCGTGGTCATTCCCCGGCTCCAGTTGGTGCACCGGCTGCACCGGATCACGCCGTTCGTCCCCGGCTTCCTGACCAATGTCACTTTTACCGCGGATGTGATCATCGGCCTGCTGCTGTTGATGCTCTCCCACGGGCTCCGCCGCAGAAAGCGCCGCGCTTGGCAGGCTACTTGCCTGTTGCTTGCGTTTAGCGTACTAATTCATACCGTCCACGCGCCCTATCTGGCGCCCGGCGTGATCTCCGCGATCCTGCTCGGTGGCCTGCTGTTCTACCGGGAAGAGTTCTACGCGGTGGGCGACGCGGTCACCCGGTGGCGCGCCGCGGGCGTGTTCGTCTGCCTGCTGATCGCGGACGTGGCCATCGGCCTGACCTACATGCTTCTCGTGCGCGGCCTGGCCCAGGACTACTCGGTGTGGCAGCGGATCGTGCACACCGTCTACGGCCTGGTCGGCGTGACCGGCCCGGTCCGGTTCGTGCCCGAGGGCCGCAGCGACTTCTTCAACACCTTGACCAGTTCGCTCGGCGTGTTCACGCTGCTGGTCACCGGGTACCTGTTCCTGCGCCCGGCCAAGCCCAAGAGCAGGCTCACCCCAAAGGACGAGCAGGAGATACGTGGGCTGCTCGAACGGCACGGGCACCGGGACTCGCTCGGCTATTTCACGCTCCGCCACGACAAGGGCGTGATCTGGTCGCCCACCGGCAAGTCCTGCGTCGGATACCGGGTGGTCTCCGGGGTCATGCTGGCCAGCGGCGACCCGATCGGGGACCCCGAGGCATGGCCGGGCGCCATCAACGCGTTCCTCGACGAGGCGGCCAGGCACGCCTGGGCACCCGCGGTGATGGGCTGCAGCGAGCTTGGCGCGGAGGTCTGGTGCCGTGAGAGCGGGCTGACCGCGCTGGAACTCGGTGACGAGGCAGTGGTGGAGGTCGCCGACTTCAGCCTCCAGGGCAGGCAGATGCGCAACGTGCGGCAGATGACCTCCCGGGTGTGCCGCCAGGGATACGTGGCGGAGATCCGGCGGCTTTCCGAGGTGCCGCCGGACGAGGTGGAACGACTGGTACGCCGGGCGGATTCCTGGCGTGGCAGCCCCACCGAACGCGGGTTCTCGATGGCCCTCGGCCGGGTGGGCGGCCCGGGCGACGGGGACTGCGTCATCGCCACGGCCACGGAGAACGGGGTGCTGCGCGGCCTGCTGCACTTCGTGCCGTGGGGATCTGACGGCCTCTCCCTTGACCTCATGCGCCGCGACCGGACCGCGCAGCCGGGCGTCAACGAGCTGCTCATCGTGGAGACGATCAAGGCGGCCCAGGAACTCGGCGTCAAGCGGGTGTCGCTGAACTTCGCGGTGTTCCGTTCGGCGCTGGCCCGCGGTGAGCGGATCGGTGCCGGGCCGGTGCTGCGCGCCTGGCGCGGCATCCTGCTGTTCGCCTCCCGGTGGTTCCAGATCGAGTCCCTGTACAAGTTCAACGCGAAGTTCTGCCCGGTGTGGGTGCCGCGTTTCTTCGTGTTCTCCGGGACCAGGGATGCGCCGCGGGTGGCTCTCGCCGCACTGGAAGCCGAGGCGTTCCTGGTCTGGCCCACGGTGGAGGTGCGCCGGATCGCCCGCCGGATGGGGCTCGGCCGGCTGACCCGGCCGCTGCGCCGTCCCCGCTGAGCCCGGCCGGCGTATCGCCCCGCCCGTGGCTGACCCGGGCCGCTGAAAGTCGCTCACGCCGGTGAGCTGAGCCCTGCCGCCGAAGCCGCTCCGTCACCGGTGGGGCGGGCGGCGGAATCGGGGCGGCCGACTGCTGAGTCGGCCTGTGTCGATGTCGCCCTCCGCGCATAGGGTGACCAGTGTGACAAGCGGCACACAGGCCGGGGGCCGGCCCGGGGCTGCCCGGCCGGCTGGCATGCGCCGCGCCCCGGGCCCGCCCGGGCTCCCCGGCCCTGGCCGGTGCCTGGTCATGGGGGTCGTGAACGTCACACCGGATTCGTTCTCCGACGGCGGCGAATGGTTCGGGGCTGAGGCGGCCATCGGCCGTGGCCGGGAACTCGCCGCCCAGGGCGCCGACATAGTGGACGTGGGCGGAGAATCCACCAGGCCCGGCGCGCAGCGGATATCCGCCGACGAGGAGCTTCGCCGGGTCATCCCGGTGATCACCGGGCTGGCCAGGGACAACGTGCCGGTCAGCGTGGACACCATGCGGGCCGAGGTGGCCGCCGCGGCGCTGGATGCCGGTGCCAGCCTGGTCAACGATGTGAGCGGTGGCCTGGCCGACCCGGACATGCCCCGCCTGGTGGCGCAGGCGGGAGTGCCGTACGTCGTCATGCATTGGCGCGGGCACAGCCACCAGATGCAGCAGCGTGCCGTCTACGCCGATGTCGTCAAGGAGGTGTGCGAGGAACTGCGCCACCGGGTCGACGCGGTGATCTCCCGCGGCGTGGATCCATCGATGATCGTGGTCGACCCGGGACTCGGCTTCGCCAAGCATCCCGAGCACAACTGGGCGCTCCTGGTGAACCTGGACCGCCTGTCCCGCCTGGACGGCACCGGGCAGGCCTTCCCCGTGCTCGTGGGGGCATCGCGCAAGCGATTCCTCGGCCGGCTGCTGGCCGGGCCCGACGGGACTCCCCGGTCCTTCGCGGGCTCCGATGACGCCACCGTTGCGGTGACCGCCCTCGCGGCCGCCGCGGGCGCCTGGTGCGCCCGGGTACACGAGGTGCCCGCCAACTCCGACGCGGTCCGCGTCGCCGAGGCGTGGCGGGCGGCGGCGTCCGCGCGGGAGGCGTAAATGGCGGAACTGGACCGGATCGAGTTGCGCGGGCTGCGGGTCTTCGCCCGGCACGGCGTGCTCGAGTCCGAGCGGCGGGCCGGGCAGGAGTTCGTGATCGATGCGGTGCTGTGGCTGGACACCAGGCCTGCCGCCGGGAGCGATGACCTGTCCAAGACCGTTGACTATGGTGCGCTTGCCAACCGGCTGGTGCGCCTGGCCGAGGAACCGCCCGTCCGGCTGATCGAGACGCTGGCCGAGCGGCTCGCGGCCGACTGCCTGTCCGAACCCCTGGTCGCGGAGGTCGAGATCACAGTCCACAAGCCGCAAGCGCCCATCGCTCACCCGTTCGGCGACGTCACCGTCGTCATCCGCCGGGCGCGGTCGTCGCCCGGCCCGCAGCAGCCCGCGCCGCCCCCGCCCGGCCGGCGGCCGACGTGAACCGGCACCCCACGTGAACCGGCGCACGGTCATCGCCATGGGCAGCAATCTCGGCGACCGCATGGACTACCTGCAAGGAGGGCTGGACGGGCTGTTCGACACCCCGCACCTCACGTTCCTCGCCGTGTCGCCGGTCTACGAGACCGCCCCGGTCGGCGGGCCCGAGCAGCCCAACTACCTGAACGCCGTGGTGATCGCGCAGACGTCCATGCCCGCGCAGGCCGTGCTGGAACGGTGCCTCAGCCTTGAGGACGCCTTCGGCCGCGTCCGTGACGAGCTGTGGGGCCCGCGGACGCTCGACCTGGATCTCATCATCTACGGTGACGAGGTGACCAACGGCCCAGGGCTGACGCTGCCGCATCCCCGTGCGCACGAGCGCGCGTTCGTACTCGCCCCCTGGCACGACGCCGACCCTCAGGCGCAACTCCCGGGCTACGGGCCGGTGGCGGACCTGCTGGCCGCCATCGGCACCAACGGGATCGCCCGGCTGGAGGGCGCCGTGCTGCACCCGCCCACATGACTACAACCCGAGCCACCGCGGCGGTGCGGACACGATGAGACCGACCAAGGCCCGCACCCTGGTGCTGACCGGCCTGATCTTCGCCGTGGGGATGTGGCTCCTGCTGCGGCAGGTGTACGCGTCGCTGCCCCCGCTGCCGTGGAGCGGCGTGCCCGCGCTGGGGCTGTTGGCCGGTGCGGAGGCCATCACCGGCTGGAACGTCCGCGCCAGGCTGGCCGGCCGCGGCACCCCGATCCCGCCGATCGCGGTGGCCAGAATCGCCGCGCTGGCGAAGGCCAGTTCGCTGGCGGGCGCCCTGATCGGCGGTCTGGCCGCCGGGTTCCTGATCTACGTCTCGACGTCACTCGACAAGTCGGCGTACCGGTCCGACGCGGTGGTGTCCGTGGCGACGCTGGGTGCCTCGCTGCTGCTCATTGCCGCCGCCCTGTACCTGGAGTTCGGCTGCCGGGCACGCAACGGTGGCGACGGGGAGCAGGACGCCGAACCTGGCCTGCCGCCGCACTCAGGCGCCACACACTGATCGCAGTACTCCGGGTCGCGGCTACCTGTCCATGTCACCCACGACGAAGAACAGTGACCCCAGGACGGCGGCAAGGTCGCCGACTCGGTGCCCGGGCAGCAGGTCGGGCAGCACCGCCATGTTGCTGAACGAGGCCGACCTCAGCTTGAGCCGCCATGGCGTCTTGCCGCCACGGGAAACCAGGTAGTAGCCGCTGAGCCCGAGTGGGCCCTCGGTCCATGCGTAGGCGTGCCCCTCGGGCACCTTGAACACCTTCGGCAGCCTGGCACTCAACGGCCCCCGGGGGAGGCTGGCGAGCCGCCCCGCGCACTCCTGGGCCAGGTCCAGCGACACCGCTAGCTGATCGCGCAGGCACTCGAACCGGGCCAGGCAGTCCCCTTCGGTGCGGACCGGGACCCTGAGCACCCCCGCGAGTTCGGCGTAGGCGAGATAAGGCTCGTCGCGGCGCAGGTCGAAGTCCACCCCGCAGGCGCGGGCCGAGGGGCCGCTGACCCCGTACTGGCGCACCTGCGCGGGTGTCAGCACCCCGATGCCCCTGGTGCGCTCGCGGAAGCCGTCCTGGCTCAGCGTGGCCCCGATCGTGGGCAGTGCCGCGCGGACCTCGTCGATGACCCGGCGGGCCCGGGCGAGCCAGCCGGCCGGGATCTCTTCCTTGAGCCCGCCGACTCTGTTGAACATGTAGTGCATCCGGCCACCCGAGATCTCCTCCATGACCGACTGGATGGCCTCGCGTGCTCCGAACGCGGCCCGTGCCGCCGGCCCGCCCGCGTCCCCGGGCCCGCCCGCGATCTCCGGCGGGTAGGAGCTGAGGAAGGCGAGGTGGCTCAGCGCCCGGTTCAGCTCGGCCAGCATGGTGCGGGCCCAGACGGCCCTGGGCGGCACCTCGATCCCGGCCAGCCGCTCCGCGGCGAGCACCACGCCCAGTTCGCTGGCGAACGCGCCCAGCCAGTCGTGCCGGTTGGCGAGCACGATGATCTGACGGTAATCCCGCGCCTCGAACAGCTTTTCCGCGCCCCGGTGCATGAACCCGATCTCCGGTTCGGCCGCCGAGATCCGGTCGCCGTCCAGGGTGAGCCGCAGCCGCAGCATCCCGTGCGCCGACGGGTGCGACGCCCCCAGGTTGATCAGGAACTCTGGCCCGCCGCCCATCCCGGCCGGGGCTGTCCCAGCCCGGGCCGCCCCGGCCCCGGCAACCTCGGGCGTAGCGGTCCCGGCCGTAGCGGCTCCGGCCGTGGCGGTCCCGGCCGTGGCGGCTCCGGGCAGCCAGACGCCGGTGATCGCCTCTATCTGGCGGCCCGGCCCGGGCTCTCCTGGTGCCTGGCGCTCACGCATCCGCCCATGCTGCCACGCTCCCCTGGCCCGCCTGGCCCGCCTGGCCCGCCTGGCCCGCCTGGCCCGCCTGGC
>Ga0070734_10005388_pt1 | contig 11329 bp, 10 predicted proteins | sample Coa_R1_8_FD_66444 | JGI IMG/M metagenome (GOLD analysis project Ga0070734, IMG submission 66444) | Surface soil microbial communities from Centralia Pennsylvania, which are recovering from an underground coalmine fire - Coalmine... | ecosystem: Environmental > Terrestrial > Soil > Unclassified ...
GCCGCCGACGCCGGGCGGCCGCTGCGCATCCGCGGGGGCGGCAGCAAGGACTTCTACGGCCAGGCGCTGATCGGCGATGTCCTCGACGTGAGCGGCTACGCCGGAGTGGTCGCGTACGAGCCGGCGGAGCTGGTCGTCACGGCACGCTGCGGCACGCCGCTCGCCGAGCTCGATGCGGCGCTCGACAGGCACCATCAATGGCTGCCCTTTGAGCCGCCGTCGTTCGGTGCAGCGGCGACCGTGGGCGGCATGGTGGCGGCGGGCCTGTCCGGTCCCGGGCGGGCGGCCAGCGGCAGCGTGCGCGATTTCGTGCTGGGCGCGCGGGTGATGAATGCGTCGGCCGAAGTGCTCAGCTTCGGCGGACAGGTGATGAAGAACGTCGCCGGCTACGATGTTTCACGCCTGCTGGCGGGATCCCTGGGTACGCTGGGCCTGATCCTGGAAGTGTCGCTCAAGGTGTTGCCGCGCCCCGGCAGCACGGCCACGTTGCGTCTGGAGCTTCCATCCGGGCGCGCCATCGAGCTGCTCAACCAGTGGAGCGGACGGCCGCTGCCGATCACCGCCAGCGCGTATGCCAATGGCGAGCTGAGCGTGCGGCTCGCCGGCTCCGCGGCGGCCATCGACGGTGCGCGCGCACGCATCGGCGGCGACGAGCTGCCGGCCGAACAGGCGGCACAGTTCTGGCGCGGCATCCGCGAGCAGACCGATCCGTTTTTCCAGGGCGATCTGCCGCTGTGGCGCCTGTCGGTGCCTTCCCGCACGCCCCCCCTCGAGCTGTCCGGTCCCCAGCTCATAGAATGGAACGGGGCCCTGCGCTGGCTGTCGAGCGGCGCGGCGGCGCCGGTCATCCGGGCCGCTGCCGCCGCTTGCGGCGGACACGCCACCTTGTTCCGCGGCGGCGACAAAGCGACCGGCGTGTTCCAGCCGCTGACGCCGGTCCTTCTGAAGCTGCACCGCCAGCTCAAGCGCGAGCTGGACCCTCTTGGGATTTTCAATCGCGGTCGCATGTACCCTGAATGGTGACCCAGCGGCGGCCGCCGCTGCGCCTGCGCAATCGGCGGCGGCGCGATCCTGCCGGCGGCCCGCCACGAGCTTCTTTCAATGCAAACCGATCTCGCTGACTATATCCGCGGCACGCCGCAGGGCGATGAGGCCGAGTCCATTCTGCGCAAATGCGTGCACTGCGGCTTCTGCACCGCCACCTGTCCCACTTATCAGCTTCTCGGCGACGAGCTGGACGGGCCGCGCGGACGCATCTATCTCATCAAGCAGGTGCTGGAAGGAGCGGAGCCGACGCAGCGGACGCAGCTTCATCTGGACCGCTGCCTCACCTGCCGCTCGTGCGAGACCACCTGCCCGTCGGGCGTGCGCTACGGCCGGCTGGCGGACATCGGGCGCGGCATCGTCGAGGCCAAGGTGGCCAGACCGTGGCACGAGCGCATCAAGCGCCGCGCCATCGCCGCTGTCGTGCCGAACCGGCGACTGTTCGGCAGCCTGGTGCGCAGCGGCCGCTGGCTGCGTCCGATGCTGCCCGCCAGGTGGCGGGCCGCCGTCCCGGCGCATGCCGCACCGCCTGGTCCATGGCCGCCCGCGCGCCACGCCCGTCGCATGCTCGTCCTCGCCGGTTGCGCCCAGCCGGCGCTCGCCCCGCAGATCAACGCGGCCGCCGCACGGCTGCTCGACCGCCTGGGGATCTCCCTCGTCGAGGCGCCGCGGGCGGGATGCTGTGGCGCGCTGCGCTTTCACCTCAACTACCACGATGAAGGCCTCGACGACATGCGCCGGCTGATCGATGCATGGTGGCCTTACGTGGAGCAGGGCATCGAAGCCATTGTGATGACGGCCAGCGGCTGCGGCATCACGGTGAAGGACTATGAGACCCTGCTCGCCCACGACCCGGCGTATCGCGACAAGGCGGCGAAAGTGAGCGCGCTTACCCGCGATCTCACCGAGGTGCTGGCCGAGGCGAGCGACGGCGCTTCGCTGCCGTGGCGACCTCGCGCCCGCGAAGTGCACGCGGCCTTCCATCTTCCCTGCACCCTGCAGCACGGGCAGCGGCTCGGCGCGCTGGCCGAGCGGCTCGTCCGGTCCGCCGGATTTCGCTTGAGCCCGGTGCAGGATGCTCACATGTGCTGCGGCTCGGCCGGCTCCTATTCGCTGCTCCATCCCGATATCTCGCAGCAGCTCCGCGCGAAGAAGCTGGCGCACCTGCAGGCGTCCGGACCGGAGGTGATTCTCACGGCCAACATCGGCTGCCTGCATCACCTGGCGGCGGGCACTCCCGTGCCGGTTGAGCACTGGGCGGTTGCCGTGGAGCGGCAGATCACGGCGAGCGCCTGAGATGGCGCGCGGCCGCGACCTCATTCCCGACCGTCCCGGCAGCAAGGATCTGCGGCAGCTCGCTGCAGTCGTCCGCTTCCTGCGGCCGTACCGGCGGCAGATCGCCGTGGCGGCGCTCGCCCTGCTGGTGGCGGCCGGTTGCGTGCTGGCTCTGGGCCAGGGATTGCGCGCGGTGATCGATCACGGCATCGGAGCAGGCAGCCGCAGCATGCTCGACCGGACCCTGTTCGGGCTGCTCGCCGTCGTCGCCCTCCAGGCGGTGGCCACCTACACGCGCTTCTACTGGGTGTCGTGGATCGGCGAGCGGGTGACGGCCGACATCCGGCGCGCCGTGTTCAGCCATCTGCTCGGCTTGTCGCCGGCGTTCTTCGAAACCATGCGGACCGGCGAGGTGATCTCCCGCCTCACCAACGATACCGCGCTGCTCGAGCTGGTGATCGGGTCCTCGGCTTCGCTGGCGGTGCGCAACACCCTGCTGCTTTTCGGCAGCCTCGTCATGCTGCTGGTCACCAGCCCCAAGCTGACCGGCCTCGTGGTGGTGTGCGTGCCGCTGGTCATCGCGCCGATCCTGCTGCTGGGCAGGCGGGTGCGGCGCTACGCCCGCGATACGCAGGACCGGGTCGCCGAGGTGTCCAGCTACATCGACGAGACGCTGCATGAAATCCGTACCGTGCAGGCGTACGTGCACGAGGACGACGATCGGCTGCGCTTCGGCGCGCGGGTCGAGCACACGTTCCGCACCGCCCTGCGGCGGATCCGGCAGCGGGCGCTGCTGGTTGGAATGGTGATGTTCCTTGCTTTCACCGCCATCGGGATCATTCTCTGGATCGGCGGGCATGACGTGCTGGCCGGGCGCATCAGCGCCGGTGAGCTGTCGGCCTTCGTCTTCTACGCCGTGCTGATGGCCGGGGCGGTGGGCACCGTGTCCGAGGTCATCGGCGACCTGCAGCGCGCCGCCGGGGCGACCGAGCGGCTGATGGGCCTGCTGGCGGTACGCCCGGACCTGCCGGCCGCGGCGCAGCCGCTGACCCTGCCGGTTCCCCCGCGCGGCGAGATCTCGCTGACCGGCGTCTCGTTTTCCTATCCGTCGCGCCTCGACACGCCGGCGCTGGACGCCGTCGACCTGCTGGTGCGGCGGGGCGAGCGGGTTGCCGTCGTCGGACCGTCCGGCGCCGGCAAGTCGACCCTCTTTCAGCTGCTGCTGCGCTTCTACGACGTGTCGGGCGGCTCCATCCGGGTCGACGGCATCGATGTACGCGCCGTCGATCCGCGCGAGCTGAGGCGGCGCTTCGCTCTCGTGCCGCAGGATCCGGTTATTTTTGCGGCGAGCGTCGCGGAAAACGTCCGCTATGCCCGGCCGGAGGCGTCCGACGAGGAGGTGCAGCGGGCCTGCGAGGCAGCCTGCGCGGGCGACTTCATCGCGCGACTGCCGCAGGGCTACGACACCTATCTGGGCGAGCGCGGCGTGCGTCTGTCCGGGGGCCAGCGGCAGCGCATCGCCATCGCCCGCGCCCTGCTGGCGGACCGTCCGATCCTGCTGCTCGACGAGGCGACCAGCTCCCTCGACGCGGAAAGCGAGCACTTCGTCGCGCGCGCGCTCGAAGCGCTCATGAGCGGGCGTACGACGTTGATCATCGCCCACCGTCTCGCCACGGTGCGCACCGCCGACCGCATCGTCGTCCTCGAGCAGGGCCGCATCGTCGCCGAAGGCACCCACGCGTCGCTCGTGCGCGAAGGCGGCCTGTATCACCGTCTGGCGGCGCTGCAGTTCACCGATGCGGCAGCATAGGGCTTGCGTTATATTGTCGACAGCATTCCTCGGGAGGAGCGAACATGCGCATCGGCGTACCCGCCGAAACTCGACCAGGTGAAAAGCGCGTCGCGGCGACGCCGGAGACGGTGAAGCGGCTGGTCGCCGCAAAGCATGAGGTGTCGGTGCAGGCCGGCGCCGGGGCCGGGGCGCGCATACCGGATGGCGAGTTCACCGCTGCGGGCGCCGCCATCGTCCCCGATGCCGCATCGCTGTACGCGAGCGCGCAGGTCATTTTCAAGGTGCGCGCGCCGCAGGCCGACGAGCTGCCGCTGCTCCGGCCCGAACACGTCCTCATCGGCATGCTGAACCGCTTCGATACGGCAGGCATGGAGGCGCTCGCCCGCACCGGTGTGCTCGGCTTCGCCCTGGAGGCCGCTCCGCGCATCTCGCGCGCGCAATCGCTCGACGTGCTGTCATCGCAGGCCAATGTGGCGGGCTACAAAGCCGTCCTGCTGGCGGCCAACGAATATCGCAAGCTGTTTCCCATGCTGATGACGGCGGCCGGCACGGTGAAGGCGGCCCGTGTGGTGGTCATGGGCGTCGGCGTGGCGGGCCTGCAGGCGATCGCCACGGCAAAGCGGCTCGGCGCGGTGGTGGAGGCCACCGACGTGCGGCCGGAGACCAAGGAACAGGTGGAGTCGCTCGGCGGCAAGTTCATCGAAGTGCCGCTCACCGACGCCGAGAAGGAGCTCGCCAAAGGCAGCGGGGGCTACGCCAGGGAAATGGGCGAGGACTATCGCAAGCGGCAGGCCGCCCTGGTGGCCGAGCGGATCAAGCTGGCCGATGTGGTCATTACAACGGCGCTCATCCCCGGACGGCCGGCGCCGGTGCTGGTCACCGAGGAGATGGTGAAGACCATGAAGAGCGGCTCGGTCATCGTCGACATGGCGGCGGAGCAGGGCGGCAACTGTCCGCTGACCGAGCGCGACGCGGTGGTCGAGCGGCACGGCGTCACCCTGATCGGCTACACCAATATTCCTTCTCTGGTGGCGGCGGACGCCTCCGCTCTGTATGCGCGCAATCTGTTCGACTTCATCAAGCTGGTGACCGACAAAGAGGCGAACTTCTTCCTCAACACGGACGATGAAATCGTCGCCGCCTGCGTCATGACCCGCGCCGGCGCGCTCGTGCAGCGGAGCGCCTGACGCGCCGCCCCCCGGCGGCGTCCCGGCGCATCGACTTACTTTTCACTGGAGCAGAGCATGACCGGAACTGTCGATCCCATCGTGATCAATTTGACGGTGTTCGTGCTGGCCGTTTTCGTCGGCTATCACGTCGTGTGGAACGTGACGCCGGCGCTGCACACGCCTCTCATGAGCGTCACCAATGCGATTTCCGGCGTGATCATCGTCGGCGCCATCCTGGCGGCGGGGCCGCCGCAGATCGACTTCGGCAGCGGTGTCGGCGTGGTGGCGGTGGCGCTGGCCGCGGTGAACGTCGCCGGCGGCTTCCTGGTGACGCAGCGCATGCTGGAGATGTTCAAGAAGAAAGCACCCAGGGCTGCAGCGGAAAAGAAATAGCGGCGCCGCGCGCGGCCGGCCGGCGCCCAGACACCTAAAACAACGACACGACTGACACCCGACACATGACAGCAAACCAGGTTGCGCTTTGGTATCTCGTCGCGGCGGTATTTTTCATCCTGGCCTTGAAGGGGCTGTCCAACCCGGAGACGGCGCGGCGCGGCAACGTCTTCGGCATGATCGGCATGGCCATCGCCATTCTCACCACGGCGGCCTTGATCGCCCGGGGCAACATCGCCCTGGTGATCATCGGCGGGCTCATCGGCGGCGCCATCGGCGCGGTGGTCGCGCGCAATGTTCAGATGACCCGCATGCCGGAGCTGGTGGCGGCGATGCATTCCCTGGTCGGGATGTCGGCCGTGCTGATCGCCATTGCCGAGGTGAACAATCCGGCGGCCTTCGGCATCGAAGTGCCGATGCCGCGCGGCAACCGGCTGGAGCTTTTCATCGGCACCTTCGTCGGCGCCATCACCTTTTCCGGCTCGGTCATCGCGTTCGGCAAGCTGTACGGCAAGCTCAAGGTGAGGGTGTTCCGGAGCGCGCCGGTGGTGTTTCCCGGCCAGCACATCCTCAACCTGATACTCGCGGTGGCGATGATCGGCTTCGGCGTCGCCTTCTTCCTCCACCCGGACGTGTCGTGGCCGCTGTTCCTCATCATGACGGCGATCGCCTTCGTGCTCGGGGTGCTGCTCATCATTCCGATCGGCGGCGCCGACATGCCGGTCGTCATCTCGATGCTGAACTCGTACTCGGGATGGGCGGCCGCCGGCATCGGCTTCTCGCTCGAGAACCCGATGCTCATCGTGGCCGGCTCGCTGGTCGGGTCGTCCGGCGCCATCCTGTCGTACATCATGTGCAAGGCGATGAACCGCTCGTTCTTCAACGTCCTGCTGGGCGGTTTCGGCCAGGAAGGGGGAATGGCCGCCGACACCGGGCAGAAGCAGGTGAAAAGCGGATCGTCGGAAGATGCCGCCTTCCTGCTCGGCAACGCCGAATCGGTGATCATCGTGCCCGGCTACGGCCTGGCGGTGGCCCGCGCCCAGCACGCGGTGAAGGAAATGGCGCAGAAGCTGACCGAGAAAGGCGTGCAGGTCCGCTATGCCATCCATCCGGTAGCCGGACGCATGCCCGGCCACATGAACGTCCTGCTCGCCGAGGCGGAGGTGCCCTACGACCAGGTATTCGAGATGGAAGACATCAACAACGAGTTCGGCACCACCGACGTCGCACTGGTGCTCGGCGCCAACGACGTGACGAATCCGCTGGCGCACGAGAAGGGCAGCCCCATCTACGGCATGCCGATCCTGGAGGTGAGCAAGGCGCGCACGATCATTGTCAACAAGCGATCGATGGCCGCCGGCTACGCCGGCCTCGACAATCCGCTGTTCTACATGGACAAGACGATGATGGTGTTCGGCGACGCCAAGAAGGTCGTCGAGGACATCGTCAAGGCCCTGTGACGGACCCCATGGGCACGCTCGTTGCCTGCATTGCCTGCCCGAACCGGCACACGCGAGGAGACAGCCGCAAAATGCCCTCTCAGCCCCGCCGCGACTGGCAACGGCCCGACCATCCTGACCGCAGTCCCGCGCGCACGATCCCGCACCCCGACCGCGACCTGCGCGACGCGTCCGTGCGTCGGCGGGCCGAGCGGCCGCGCGCGGCGAGCCCCTGCACAGGGCGCAAGAAAACGCCGCCCGGGGCTTGAGTTCCCGGGGCGGGCGCGCCCCCGGCAAGGCGTGCGTGCCCCCGCCAGGGCGTGCGTGCTATCTTCGCGGCACTCTGCGACGCGTTTTCCGGTGCCGACCCGATGAAGCCGCCCATCCTGCTCACCTCGTACGTGTTTCCCGAGGTGATCGAGTTGCTGCAGCAGCACTTCGACGTCGATGACAACCAGCGCCGGGAGGCGTTCGACGCGGTCTCGTTGCGGGCCCGCCTGCGCGACAAGGCCGGCGTCCTGGTGGCCGGCGGCGATCGCATCGATGAAGCCCTGCTCGACGCCTGCCGCGATCTGCGGGCGGTGTGCAACGCCGGCGTCGGTTACAACAACATCGATCTGGACGCCTGCACGTCGCGCGGCATCCTGGCGACCAACACGCCCGGCGTTCTGGACGACACCGTGGCGGATCTCGGATTCGCATTGATCCTGGCGGCCGGCCGGCGGCTCACCGAGGCGGACCGGTATCTGCGCGCCGGGCGCTGGGGGCGCTGGTCGAACGATCTGCTGCTCGGCATGGACATCCATCACAAGACGCTCGGCATCGTCGGCATGGGCCGCATCGGGCGCGCGCTGGCCAGGCGGGCGCGCGGCTTCGATATGCAGATCCTCTACTGCAACCGTTCGCGCGCCCCCGAGCCTGTCGAAAGCGCGCTCGGCGCCCGGCAGGTCGCTCTGGACGAGCTGCTGGCCGCGGCTGACTTTGTCTGCCTGACCCTGCCCTACTCGGCGGCGGTCCGCCATCTGATCGGCGCTCGCGAGATCGGCCTGATGAAGCCGACCGCCGTGCTGGTGAACATCGCCCGCGGCGGCATCATCGACGAGAACGCCCTGGCGGCGGCTTTGCGCGAAGGCCGTATTGCAGCCGCGGGGCTGGACGTCTACGAGGGCGAGCCGGCGGTGAATCCGGCGTTGCTGCCGCTGGAGAACACCGTCCTGCTGCCGCATATCGGCAGCGCCACGCGGGCCACGCGTGCGGCGATGGGGTTGTGCGCGGCGCGCAACCTGGTGGCGGCCCTGTCCGGCGGCACGCCGCCCAACTTGCTCAATCCCGCAGCGCTTTCCCGACGCCGCGGCTGACTGAATGCCCGCCGCTCTGGTTCTCGTCGCTCATGGCTCGCGTGACCCCGACTGGGTGCGCCCGCTGCAGGAGATCGCCGCGCGAACGCAGTCGCTGCGGCCCGAGCTCGACGTCCGGCTGAGCTTTCTCGAGCTCAGCTCGCCGACGCCGGACGAAGCGGTCGCCGCCGCGGCCGCGGCGGGCGCGAATCCGATCCACCTGGCGCCGGTCTTCCTGGGGCAGGGCGCCCACGGGCGGCGCGACATGGCGGCGCTGCTCGCCCGCGTCAGCGCCGCTCTGCCCGCCCGGCGTATCGCGCTGCTTCCCGCGGTGGGCGAGTTTTCATCCGTGCTGGACGCTATCGCCGGGGCGCTGGCGGCCGCTGCCCGCTGAAACGGCCGCGTCGCCGGCGATAGCCGTGATGATCTGGATCTGCGCGTCGATGGAAGGGGGAATGGAGCCCGAAGCCTGCGCGGCGCGGATCCATGCGGCGGTGGCGACGGCATCGATGGAGGCTGGCAGGTCCGGCAAAGTCACGGACCCTTCGACGGCCGGCAGCACCACCTCGGCGGCGCCGTCGTGGAGCCACTCTATGGCTTGCGGGCGCCGCACGCTGGCGACAGCCTCGCCTTCGCTGCCCCGCATGAGCAGCACGCGGGCGGGATAGGCGGTGAAGTAGTCCCGCATCGCGCGCAGGTAGTCGGGGTGGGTGACGCTGACCAGCTGCAGGGCCGGACCCGCGAAGGGTTGCATCATCTTGCACACCGTGTGGGCGGAATTGCGCACCCCGAGCTGCCAGCGGACGTCCAGCAATCGATTCAGCCCCCCGCTCAGGGCGGACACCGGGATGAACGCGAGGCGCTCTGCGGCCAGGCGGCCCGCGGCCTCGGCAGCATCGGTGCACGCGGGGATGCCGAGCGCCGCGAACACTTCGGCAGTGGTCACCCGCCGCGGATCCGCCAGCACTCCGTGCACCAGGACAGGGACGCCCCGGGCGCGCAGGGCGAGCGCAAGCAGCGGCACGAGATTAGGCGAATGGCGGGCACCGTTATAGCTCGGGATAACCACCGGCAGCGGCCCGCCGGCCGGCAGCCGGGGTCGGTCCAGACGCTCCTCCAGGGCTTGAAGAAAGCCGCGCAATTCCTCGCGCGACTCGCCTTTGACCCGGAAGGCGATCAGGATGGCGCCGAGCTGCAGCGGCGGCACCGCGCCGTCGAGCATCGCGCCGAACAGCTCTCGCGCCTGATCCGAGGCGATGCTGCGCGCACCGTCCTTGCCGCGGCCGACTTCCTTGATGATGCTGGAATAGTCCATGTGGATGGGTTCGCAAGATGGCTGTGCCCGGGTATGGGACAATAGGTTACGAATCGTGCGGCAGCGAGGATCAGATTGAAAAAAGTCTTTGCTACCCCCCAGGACGCCGAAGCTGCATTCTACGAAGCGCTGGAGAAAGGCGATCTCGAGGCCATGATGGAAGTGTGGTCCGAGGACGACGAGCTCATCTGCATTCATCCCGGCGGGCCGCGCCTGGTGGGCTACGAAGCGATTCGCGAGTCATGGCAGCGGATATTCCAGTCGGGTCAGCGCCTGAAGATCCGGCTCACGACGCTCATCCAGATCACCAGCGGCATGATCGCCATCCACAGCCTGCACGAGAACGTCAGCGTGCCGCAGGAGCGGGCGGCCGGGGTCAGCGCGGCGACGAACATCTATATACGCTCGGCCCACGGCTGGCGCATGATTGCGCACCACGCCTCGCCCTCCGCGGTCGTTCAGGAGCAGGCTCCTTCAGCGCCCAAAGTCCTCCATTGACCGGGCAGGCGCGCAGGACATGACCGCGGAATACGATCCGCTGCCGGCTCCGTTCGAGTCGCGATTTGACTATGGCGCGGCATACCGGGCGCCATGGTGGCTGCCGGGCCCGCACGCGCAGACGATTTACCCGGCACTGTTCGGCCCGCGCCCCGCGCTGCCGTTCATGCGCGAAGTGTGGACCACACCGGACGGCGACTGTGTGGGCGTCGACTACTGCTTTGCGGGGATCGACCCGGCGCACGCGACGCCCACGGTCCTGCTTTTGCATGGCCTGGAAGGCAGCTCGCGCAGCCATTACGCACTCGGCCTGATGCAGGCAGTGGTGGCACGGGGCTGGCGCGGCGTGGTGGTCCACTGGAGAGGCTGCGGCGGTCTGGTCAATCGAGCGCCGCGGGCCTACCACTCCGGCGATTCCGACGAAGCGGACTGGATCATCCGGGAAATAAGGAAAAGACATGAAGGTCCGCTTTACGCCGTCGGTGTGTCGCTGGGCGGCAATGTCCTGCTCAAATGGCTCGGTGAGCGGGGCGATGAAGCGGAAAAGCTGCTGGCGGGGGCCGCCGCCGTGTCGGTCCCGTACGATCTTGCCGCGGGCTCGCGCATGCTGGAACGCGGGTTCGCCCGCCTCTACGCCCGGGCCTTCCTGCAGACCATGATTCCGAAGGCGCTGGCGATGCTCGCGGCGCATCCGGGCCTGTTCGACCGCGATCGCCTGCGCCGTGCGCGCACGCTGCGCGAGTTCGACGATGCCTTCACCGCGCCGCTGCACGGTTTTCGCGACGCCGCCGACTACTACGCCCGCTCCAGCTCCAAGCGGTTCCTGCCCGGCATCCGCGTGCCTGCGCTGCTGATCAGCGCCCGCAACGATCCTTTCCTGCCAGGCCGCTACCTTCCCGATGCCCGTCACCTTCCTTCGTCGGTGACGGCGCTGTTTTCCGACTCCGGAGGCCACGCCGGCTTCACCTCCGGTCCCCCGCCGGGACGGTTCGAATGGGTCCCGTCCTCGGTCCTCGAATTCTTCTCACGGCACAGCGATCATGCAGATACCCAGAGAAATCTTTAAG
>Ga0070734_10005390_pt1 | contig 11324 bp, 12 predicted proteins | sample Coa_R1_8_FD_66444 | JGI IMG/M metagenome (GOLD analysis project Ga0070734, IMG submission 66444) | Surface soil microbial communities from Centralia Pennsylvania, which are recovering from an underground coalmine fire - Coalmine... | ecosystem: Environmental > Terrestrial > Soil > Unclassified ...
GGGGACCGGGTGGTCGCCTTCCGTGAGGAGTTTCCTTCCAATTACTACCCGTGGCTTCGTTTGGAAGAGCAGCGGGTTTCCGTGGATTGGCTCTCCGTTACCGATTCGCTCGACACCATCAATCGAGCGTGCGAAGGCGCCAAGCTCCTGGCCATCAGCTTTGTTCAATACTTGAGCGGCCTGCGTGTGGATTTGAACGCAATCGGCGAAATCTGCCACCGGCACAGCTGCTTTTTCTTCGTGGATGCTATCCAGGGCTTGGGAGCGTTTCCGCTGAACGTCGAAACGGCACATATCGATGCTTTGGCCGCGGATGGCCATAAATGGATGCTGGGCCCGGAGGGCTGCGGGGTTCTTTATGTGCGAAAGAGCCGCCAGGATTCCATCTTCCCGGTGGAGTTCGGCTGGACGAATGTCGCGGGCTATCACGATTATGCATCGCGCGACATGGCTCTGCGTCCCGATGCCGGCCGGTATGAGTGCGGAACGCTGAACACGATTGGTTGCTATGGATTAAAGGCATCCATCGATTTCTTGTTGGAAGTTGGCGTAGATCGCATTGCTCCGGCTGTGCAAGCTCTGACCGATCAATTAGCCGAGGGCGCTTCGAAGAAAGGTTACCAATTGTTAGGTGACCGAACCGCGGAAAACGGCGCGGGCATCGTCGCAGTGCATAAGCCGGGCCTGGATAGCCGTCAGCTGGTGCACGAATTGAAAGAGCGCGGGATCATCGCAGCGCCGCGCCAGGGTTGGGTTCGTTTCTCCCCGCACTTTTACATTTCACCCGAGGACATCGAACGAGTGATCGCGGCGCTGCCTTAGCTATCGAGCCCGAGCGGCCGCTTCGGAACTTCTTCACGTTCTCGCCGCCATTTCTGCTGTGCGCCCGTGACATCGGCGATCACTACCAGCAGCAGGATGATGGAAATCGTGATCGCTCCGGCCAGCCACGATCCGGATCGGGTGTGCCATTCGCGTCCCGCCCGAAGCCAGACGACGCCGATCAGCACCAGGCTGAGAACGATCCGCAAAATCCGGCGCGCTGACATCCTTCGGTTATTCTACGTGACCAGTAGGGCGGGCGATCCTACCCACTGCCGCATTTCGAGGCGGCGTCCAAACTAGCGCGAACATTTCTCTCCCGTGGATTCCCACTGAGTCACATCGAGCGCAATGCCTTGCTTACAGGCAGTGATTCCCTGGTGCGGCTTCCCGTCAACAATGATGACGATGCCGGTAGCGGGCGTGGGATCCTCAGTGAAAATGTTGTACGTAGTTTTGCCGTCTAGTGTCTTTAGCAACAGACAACCAGCCTGGGCCGCTGGCACGGTGCATCCGGTCGCTTTGATTTCCTCAATTTCCGCTTTTCGCTTGGGCGCGGGCTTGGTACTTTGTGCGAATGCACCGGCGATCACGGCGAAGCTTGCGAGTGCGGGAAAGGAGATTAGTTTCACGCGAAACTCCTATCCCCAGTTTCGCACCTGACGGCGAGATATCTACTCGGGTGCAGGGTTTCCCCAACGGAAACCGCCGGCAAAATCCAAACCCACCAGATATTTCGATTTCGCACGCCGGCAGTGCCGAACGATAGCGCTCCCGCTTAACGACAACCTTTCCGACCGGAGGCAAACTCTCTCCGAGAGGGGCACCGGTTCCGACGTTTGGATACAGATGCCGGAGCGCGAAATATCCACGCATTGCCCGATCGTGAATTTGTCATAACCGGTAGTCCAGGCGACGCTGATCGGCCCGGAACAAACCTGCCGGGGAAAGCGCCGCCGCTTCTCTGCAGGAATTGAGGAGGCCAAACCTGGAGCAGGAACCGTCACGTTAGTTATCTCCGTTGATGGCGACGCGCACCGTTTCACCGCTCGCTTGGCCCGTGCCCCAGATCGCAAGCTTACCCCAGATATCGGAGAAAGCCTGCGGCGAAGTCGTGCCCGAAACAGAGCAAGTGCCCCACACGGTGCCCGTTCCCCAAACAGCGAGCCGCGAATCCGCAAAAACAGAAGTGCCCCACACCGCGACCGTTCCCCAGATCGCCAGAGTCCCGGAAAGAGAACCAGTACCCCAAACCGCGAACGTTCCCGAATTCGTGCCCCAGACGGCCAGCTGCGCGTTCGGAGCGACCGATACTGTTTTGGCCGCAGCGTTGTATACGGCCGTTGGCGAGAGCGCAGCGCCATTGAACACGTCGTTATTCGCCAGAGCGGCCGGGATGTTGAGATATCCGGCGCCGATGGTAAAGATGTCGAATTCATCCGTGTAGGTGACGCCCGTGGTCGGGTCGGTCGCAATGCTCAGACCGGGCGCAAATTTCGTAGCGGTCTTCATCAGCCGCGCCTTTACTTGGTCGGGTGTGAGCGAGGGATTTTTCTGAATCATCAGCGCCGCCGCGCCAGCCACCATGGGCGTCGCCATGCTGGTGCCGCTGAGTTCAAAGTAATCCGGCGAGGAAGGGCCGCCGTTCTTGAGGTACACAGATTTGGCGACTGCGTTCCCCGGATACGTCTGCTCCAGATAGGTGCCGCCGTTTCCGATGGAGATGATGCGATTGCCGGGCGCCACGATGTCCGGCTTCACCACTTGATCGATCGAGGTCGGGCCTTTGGAAGAATACGTCGCGATTTTGTCATCGGTCGGGGTGAGCGTTCCTTCCGTATTCATCGCGCCGACGGTGATCACATACGGGCTGTTTCCGGGCGCGTTGATCGTCCCATAGCCGTTCGTGCCCAGCGAGTTGTTCCGGCCATCGTTGCCGGCCGCCACGACGACAACGATACCTGCTTTCCAGGCCGCAGCCACGGCCTGACACAATGGATCGTTGACATAGGATGTCGTAACCGGCCGCCCCAACGAGAGATTCAGCACGCGAATGTTGTACTGGCTCTTCAGAGCGATGGCTTGTTGGATGGCCGCGATCACGGCGCTGTCGGTCCCGACGCCGGTATTGTTCAACGCTTTCAAACTGATCAAATTTGCATTCGGAGCGATTCCGCGCACGGAATAAGTTGACTGTGTAGAGATAGAATTTGCTCCATTTCCGGCGAGAATCCCTGACACATGCGTTCCGTGTTGATAACGGTCGTCAGCGCTGAGCCCTGGAATAAAAACGCCTTTGTAGACGATGCGACTATGTGAAAGAACATCTTTGAGATCGTTGCTATCGTTAACGCCGCTGTCCACCATCGCAATGCCGATGCCGGTTCCATCCACGCCGAACACGCTGGAGGCGAGATCGGCACCCACCGTCTTCCAACCATAGTCGGGGCTGCCAGTGTAGGGCGCGACGGGCGATGCGGCATAAAGCGGGTGATCCGGCGAAATGAATTCGACATCGGGATCGTTCGCGAGAGTGTCCAGCGTTTCCGCTCGGACGGAATAGTGTGCTGCGCGAACAATATCCAGATTGTGCTTGAGCTCTCCTCCGCGCGCCGCGACCCGGGCATGGTGCTCGGCTGTGGGGACGTGTTTGTATTGGATAATGACGTCGACAATCTGATCCGGCTGTCTGCCTTCCAGCTCGCGAGAGAGTTTGGCGGAATCCGCCTGACTGAGATTCGCGGTCAGAAGGGCGATAGAGATTAGCAACGCGGAGCGCATGTGCAACCTTTCGCGTTCTAGGAATGCAGTCATAGGACCAAAGTAGAATACCTGCAACTCATTGATTCAACAGCTAGTACCCGGCAGTACTCCCAGGAGTGCAGGATGACGATGTGTCGCACCACGCGAGACAAATTGTCTGGTACTTTACAATGCGGGGTTTCGAATCACTTGACGATAATGCTGACCGATGCGGACACGCAGAGCGCTTGTGAATCGCTTCCGCCGCAGCTTAAGACGTAGGTCGCGCTGCTCTTCGGCGAAACGGTGAATGTGCCGCTGGAAGAAAAGCGTCCGAGCAAATGGAGAAACGGATCTGCGACCGTGCCGCTCGGCTCGAACGCTTCTTCGAGTTCCACTGAGGCAGCGTTTCGGACGTTCCAGGAAAGGACTGCGCTCTCGCCGCGATGAATCACGCGAGGCTGCGCGGTGAAACGCAGCACCTGGATTGAGGCTGGATTCTGCTCAACCGGGGACTCGACTGGAAATCGCCTTACGCAAGATAGCAACGTGGCAAGCATCATCGCGATCAATAGGTTCCGCATGGCGAACTCCTATGGATCAGGAGGCACGCCAGAGACCAGCTTTACTGAATTGGTTTTGCGCGCGCAGCCCACGTTGTTGGGTGAAAAGAGGCAGTGCACTGGGTGGCATTTCGCATCTTAAGAGCGCAAAGTCCGCCTTTTCAAAGAGCCACGCCTGGCAATCGAGATGCAAAACCAACTGTGATCAAGTACTAACCAAAGGAGGCTCAGCCATGCTACCGCCCAGATATCTGGTGCCCCGATCTGTCCAAAGATGCGATGGTGTGGGGCCGGCGGTTTCATTGGAGAGCCTCCGCGGAAAACTGCTGGCAGTGACGCTGGGCATCGACCAGGTGGTTGAGCACGAGGGGTTGGAAGTGGCGGTGTGGGGCTCAGAAGACGGGATCGATTGGGGACGCAGACCGCTCGTCGTATTCCCGCAAAAATCGTATTGCGGCATGTACGCGACGATTCTCAATCTCGCGCGGAATCCCGCGGTGCGGTTTTTGCGGGTGCGGTGGACGATGAATCCGTGGTCGAAACGGCCAGTGGATTTGCTGTTCGGATTCCACGTTTCGCTGGATGAGGTTCACTCCGAAGCGAGCGCGGCGGTAGCCTAGGTAGGTGCCCCGAATTTTCGGGTTCGCTCTCGTCATGGTGTGCACCGCGGCGGCGAACGCGCAAGAATGTCCCCAAGTCAGCGCGTCCGGCCCTTCGATCGATTCAGAAGTTCCAACCTTAGAGGGAGCTCCGAGGTCTTGCGAGGATGCCGCGTCCGATCGAAAGGCAAACTCGAGCAGGCGTTTCGTGGTTACCTTTCGCTCGGGATATGTGCTTCGATTGTGTACCCGGCGATCATCCGATTTCACTCCATGTATCGAGTGAGGAAAAGAGTTGCAGCCGTGGCAGGCTTACGCGTCGTACTCGCTGACCGGACTTAGCGTTCTCTATGGGCACTGCAGCGAAGGGTTCGCGGTCGACAAAGTTTTTGGCACGCAGGAAGCCAAGCCGACGCACTTCGATTCAGAGTCCCCGGGAGACATGGCGATGTTTGATCCCGAAAGCGCCGCAGCCGCTGGGAAGACGCACTTACATTTGGTCTACACCTGCGTACGGAAGCGGGAATTGGAGGACAACCCGGAAGATCGCTGGCGGAGAGGGGGGGATTCGAACCCCCGGTAGCGCTTTAAGGCACTACGACGGTTTAGCAAACCGCTGCTTTCGACCACTCAGCCACCTCTCCGGCGCCTTTGGGCAAGTCTCAAACGGATGGTAACACACGGCTTTACTTCTTCACAAAAATCGCGATGTATTGCGTCTTCGGAATCAGCTCTTTTTTCGAACTCAGGCGGAATCCGTTGGCTTCCACCTCGCTGATCACGTCGTCTTCATCCAGCCGGATGTGCTCGAGCGCGCGGCCGTTTGGCATCGCATCCGCACGCTTATAGTAATCGACGATCACCAGCCGCCCATCGGAGAGCAGGCTGTCGCGAATGTGCCCAAGCATCGCTTCCGGATAGTCGAAGTGATGATACGTGTCGAGCACCAGCACGGCTTCGAGCGTGTCGGCCGGCAATTTCGGATCCTGCGCGGTCCCCAGCACGAACTTCGCATTGGTGAGTCCCAGCACCTGTGCGCGCGCTTTGGCTTTGTCGAGAAAATCGCTGGCGATATCTTCCGCGATCACCTGCCCTTTATCGCCAACGGCGTGACTGAGAAACGGCAGCATGAATCCGACGCCGGTGCCGACATCTCCCACGACATTGCCGGGTTTTAACGCCAGAGCGTCCACGATCTCCCGCGGATTCTGCGTTACGTCGCGCTTCGGATCGGACAGGCCGCGCGCAACCGAATCACGGCCTTCCTTGGTCTTATAACCTTCATTCGCTTTTTCGGCGACCTGCGGAAGCGCGGCGCCCGCGCAAAACAACATCAAGCAAGCAAAACGTTTCACAATGATTTCTCCATGGGCATGGCGAGCGGAGGCTCCACCAGAAATTCGTGCGCCGACATTTCCGCCAGCGCTTCGCGGATGGATTGTTCGGAAGTCGGTTCCACGGTAATGACGAACGGAAGATCGCGCCAGTTTTCCGCCGGAATTTGCAGCACCGCATCCAGGCTGATGCCTTTTTCCGCCAACACGCCGGCCAGTTTTGCGATGATGCCAGGCCGATCTTCGACACGGAATCGCAAATAGTAAGCGGATTGCTGGAGCGTCACTGGAATGGGTTTGTATTCGCCGAGACGCTCGTGAGCAAAGGGCGACACGCGCTCCGGACTTCCCGAGCGGATTTCGCGCGCGACACGCATCAAGTCGCTCACCACCGCAACGCCGGTGGGCGACGATCCCGCGCCTCGGCCATAGTAGAACGTGTCCTCGCCATACAGTCCTCGCACCCACACTGCGTTGTAAGCTCCGTGCACGCCGGCCAGAATCGTCGATTGCGGAACCAGCGCCGGCCGCACGGAAAGAATCAGCCCATCGTGGGTCTGGCGCGCGGCGCACAGCAGCCGGATGGTGTGATGCAATTGATGCGCATACTGAAAATCCACCGGAAGCAACCGCCGGATGCCTTCGGTATAAATGTCGGACGGCGTGATCTTCTCGCCAAACGCGAGCGCCGACAAAATCGCCAGCTTGGAACGCGCGTCGTAGCCATCTACGTCCGCCGTCGGATCGGCTTCCGCATAACCCAGTGCCTGCGCTTCCTGAAGCGCCTGTTCAAAAGAAACGCCGCGCCGCTCGATCTCGGTGAGGATGTAGTTGCTGGTGCCGTTCAGGATTCCATAAAGCATCGTGACGCGGTCGCCCGAAATCCCTTCGCGCAGCACGCTGTGAATCGGAATGCCGCCGGCGACGCTCGCTTCCATCGCGAGATTGATGCCGGATGCAATGGCGCGATCCCAAATTTCGGCGCCGCACAGCGCCATTAATTCCTTATTCGCGGTGACCACCGATTTGCGATTCCGGATGGCAGCGTCGATAATCTCGCGAGCGACTACAGTTCCGCCCACCAGCTCGGCGACGATATCGACCTCCGGATGCTCCACGACTTCGCGCCAATCCGGCGTATGCAGAACGCCGGCGAGGGTTGTATTGAACTTTTTGGAGTGAATCGACGGACTGCATAACGCTTTCACCCGCAACTGGAACCCGAGCTTCAGAGCGATCTGGCTGGCGTTCTCCGTAAGGATGCCGAGCGTCCCCATGCCGACGTTGCCCAGACCGATGATCCCGACATTCACCTCCTGCATATGAGGTTATTATCGCAGCATGAGTTGGTAGCGATTGCGCGCTTGCAGGGTGCGACGCGCGGTTGGAAGGGCGGCCTTGTGCGAGCGCCCCTTAGCCGGCGATCTGCCGCTTCATGCCCAGTAAAGGCGCAGCCAACGTCAGCCATCCCAGCGAAAGCAGCGCAAAGATCCCAATTGAAACCAAAACCCGCACATCCTGCACACCGCCGAACCAAACGCGCGCCACCAGAGCGACAAACGCTACGCCAATCAGCCGCGCAGCCTCGACCATGATGAATCCGCGCCGAACTTCCAACACACCACCGAGACAAACCAGGCTCAGCAAAATAAACAAAAAATAAGCCAGATTCCACGCGGTCGATTGCTTCGGCAGCAGCGCGAGAAAATGACTGTTCGCGGCCATCAACGCGACGAACTGCACAAATGCATAAAGACTCAGCGAAACACCCGCTGGCGGGTCGTATTTCACAAAATCCCGCCGCGGATCGTACTGCGGTTTCGGAAATCGCGCCGCTACGTCCGCCGGACGCCAGCCCGGATGCGCGAACCACACCTTCACTTTGTCGACCCACGACTCAGCATGCCAGCAGTCCTTCGCCATGGCCCAGTAGTAATGCAGATTCGCCCACACCGGATTCCAGCTCTTGAGCTGCCCGCGAATGCCGTAAAGGCAAGGCTCTTCGTCCAGCTCCTCCTGGAAACTTCCGAACAGATGATCCCAGATCATGAACACGCCGACGTAATTCCTATCGAGATAAATATCGTTCTGCGCATGATGCACCCGGTGGTTGGATGGCGTCTGAATCCAGCGATCCAAAATTCCCATCCGTCCAATCAGCCGCGTGTGCGGCCAAAATTGGTAAAAGAGCTGCACTACTCCGGCGATCAGATACACCACCAGCGGCACGCCGGCCAACGCCATCGGCAAATAGAAAATCCAACTGGTGAACGCTCCGGTGCCCGTCTGCCGCAGCGCGGTGGTGAGATTGAACTCTTCGCTTTGATGATGCACCACATGCGACGCCCAAAACAGTCCCACCGTGTGGCCCCAGCGATGATTCCAGTAGTAGCAAAAATCGTAGAACACGAATGCGAAGATCCACACCGCCCAATTGCCGGCAGGCAAATGCACGATGGCCCAATGCTCGAAGATCCACTGATAGAAAAAGATTCCGAGGAAACCAAAGAACACCCGCACGCCGGTGCTGACGATACCGCAGCTCAGGCTGTTGATGGAATCGGCCAGGTTATAGCAGCGCGTGCCCCGCACGCGATCCACAATCAGTTCGAGCAAAATCAAAAACAGAAAGACCGGAACCGCCAGCGCCACGGCCTTTCCGTAAAGAGTGTCCATACCGGATCAGTGGCTCGGCGATTCCTTGAAGATGGCCGACACAGCGCCTTGCGGATCCGCCATGATCGCCAGTCGTCCCACGTCTTCGATGTTCATCGGGTCAACATAAAAACGAGCGCCAAGCTGCTTGGCTTTCGCCGCGGAAGCGTCCACGCCGGCGACGTTTAGATAAATCAGCCAATGCGGCGGCGCGTGCGGATTGCGCATGTGTGACGGTTGAATGCCACCGATGAACCGGCCGGCATTTTTGATGTGGAGATAATCGTTCGCGCCTTTCCCTTCCCCAGGTGCGATCTCCCAACCGAAAAGCGCCTCATAAAATTTTTGCGCGCGCGCGGGATCGGGCGTGCTTAAGTCGGCCCAGCAGAAGGCGCCGGGTTCATTCACAATCCCGATCCCCGCGTTGCGATTGGGTTGCCACACAATAAACACGGCCCCCGTAGGATCTTCAAGCACCGCCATTCTGCCCGCGTCCATCACATCGAACGCAGCCGCGATGACCTTCGCCCCGAGTGATGCGGCCTGGTTCGCCGCAGCATCGGCATTTTCCACCGAGATATAAAGATTCCAGTGCGGCGGCATGCCTTGCTCATGAACGCCGATCGTGTAGCCGGCCGCGCAGTCCTTCCCCTGCAAACGGAAAATAGTGTAGAACGCATCCGGGCCCATCGGCATATCGTTCGCCTCCCACCCGAACAACGAGCTGTAAAACCTCTTCGCCCCGTTTTGATCCGAGGTCGCGAGTTCGATCCAACAAAAGTCACCGGGAGTGTGTTTGTCGACAAGGGGCATTCAGGGATTATAATTCAGCCGTACGTCCGGGATAATAGGAGGGGGTGCGCAACATGCGTCTATCGAATCTGCTTGGTTTCGCTGTGGCTTTCGCGTTGTGCGCGCAAGTCCCTTCGGCCCAGCAGCCGCGTCCCATCACTGAGCCCGACAAAGAAGATGTTCGTCTGCCGAATGGAAAGCTGCAAAGGGACGAAATCCTGAAGGCCGATTATCAAAAATCGCTGGAGGACGCCCGCGAACTGTCGAAACTGGCCGACCAACTCAAGACCGATCTTGAAAAAAGCGACCGCTACGTGCTCTCCATCCCGACGCTCAAGAAGGCCGAGGATATCGAGAAGCTCGCCAAGAAGATTCGCGACCGGATGAAGCATTATTGATGTGCTAGGCTAACCCCGATGGCCGCTACTCGCGACAAAGCCCAATTGATGAGCGCCTCGGAAATCGACCGGACTCTGGTCCGGCTGGCGCACGAGATCCTGGAAAAGACCGAGGACCTCGGACGGCTGGCATTCATCGGCATCCGGCGGCGCGGAGTTCCATTGGCGCTGCGGTTGGCCGAGAAGATCAAGATTCTGGAAAAGCTCAACGTGCCGGTGGGATTCCTGGATATCAATCTGTATCGCGACGATCTTTCTACCGTCTCCGAGAAGCCGGTGCACAACGCAACCGAAATCAACTTCCCGGTCACCGGCAAAGACGTGATCTTGATGGACGACGTGCTCTATACCGGCCGGACGATTCGCGCCGCGCTCGATGCCTTGTTCGACCAGGGACGTCCGGCGCGTGTGCAGTTACTGGTGCTGATCGATCGCGGATGGCGCGAACTACCCATCGAAGCGCGCTACGTCGGCCGCATGGTGCAAACCAACGCGAACGAGATCATCGAAGTGAAGTTCCAGGAAGTGGATCAGATGGAGAAGGTTTTGTTGGTGGAAAAGATATAGATGTCCGGTGGATTGCTGGGAATTGAATCGCTCGATCGGACTGAGATCGAAAGTATCCTGGAGCGCGCCAAAACTTTTCAGCCGAGGCAATCGCAGAACCAGCGCGAAGTTTTGCGGGGCCGGATGATCGTCAACCTGTTTTTTGAAGCTTCCACGCGCACGCGGACCAGCTTCGAAATCGCGGCCAAGCGGCTGGGCGCCGATGCAATTTCCATCACCGCCTCCGGATCGAGCGTGGATAAAGGCGAATCGCTGGTGGATACGCTGAATACTTTAGGAGCGATGCATCCGGATGCGATCGTGATGCGCCATTCGGCATCCGGCGCACCACATTTTCTCGCGCGCTATCTGCCGACGCCGATCATCAACGCAGGCGACGGAACGCACGAGCATCCGACGCAAGCTTTATTGGACGCGCGAACCATCCTTGACCGGCGTCCAACCTTAGAAGGCTTGCGAGTGGCAATCATCGGAGACATCGCTCACAGCCGCGTCGCGCGCTCCAACATGTATCTGCTCTCGAAATTCGGCGCGCATATCGTGCTGTGCGGACCAGCATCGCTATTGCCGGTGGAGCTACAGCAAATCGCCCCTGGCGTTACGCTCACGAACAATATCAAGGAAGCGCTGCGCGACGCCGACGTGGTCATGATGCTGCGAGTGCAACTGGAGCGCCAGCACGAAGCAGCTTTCTCTTCCGGCGAATATTTCCGATTTTACGGACTGGGCCTGGAGCACATGTCGCTCGCCCGGCCCGATGCCATCGTGATGCATCCCGGTCCCATCAACCGCGGCCGCGAAATTTCCTCCGAAGTAGCGGATTCGCAGCGCTCGGTAATCTTAAATCAGGTG
>Ga0070734_10005392_pt1 | contig 11321 bp, 1 predicted proteins | sample Coa_R1_8_FD_66444 | JGI IMG/M metagenome (GOLD analysis project Ga0070734, IMG submission 66444) | Surface soil microbial communities from Centralia Pennsylvania, which are recovering from an underground coalmine fire - Coalmine... | ecosystem: Environmental > Terrestrial > Soil > Unclassified ...
GATCGATTCCCGCGGCGAACTCGCGCCGATCGGCGCAGTCGGCGAGCTGTGCATCGGCGGCAACGGACTCGGTTTCGGCTACGTCGGCCGGGCCGACCTGACGGCCGATCGGTTCCGGCCGCATCCGTTTCGCGCCGGCGCGCGCATCTACCGGTCCGGCGATCTCGTGCGGTGGCGGGACGACGGGATGCTCGAGTTCGTCGGACGAAACGACGATCAGGTAAAGATTCGCGGCTTCCGCATCGAGCTCGGCGAGATCGAGGCGCGGCTGCGCCGCGCCCCCGGCGTGTCGCAGGCGGCGGCGATCGTGGCGCACGGCCGCGACGACGATCCCGAGCTGATCGCATACGTGTCGCCCGCGACGGCGGCGATCGACGACGTGCGCGCGCACCTGCGGCGAGACCTGCCGGAGTACATGCTGCCGTCGGAGATCGTGCGGCTTGCGGCGCTGCCGCTGACGGCGGCCGGCAAGATCGATCGCAGCGCGCTTTCTCGCGGCAGGCGCGAGGAGGCGGCGCGCCGCGTCGACGCGCCGCGCGATGAGATCGAGGCGAAGCTGATCGCCATTTGGCGCGACGTGCTCGGCCGCGAAGCGATCGGCATCCACGACGACTTCTTCCAGGTCGGCGGGCATAGCCTCCGCGCCGTGCGTCTGGCGGCGCGGATCCGCAAGGAGCTCGCGGCGCGAATCGACCTGCGCGACATCTTCGCGCACTCGACGATCGCGTCCCTTGCAGAGACGTTGCGCGGCCGGCCGCTGCCGTCGCACGCGCCGATTCCGCGTCAGGCCGACGCGCCGGACTATCCCGTCGCGCCCGCGCAGCGGCGGCTGTGGATTCTGCACGAGCAGATGGGCGAGGCGGCGGCGTACAACATCTCGGGCGGCTTCATCTTCGACGGCGCGCTCGACGTCGACCGCCTCGACCGCGCCTTCGCGGCCGTCGTCGATCGACACGAGGCGCTGCGCACGACGTTCGTGCAGCGAGATGGCGAGCCGCGGCAGCGCGTCGCGAGGCGAAGCGGTCCGGTCGTCGAGCGCATCGACCTCTCGCGCGCAGCGGATTCGGAGGCCGAAGCGCGTCGCCTGTTCGACGCCGCAGCGGTTCGGCGATTCGACCTCGCGACGGGACCGCTATTGCGCGTCCTCCTGATCACGATCGCGCCGACGCGCCACCTGCTCGCTGTCGTGCTGCATCACATCGTGGCGGACGCCGCGTCGGTCGGCGTCCTCATGCGCGAGCTGCGGAGCGCGTACGACGCGCTTGCCGACAGGCGTCAACCGGACCTGACGCCGCTCGCTGTACAAGCGCGTGATATCGCCGCGTGGCAGCTCGCGCGAGGATTCGATCAGGAACCATCGCGCGAGTTCTGGCGGCGGACGCTCGAACCGCCGCCGCCTCCGCTGTCGCTGCCAACGGACCGGCGCCGGCCGCCGCAGCGATCGTTCGCCGGCGGCATCGTGCGATCGACGATCGACGCCGACACGACCGCGGCGCTCGGGGCGCTCGCGCGCGAACACCGCACGACGCTGTTCGTCGTGCTCCTCGCCGCCGTCAAGGCGCTCTTGTTCCGCTACACCGGCGAACCCGATCTCGTCGTCGGCTACGCGGGCGACGGACGGGACCATCCCGATCTCGACGGACAGGTCGGCTTCTTCATCAACACCGTCGCGCTCCGCGATCGCCTCGATCCGCGCGAGAGCTTCGCCGCGCTCGTGGACACGGTGCGCCAGACGATGGTCGCGGCACTCGAGCATCAGAGCTACCCGTTCGATCGAATCGTCGACGATCTCGGCGCCGGCCACGATCAGAGCCGGCATCCAATCTTCGACGTCATGGTCGCGTTCGATCCCGAGCCGGCGCATGTGTTGCGGCTGCCCGGCGTGTCGACCCACGCGATCGCCGCCGAGACCGGCACGAGCAAGTTCGACCTGCTGCTTGCGTTCGCCAACGCGGGCGACCGACTCGAGGTCGGCATCGAGTACTCGGCGGACCTGTTCGACGCCGAGACGGCTCACCGCGTGTCATCGCATCTGCGCACGCTGATCGGCGCGGCCGCGAGGCGGCCGGCGACGATCGTGTCGGCGCTGCCGGTGATGGCGGCCGCGGAGCAGCAACTGATCGCCCGGTCGAGCGGCGCCGCATCGAGCGCGCGAGTGGTGCCGGACACGATCGTCGATCGCGTCGAGGATGTCGCACGCCGCACGCCGGACGCGACGGCGGTCGTGTGCGACGGCCGGACGCTTTCTTACGCGGAACTGAACCGGTGGGCGAACCGGCTCGCGCGTCGCCTCGTGCGTCTCGGCGCCGCGCCTGACCGCGTGGTGGCGCTACCGGCCGAGCGCTCGGTCGAAACGATCGTCGGTTTGCTCGCGATTCTGAAGTCTGGCGCCGCATATCTGCCGATCGATCCGTCGCTGCCGAGCGACCGCCGGGCGTTCATGCGGTCCGACGCGGGCGCTTCGCTCGAGCTCATCGTGGACTCAGGCACGGGCGAAGCGGACGACGACCTGCCGCGGCGTGCGGAGCCGGCGCATCTCGCGTACGTGCTCTACACGTCGGGGTCGACGGGGCAGCCGAAAGGCGTGATGGTCGAACACCGCAACGTGATCGCGCTCGTCGACGCGTTCGAGACGATTGCACCGGCAGCTGACGCGCCGGTGACCGCCGCGGTCTGCGCGTTCGGCTTCGACGTCTCGGTGTGGGAGATCTTCGCCACGCTCACGCTCGGCGGCGAGCTGCACGTCGTCGCGCGCGACGTTGCAGCCAGCGCCGGCCGCCTCGCGCGGTACTACGCCGAACATGGCGTGACCAGCGCCTACGTGCCGCCGCCGCTGCTCCGAGACGTGGCCGGTGAGATCGAGCGCGCACCCGGCTGCGTCCGGCTCGAACGGATTCTCGTCGGCGTCGAACCGATCGCGCAGGGCACGCTGCAGCATCTTGCGGACGCGGTCGCCGCGCGGAGTGGATCGCGTCCGATCATCGTCAACGGGTACGGTCCAACCGAGGCCACGGTCTGCGCGACGTTCTTCCGCTTCGACGCTGCGGCCACGCCCGACGCCCGCACGCCGATCGGCGCGGCGGCGCTCGGCTATCGCGTCTACCTGCTCGATCGCGAACAGGCGCCGGTGCCGATTGGTGTCGCCGGCGAGATCTGCATTGGCGGCGCCGGCGTCGCGCGCGGTTACGTGAACGCCGGCGACCTCACTGCGCAACGGTTCGTCCCAGATCCGTTCGGCAACGGCGAACGCCTCTACCGGACCGGCGATCTTGCCTGCTGGCGGCCTGACGGTCAGCTCGTGTTTCTCGGCCGGGCGGATCGTCAGGTGAAAGTGCGCGGCTTCCGGATCGAGCCCGGCGAGATCGAAGCGGCGATCGCCGCTCACGCCGCCGTCCAAGATGTGGCCGTGATCGTGAGTCGGGATGGCGCGGACGACGCGACGCTCGCCGCGTACGTGACGGCGCCTGGCTCGTTGCCGGCAGGCGACCTTCGGACATTCCTGCGCGCGCGTCTGCCCGACTACATGATCCCGTCCCGCCTCGTCGTTCTCGACGAGATGCCACGATCCGCGAACGGCAAGATCGATCGCGACCGGCTGCCGGTGCTCCGCGGCCGCGGGATGGCGAGAGCGGACGAGGGTCCGGCGCCGGCGACGCCGATCGAAGAGCTGCTCGCACACATCTGGTCGGACGCGCTCGGTGTCGAGCGCGTCGGCGTCGACGCGGATCTGTTCGAGCTTGGCGGCCACTCGCTGACCGCGACGCGCATCGCCGGGCGGATTCACGCCGCCCTCGGCGTCGAGTTGCCGCTGCGCGATCTCTTCGACGGTCCGACGGTGCGCGCCGCGGCGGCTCGTGTCGAGCAGCTTCGCGGCAGCAGCCGATCGACATGGACCCCGATCGGCCGCGCCGATCGGACGCGTCCGCTGCCGCTGTCTTTCGCGCAGCAGCGGCTGTGGCTGCTCGATCAGCTCGAGCCCGGCCCGACGTACAACGTGCCGATCGCGCTGCAGCTCGACGGCGCCCTCGACGTCAACGCACTCGAGCGCGCGCTCAACCACGTCGTCGCGCGGCACGACGTGCTGCGGACGCGCGTGTCGTCGGTCGACGGCGTGCCGGTGCAGTCGATTGCGGACATATCGCCGGCGCCGCTCGCCCTCGTCGAGATCGGCAACAACTTACGGAGGGTCTGGACCAACGAGGCGATGCGTCCGTTCGATCTGGCGCTCGACGCGCCGATCCGGATGACGCTCGTCAGGGTGACGAACGATCGGCATGTGCTGCTGCTGACGATCCATCACATCGCGATCGACGGCTGGTCCGTGCCGATCCTGATGCGCGAGTTGGCGGACGCGTACGCGGGCCGCGCCGACGCTGCGCCGCTGACGGTGCAGTACGCCGACTTCGCGTCGTGGCAGCGCGCGCAACTGGACGGCGGCACGCTCGACGGCCAGTTGGATTACTGGGCCGGGCGGCTCGCCGATTTGCCGCCGCTCGAGTTGCCCACCGATCGACAGCGCCGTGCCGATCGAGCACGTCGTGCGGGCTCCGTATCGTTCGCATGCGACGCGGCATTAAGCCAAGCCGCCGTGATGTTGAGTCGGCGGCTGAACGCGACGCCGTTCATGACGCTGCTGGCCGCGTTCGACCTGCTGCTCTCGCGCTACAGCGGCCAGACCGACATCGCGGTCGGCATGCCGATCGCGAACCGCATCCGCGCGGAGCTCGAACCGCTGATCGGCTTCTTCGCGAACACGCTCGTCGTTCGCACGAACCTCGAGGGCGTCGGTTCGTTCGCCGCCCTGGTGCGTCAGGTGCGCGAAACGGCCCTCGATGCGTACGCACACCAAGACGTACCGTTCGAGCAGGTCGTCGACACGGTGCAGCCGGATCGATCGCTCGATCGCACGCCGTTGTTCCAGGTGATGTTCGCGTTTCACAACACGTCGCGGGACGAAGTCGACGTGCCCGGGCTGCGCGTCACGGCGCTCGATCAACCGCCGACGAACGCGAAGTTCGATCTGACGTTGACGATGGAGGAGCGGAACGGGCGGTTGGCGGGAGCGCTCGAGTACGACGCCGACTTGTTCGAGGCGGCGACGATCGATCGCTTGGTCGCGCATTTTCAGACGCTGCTCAGGTCGGCGGTCGCGGAGCCGGACGCCGCGCTGACGCGGCTTCGTCTGCTCGGGCCCGAGGAACGCGATCGACTCGTCGCATCCGCCGCGTGCGGACCGGCGGCGGCGGTGGCTGACGACACGGTCCTCTCGCTCCTCCGCCGTCAAGCGGCCGCGACGCCGCAGGCCACGGCGATCGAGGACGGACGGCGAGTGGTGACCTACGCCGAGCTCGATCGTCTCGCCAACCAGCTCGCTCACCACCTGCGTCAACTCGGCGCCGATCGAAACGTTCCGATCGCCGTCAGCCTCGATCGTTCGGTCGATCTGTGCGTCGCGATCCTCGCGGTGCTGAAAGCCGGCGCCGCGTGCCTGCCGCTCGATCCGTCGTACCCGCGCGACCGCCTCTCCTTCATGCTGGACGATTCGCAGGCGCCGCTGCTCGTCACGCGCACCGACGTCGCCGCGCCGCGCGCGGCGCAGACGTTCGTCGTGCTGCTCGACAGAGATGCGAGCGCGATCGCGCAGCAGCCAACGACCGCACCCGACTTCCGCGTCGACGCAAGCGACCTGATCTACGTGCTCTACACGTCGGGATCGACAGGCCGGCCGAAAGGCGTGATGCTGCCGCACCGCGTGATTGCGAACCTCGTCGCGTGGGGTCTCGCGGACCCGGCGTTCGCGCGGCCGGCGCGGACGCTGCAGTTCACGCCGATCAGCTTCGACGTGTCGTTCCAGGAGATCTTCAGCTGCTGGTGCAGCGGCGGCACGCTCGTGCTCGTCGACAACGACACGCGCACCGATTCCGACGCGCTGCTCGCGTTTCTTCGCGCGCATGCGATCGAGCGGCTGTTTCTGCCGTTCGTCGCGCTGCAGGGTCTCGCCGCCGCGGCGTCTGGTCGTGACCACCATCGCCTGCCGGCAACGCTGCGCGACGTCGTCACGGCCGGCGAACAGCTCCGCATCACGCGGCCGGTACGCGATCTGTTCAAGCGGCTGCCGGACTGCACGCTCCACAATCATTACGGCCCGACTGAAACGCACGTGATCACGGCGCACGCGCTGCGCGGCGACGCCGACGATTGGCCGGAGCTGCCGCCGATTGGGATCGGCATCAGCGGCGCGGAACTGCACGTGCTCGACGCGCACGGCGATCCGGTGCCTGCCGGTGTCCCGGGCGAATTGTTCGCCGGCGGCGTCGTGTTGGCCGCCGGCTATCTGCGGCGTTCCGAACTGACCGCCGAGCGCTTCGCGCCAAGTCCGTTCGCTGCGGACGGACGACGGCTGTATCGCACCGGCGATCGCGTGCGCCGGCGCGCGGACGGCGCGCTCGAGTTCCTCGGCCGAGCCGACTCGCAGGTGAAGATTCGCGGCTTTCGCGTCGAGCTCGGCGAAGTCGAGACAGTGTTGGCGCAACATCCTCTCGTCTCACACGCGGCGGTCGTCTTCGACGCGCAACCTGACGCGCGGTCGCGCCTCGTCGCGCACATCGTACCGGCGCCGCCGGCGGCGCTCGACGGAGCCGCGCTGCGCGCGTGGCTGAAGGAGCGTCTGCCGGACTACATGATCCCGTCAGCGTTCGCGTTCGCGTCGGCGCTGCCGCTGACGGCGAGCGGCAAGGTGAACCGCCGCGCGCTGCCACGCGTGGAGGCCGCGCCTGTCACGGCCGGCCATCACGTGTCGCCGCGCACCGCGACGGAACGGACGTTGGCGGACATCTGGTCCGACGTGCTCGGCATCGAGCGCGTCGGGATGCGGGACAACTTCTTCGAGCTCGGCGGCCATTCGCTGCTGGCGGCGCAGGCGGCGGCGCGCGTCAGGCGCGCGTTCGGCATCGCGCTGCCGCTGCGGCGGTTGTTCGAAGCGCCGACGATCGAACAACTGGCTGCGCGGCTCGACCGCGACGAACACCGCGAGACCGATGCGCCGCTGACGCCTGTGCCGCGCACCGATCCGCTGCCGCTCTCGTTCGCGCAGGAACGCCTCTGGTACACGGCGGCGGCCAGCGGAGCGAGCGCGGTCTACAACATGCCGGCCGCGCTGCGGCTCGCCGGCGCATTGCGCGTCGACGTGCTGCGCCGCGCCATCACGGACATCGTCGCGCGTCACGAGATCCTGCGCACGCGGCTCGTGCCGGGCGGCGGCATCGTTCGCCAGGTCGTCGACCATGCCGTCGACGTGCCGCTGCCTCTGATCGATCTGCGCCACCTTCCGCCGGCCGAGCGCGAGCTTCGTGTTCGTCGGCTGGCCGAGGAACACGCCGCCACCACGTTCGATCTCGCGACGATGACGCCGCTGCGGTGCGCGCTCGCGCGGCTGGGCGACAACGAGCACGTGCTGTTGCTCGTCCTCCACCACATCGCGGCCGACGGATGGTCGATCGGGATCCTCGCACGCGAGCTGACGGCGTTGTACGACGCGTTCGCGCGCGATGCGGTCTCGCCGCTCGCGCCCCTGCCGATTCAGTACGGCGACTTCGCCGCCTGGCAGCGGGCAAGCGTCACCGACGCCGCGATGCGGGACCATGGCGAGCACTGGCGGCGCGCGCTCGCCGGCACGCCAGCGCTGCGCCTGACGGCGAATCGGCCTGACGGCGCGCCCTCGCATCGAGGCGCGATCCTGCGTTTTTCGATCGATGCGATCACGCGCGCGCGCCTCGAGGCCGACGCGCGCCGGCGCGAGACCACGCTGCACTCGCTGCTGCTGTCGGCGTTCGCCGCCCTGCTCTATCGGTTGAGCGGCCAGGACGACTTCGCCATCGGCATCCCCGTCTCACAACGGACGCGGCCCGAGCTCGAGCCGCTCGTCGGCCTGTTCCTGAACACGCTGCCGGTCCGCGTCCGCCTGCACGCCGACGACACGATCGATCGCCTGATCGCGCACGTGCACTCGTCGGCGCTCGATGCGTTCGCGCATCAGGATCTGCCGTTCGAACGCATCGTCGAAGAGACCGACTTGCCGCCGGTGCGTGTCATGTTCGTGCTGCAGAATGCGCCCGCCGTCCCGCTGGTTCTGCCAGGGCTGACGCTCGAATCCGTCGACTTCGACGTCGCCGTCGCGAAGTTCGACCTGACGCTGTCGATCGCGTCCACCGGCAACGCGCTGGCGTGCGGCCTGGAGTTCGCGACGGACCTGTTCGATCGACCGACGGCCCAGTCGATCGCCAACGCGTACGCCGCGATCGTCGACGCGATGACGACGCGCGGCGGCGCGCCGCTGCTGGATCTTTCCCTGACCGCCGATCCGCCGGCGCCGGACGCGCGTCCGCGTTCCGTCGCCGCCGACGTCGGCGATTTCGCCTTCGATTGAGAGACACGATGCTGGTGTTGGGATGGCATGGGGGCGTGCGGCCGCCTCACGCGGACACGCCGGGTTTCGGCTACTCGTCGCACGATGGCGCCGCCGCGCTCGTCCGAGACGGGCAGGTGATCGCCGCGATCGAGGAAGAGCGGCTGACGCGGATCAAGCACACGAACTTCTTTCCCGCCGAGGCGATCCGTTTCTGTCTGAACGCCGGCGGCGTCACGTTGGCGGACGTCGATCTGGTCGCGTTCGACGCGCAGGAACCGGTCCTCGACGAGTTCCTGACGCTGTGCGCGCTGATCAACCCGGACGAGCCGCTCGTCGGCGGCCGGCAATGGATCGCCGCCCTCTTCGATCGGCATTTCGGCGGCGACGTCGCCTCGAAGCTGCGCTTCTGCAAGCATCACCTCGCGCACATCTGTTCGGCGATCTACCCGTCGGGATTCGCGAGCGGCCTGGCGGTCGCGCTCGACGGCGAAGGCGACCGCCTCTCGGGCGTTGTCGCGTCGTTCGACGATTCGTCGATCGTGACGCACCGGGAATACTCCGCGGCGCAGTCGCTCGGCGCGTTGTACACGTCGATGATTTCGCTGCTCGGCTACCGCCGCTTCGACGAGTACAAGGTGATGGGCCTCGCGCCGTACGGCGATCCGGCGAAATATCGATCGCTGTTCGACCAGTTCTACACGCTGCGGCCAGACGGCGATTTCGAGATCGTCCCCGATGACGTCAAGATCCGTCTGGTCGCCGAGCACGGGCTCGTACCGCACATTCGCCGGAAGGGTCAGGCGTTCACAGACGTGCACCGCGATCTCGCGGCGGCGATGCAGTCGACGCTCGAAACGATCGCGATGCACGTGTTCGAGCACTTCCAGCGCGTGACCGGCGCGACGCGGCTCGCGTATTCCGGCGGGGTCGCGCACAACTGCACGCTGAATGGCCGGCTGCTCGCCTGCGGCCTGTTCGACGACGTGTTCGTCCAGCCGGCCGCGCATGACGCCGGCAACGCGATCGGCGCGGCGCTCGCGGCGGCGCGCGATGCCGGCGCTCGCATGACGCCGCAGAAGCTGTCGCACGTCTTCTTCGGCTCTTCCGTCGGCAGCGACGCCGACGTCGCCGCGCGGCTCGGCGACTGGAGCGGCCTCGTCGACGCGGAACGCTGCGAGGACATCGCCGAACGCGCGGCCGCGCTCATCGCCGGCGGAGCGGTCATCGGTTGGGTGCAGGGCCAGTCCGAGTTCGGCCCGCGCGCGCTCGGCAACCGCAGCATCCTCGCGGATCCACGTCCGGCCGATCACAAACGGCTGATCAACGAGATGGTGAAGAAGCGCGAGGGCTATCGGCCGTTCGCGCCCGCGGTCGTCGAAGAGCGCCTCCACGACTACTTCGACGTGCCGGTAACCTGCGCGCGCCTGCCCTTCATGATCTTCGTCGTCCGCGTGCGCGAGCACATGCGCGTGGCGCTGGGCGCGGTGACGCACGTCGACGGCACCGCACGCGTGCAGACCGTCGACGCGCGGACGAACCCGCGATTCCACGCGCTCATTCGTGCGTTCGAGGCGCGGACCGGCGTCGGCGTCCTGCTGAACACCTCGTTCAACAACGACGCGGAGCCAATCGTCGACTCGATCGACGACGCGGTCGCCTGCTTTCTGACGACCGGCATTCAGTATCTCGTCGTCGGCGACAGCCTGGTCTCGCGCAAAGCGGGTGCGCCGGCCGGCGGCTGCCGGAGCCTGACGCCGCGGCTGCGTGCGCACCAGAAGCTCGTACGGCGCGGCGGCTGCAACCGCCCGGAGCGGCGGCATGCCATCGAGAGCATCGCGAACAGTCATTTCGTCGCGCAGGCCAGCGTGGATATCTCGGAGGACGCGTTCGAGCTGTTGCTGTCGGACGGGCGCAGGCATCCGGCGGATGCCACGCGCGACGAAGCGCTGACGCGCGAGCTGCTCGACTTGTGGAGCCGGCGCGCGATTACGCTGACGCCGCCGCGCTGAGCGCCGAGCGAAGCCGCTCCGCGATCTGCGCCACTGCCGGCTGCTTCAGCATGCCGTGGTGTGTCGACTCGATGCGCGCCACCGCGACGCCGCCGCCCGTCAGGCTCGCCCATCCGCGCGACGGATCGTCGCTCGTCACGCTGGCGATCGCGGCGCTGCGCTCGGCCGCCGTGAACAGCGTCAGCGTCCCGTCCCACGGCCGCGCCACGTACGCGCCGGCAGCCGCGTGGTTCGCGCGGACGACCGCGAGCAGCCGTCGCAGGTCGGCGGCGGCGTTCGCGGCCGGCAGCAGATCCAACTGCCTGGCGTGCGCGAGCACGTGCGCGATCCGCTCGTCTTCGCCGAGCCGGCGGAGCTCGTCCTCGGGCAAGCCGGCGTCGCCATCGAAGAGGGCGACAAGCTGCTGCAGCTCGTCGAGCGCATGCACCTCGGGCGCAATCGCCGACGGCGCGTACGTATCGAACAGCGCGAGCAGCGCCACGGCAGCGCCGGCGGCGCGCAGTTGCTGCGCCATCTCGAACGCGATCAGGCCGCCGAGCGACCAGCCGGCGATCGAGTACGGACCGTCGCATTGCGCGGCGCGGATCGCGCCCACGTATTGCGCCGCCATCGCGTCGATCGTCTTCAGCGGCGTCTGACCAGGTTCGATCCCCTGCTGCTGCAGGGCGTACACCGGCTGTTCCGGCCCGAGCGCCACCGCGAGCTCCGTGTAGCACAACACCGTGCCGCCGGCTGGGTGCACGCAGAAGATCGGCGCCCGCGTGCCGCTCGCGCGAATCGGCACGAGCGGCGACCACGGCACGTCCGTCCGCTGACCGCGCACGACGTCTGCCAGCTGCTCGATCGTCGGCGCGAGCAGCAGCGATGCGAGCGGCACGACGACGCCGAAGCGCTGCCGGACGGCG
>Ga0070734_10005394_pt1 | contig 11316 bp, 11 predicted proteins | sample Coa_R1_8_FD_66444 | JGI IMG/M metagenome (GOLD analysis project Ga0070734, IMG submission 66444) | Surface soil microbial communities from Centralia Pennsylvania, which are recovering from an underground coalmine fire - Coalmine... | ecosystem: Environmental > Terrestrial > Soil > Unclassified ...
CCACCGCAAGCGGCGAAGGAGTCTCGGGATAAGGCCAGAGATCGCCTTCCACGCTCTCAGACCTGTGGGTCCGCGCCGCTAACTCTGGCCTCCGGCAAGCAGCGGCGTGATGCGACGTATCGCGACGCGGCGGTTTGCGCGCTCGGGGCCATCGGTCGGGATTTTCAGGAACTGCTTGCCGTAGCCTTGCGTGGTCAGGTTTTCGGCCGGCACGCCGAACTGGTTCGTCAACATGACGGCGACCGATTCGGCGCGCCGATCCGATAGCGAGAGGTTATCGACGTCATTGCCGGTCGCGTCCGTGTAACCCTCCACCAGGAACACTTCGCGCGGATTGCGTTGGATGGCACGCATTATCCCCTGCGCCACGAAGGCCAGGCGGTCTGCCTGATCCGGGGTGATTTCCCAGGAACCACTCTCGAAGTTCACTGTGTCGATGTCGACCCGCGGCATTCGCGCGCGCAGCGGCTCGCTATATCGGATCTCATCGAGCGCGTAGCGGCGCTCGATGCGGTCGACCGGCGGTGCCATCAAAGTCAGGAAAATGTCTTCCGCGGTCGCCCGTGCCGTTTCCCGGACATAGACTTCGCGCGGAATGCGAACGACCGGCGGGGGCAGTTCGACGAAAAATCCCGCATAGCCTGGCCCGCGCGGTTCGAAGGTATTGTCGATCAGGATCACTTCGCGACCTGCGGGGTCGCGGCGCACGCGGCGCAGCAGGCGCCCGGTCGGGTCGACCTCGGTGACAATCCGCGAGCCGTCGGGCCGCACCACCACGGTTACGGTGTCGTTGCCGCGATGCTCCACGTTGACCTCGCGTGCATTAAACCGGAAGCGATCTGCCTCGTTGTGGCGGATAATGTCGTGTCCGCCCTCACGGATGATCACCCGGTCCGCTTCGCGGATGACGGTCTGGTTACCCACCTGTGTCTGCTGCCGCTCATTGCGCAGTTGATCGAGACGCTGCGGCATCGTGCGAGGATCGATCGGCGCGTTGGCGACCGCGGGGGCGAGCGCTCCCGGACGCTGCTGCAGAACCGGGGCTCCCGGCGCCGCAGCGGCCGCTGGTGCGGGCTGCTGAGCTGCCGGGTTCGCCAGCGCCGGCGACGCGGCATTCTGGGGTGCCGCGGGAGTTCCGGGCCGCGATGGCTGCTGACCGGGTGGGGTCTGAGCGCTCGCGGGCGGCGTGGCATTCGGCTGGGTTGGTGAAGCGCCGGGCCGCGGCGACCGCTGATCCAAGGGAGTCTGCGCGGTCGCGGGCGGGGTGGCATTCGGCTGGGTCAGTGGCGCGCCGGGCCGCGGCGACCGCTGATCCAGGGGGGTCTGCGCGGTCGCGGGCGGTGCGGCGTTCGGTTGTGTCGCAGGCGTTCCGGGCCGCGGCGGCTGCTGACTTCCAGGCGCCTGCGCGGCGGCGGGCGGCGTCCCGGCTGGAGTCTGTGCCTGCGCCGGAGGAGGCACGTGAGGCGGAGTTTGGGCCGCGGGGGGAGGCACGTGTGGTGGCTGGCCGGGCGGTGTCTGCGTTGAAGCGGCGGGCGGCGTGCCCGGACGCTGCTGCTGTTGCGGCGTGGGCTGGGCGGTTGCTGGCGCCTGCCGGCCGGGAGGCGCGTTGGCGGCAGGCGGGCGCTGCTGGCCCGGCGTCCCCGGCGCCGGCGCACCCTGCGCTGGCCGCTGGCCTGGTGGCCGCTTGTCCTTGTCATCGGCTTGCGCTGGTCGCTGGCCGGGCGGCCGCTTGTCCTTATCATCGGCCTGCGGTGCCGCGCCTTGCGCCAGGCGGATTCCGTCACTGCTCGATTGCGACAGTGTCGTTTGCGGGCTGGCGGCGACAAAAATCATTGCCGTGCAAAGCAGAATGGAGTTACGTCTCATCGGTTCCTCGCCCTGTGGGTGATCGCAACGCGTATCGTTCCCGAACCGCGTCGTCCGTGTGCAGGTTGTTGATTCGGCGTCCCCAAGCAACTTGACGCGCCAGCTCGCTGACTGGAAACGATCACAACACGCCAAAACTGCGGCGAAAAACCACGATGTGGTATAGAAGGAGGGCTAGGACGATTTGTCCCATGCGGGCTAATTTTTTCTCGTAAAAGTTTCCCATGCGCTGGTCAGTTCCACGCAATCCTCATAGCGAGCGTGGCGCGAAATAAAACCGCCTGATCGGAGACTGTCCGCAAGGCGTAAGAAACCCGGACGCGATACCTCGGTCGTGCTCGCCCAGATGCCGGCGCGAAGATATCGCCGCATCGAGTTCAACACCATATTGCCTGCGACTCCGGGGAAGAACGGCGCCACAACGGATGCAAGCTCCTCGGCATCGTGACTGGTGAGCCACGTCTGCATTTGTCCGATAGCGCGGGTCATTGCGGCGAAACGATCGCGGTGGCGTCTGATGGCGGCGCGGGTAGCGATGAATGTGGTGTAAACCGTCGGTCCCCGTTCGCTTGCCGCGAGCAGCACGTCGCCGATGCCTTCGCTTAGTGCCATCGAAACATAGGGTTCAAAAACCTGGACGACGTCGAGCTGACCGTTGCGCAGCGCTTCGAAATTGTCGCTCATCGCCCGGTCAGGCGCTCGAGTGAGTTTCGCGGGGTCGATGCCGTGAAGCCGCAAGTCATGCTGCAGACACATCCAGGGCGTTGGGACTTCCGATACGGCCGCGAATCTGAGCGAGGGCAGATCAGTCAATCGGAATTCGGGACGCCTCGACCTGCCGACGAGATAGAATGGGTCACGCGCCACGACCTCGCAGAAGCAGACGAGATCGGACCCTGGCTTTTCATCGCGAGCCTTGATGACCCGCATCGGTCCCGCCCATGTAATGTCGATAATGCCACTACGCAGTCCCGAAATCGCGTCGCCCGGGGCTGCCGAATCAAGCAGCTCGACATCGACGCCTTCACGCTCGAAAAATCCGAGCGCTTCGGTGGCGTAATAAGGTGCGTAAAACAATGCGCGGAAGTTTTCCGCAAGCCTGATCGGCATAATCAGCTTTTTCGCACACGAGATGCGGGACGCTCCCTCCTTTTCCCGCATGCGTCGCATGCCGGGAAAGGAAAAGAACGGCCCGCGTCAATTCATCTGAAAGCGGCTCAAGCCCTGCGCTCGACCATTAGCTTCCTGATTTCCGCGATGGCCTGGGCGGGATTGAGCCCTTTCGGGCAGGCCTTGGCGCAGTTCATGATGGTATGGCAACGATAGAGGCGGAACGGGTCCTCAAGATCATCGAGCCGGTCACCTGCGGCTTCGTCGCGACTATCGATAATCCAGCGATAGGCCTGCAACAGAGCGGCGGGTCCGAGATAACGGTCGCTGTTCCACCAATAGCTCGGGCATGACGTCGAGCAGCATGCACACAGGATGCACTCGTAGAGTCCGTCAAGCTTTGCGCGATCTTCGTGGCTCTGTTTCCATTCCTTTTCGGGCGTAACCGATTCGGTTTGCAGCCATGGTTTGATCGAGGCCTGCTGAGCATAGAACTGGGTGAGATCCGGCACCAGGTCTTTCACCACCGGCATGTGCGGCAGCGGATAGATCTTCACCTCGCCCTTGATGTCCTTCATGTCCTTGGTGCATGCGAGCGTGTTGACACCATCGATGTTCATGGCGCAGGACCCGCACACGCCCTCACGGCACGAGCGCCGGAAAGTCAGCGTCGGGTCGATGTTGTTCTTGATCCAGATCAGGCCGTCGAGAACCATCGGGCCACAGTCGTCGAGATCAACCTGATAGGTGTCGAGTCGCGGATTTCTCCCGTCCTCGGGGTTCCAGCGATAGATGTGGTATTCGCGCAGCTCGCGCGCGTGCAGAGGCGCGGGCCAAGACTTGCCCTGAGTGACCCTGGAGTTTTTTGGAAGCGTGAATTCGACCATCTGGCCTGTCCTCAATACACTCGCGCTTTCGGCTCGACGTACTGCACGTCGTTGGTCATGGTGTAGGTGTGCACCGGCCGGTAGTCGATCTTCACTTTGTTCGTGGTGAAGTCGAGCCAGGCTAGCGTGTGCTTCATCCAGTTCTTGTCGTCGCGGTTCGGGAAGTCTTCGCGCGCGTGGGCGCCGCGGCTCTCGGTGCGATTGACGGCGGAATCCATCGTCACCACGGCCTGCGCGATCAGATTATCCAATTCCAGCGTTTCGATGAGGTCGGAGTTCCAGATCAGCGAGCGATCGAACACTTTTGCATCGCTGACCCCGCCCAGCACCTGATGGATAAGCCTCGAGCCCTCCTCCAGGACCTCGCCGGTCCGGAACACGGCGCAGTTACTCTGCATCACCTTTTGCATCCGGGTGCGAATTTCGGCGGTCGGGGTAGAGCCGTCGGCATTGCGGAACTTATCGAGGCGCGCCAGCGGCATGTCGGCGGAGTCCTTCGGCAGCTCGGCATGCTTTTCGCCCGGCTCGATCAGCTCAGCGCAACGCAATGCCGCGGCGCGACCGAACACCACGAGATCGATCAGCGAGTTCGAGCCGAGCCGATTGGCGCCGTGAACCGAAACGCAGCTGCCCTCGCCAAGCGCCATCAAGCCGGGCACGATGGCATCGGGATTGCCGTCCTTCTTGGCAACGACCTCGCCGTGATAATTGGTGCCGATGCCGCCCATATTGTAGTGCACGGTCGGCAACACTGGGATCGGCTCGCGGGTCACGTCGACGCCCGCAAAAATGCGGGCGCTTTCCGATATGCCGGGCAACCGCTCATGGATCACCTCGGGATCAAGGTGGTCGAGGTGCAGGAAAAGGTGATCCTTATTCTTGCCGACGCCGCGACCCTCGCGGATTTCGATCGTCATCGCGCGGGACACCACGTCGCGCGAGGCAAGGTCCTTGGCGGAAGGGGCATAACGCTCCATGAAGCGCTCGCCTTCGGAGTTCGTGAGATAACCGCCCTCGCCGCGCACGCCCTCCGTGATCAGGCAGCCGGCGCCGTAGATGCCGGTCGGATGGAATTGCACGAATTCCATATCCTGGAGCGGCAACCCGGCGCGCAGCACCATAGCGTTGCCGTCTCCCGTGCAAGTGTGGGCGGAAGTACAGGAGAAATAGGCTCGCCCATATCCGCCGGTGGCGAGGATAGTCATATGGGCGCGGAAGCGGTGGATGGTGCCGTCATCGAGCTTGAGCGCCACCACACCGCGGCAGCGGCCCTCATCCATGATGAGGTCGATGACAAAGTATTCAATGAAGAACTCAGCCGCGTGCTTGAGCGATGCACCATAGAGCGTGTGCAGCATGGCATGCCCGGTGCGGTCGGCAGCCGCGCAGGTGCGCTGAGCGGTGCCTTTGCCGTAATGGGTGGTCATGCCCCCGAACGGCCGCTGGTAGATCTTGCCGTCTTCGGTGCGCGAGAATGGAATGCCCCAGTGCTCGAGTTCGTACACCGCGGCGGGTGCGTTGCGGCACAGGTACTCGATTGCATCCTGGTCGCCGAGCCAGTCCGATCCCTTCACGGTGTCGTACATGTGCCAGCGCCAGTCGTCCTCGCCCATATTGCCGAGCGCCGCCGCAATACCGCCTTGCGCCGCAACCGTGTGAGAGCGGGTCGGGAACACCTTGCTGATGCAAGCGGTTCGCAGCCCGGCTTGGCTGCACCCCACAACAGCGCGCAGGCCTGAGCCGCCGGCCCCGACCACGATGACGTCGTAGGTATGATCCTCAATCGGATAGGCTCGTCCGTTGATCGCAGGTGCGCCGCCGTTTTCTGATCCGTTGGTGGCCATCCGCTCAAACTCCAAACGACAGCTTGAGGATCGCGTAAACTGACGAGAATCCCGCCGCGATCGTAAAGAAGCTGTTGAGGATCAAAAGCGCGTATTTGGCGCGCTCTTCATGCACGTAATCTTCGATGATGACCTGCATGCCGATTCGCATGTGGTAGAAGACCGAAATGATGAACAGGAGCATCACGATCGCAACCGGGGTCGACCCCAGGATCTGAGCGACCGCCGCATGATTACGCCCGATCAAGGAAATCACGATCAACACCGCCGCAATGGTGAGCGGAATGTTCGAGATCGCGGTCAGCCGCTGCCGGATGAAGTCCTCAGTGCCGGATCTTGCTGAGCCGTAGCCGCGTACCCGGCCGAGGGGCGTTCGCATGTTCGAGGTGCGCTCCGTCATGGCGCAAGTCTCCTCACCGCAACCCTCCCATCAGGTATCCGCCGACCACCCACAAGATGATGGTCAACGTGATCGATCCGACCAGATTGGCGCGGAGCAGCCACTCCCGCTCGGCTGCGCCGAAGCCGTGGCCGGTATCCCATATCAGGTAGCGCAATCCGCCGAGCATGTGATGGATCAGAGCCCAGGTGTAGCCGAACAGAACGATGCGGCCGATAATGCTGGATGCTGCCGACTGAAAGACCGCGTAGGCGTTGGGACCAGAGGCCGCGGCCAGCAGCCACCATACCAGTAGCAACGTGCCAAAATAGAGGGCGCCGCCGGTGATCCGATGCACGATGGACAGGATCATCGACAATACGAACCGATAAATGGTGAGATGCGGCGACAGCGGCCGCGCTGCGGGGACCTTGGCTTCAGCCATCTTGTCAATCCAAATCGCGACGGCACCCTTCAAGCAGATGCGGTGCACGAGTGCAATGGTGACCTTGCGGCGATTTCGTGCAGAGCAGCACAACTGGCGCACCCGGCAGGCATCGCCCCGCCATAAATAATCGCTATCGGGTTCGCCGGGGAGAGGCTGCGGGCATTGTTCGGATCGGTTGGCTACATATCGCTGAGATGCGCGCTACCGCGGGATCAAAGCCCAATAATCTAGGTCGAGGATGACGGCTGGGTCATAATCCTCGCCCGACTTGTCCGGAAAGTCCGAGCAAGGCCGGTTCTTGGTGGCAACAAGGCGAAGGCGCAGGGCACCGACGTCGGGCCGGTCCGGCAGTTCCGACCGTGCAACCACCTCCGACCACGCAAATACGGTGTCGCCGGCGAACAGTGGCGCCACGTGGCGGCCGCCGTTGATGCCTGCAATGTGGAAGGCGTTGGCCAGTCCGTTAAACGATAGCGCCCGGGCGAGTGAAATGACGTGCCCTCCGTAGATCAGCCGTCGGCCGAACCGCCCCTGGCCCTCGGTGAATTGATTGAAGTGGACCCGCGCCGTATTCTGGTAGAGTCGCGTCGCGAGCTGGTGCTCGGCCTCCTCCACCGTCATGCCGTCGACATGGTCGATTCGCTCGCCCGGCGCATAGTCGCCGAACCGTTGGGCACTGCCGGCAAGGGCAAGGTCGTAGGCCGCGCTCCGCAGGGGCGGGCAGGCCTTTCCGATGTGCTCGGCGGCAACGAGCTTCGGCAATATGGGTACGCATTTGCCGGGCGGTGGGGCGGTTTCATCCCGCTTTCGCACCATCACCCATCGCACGTACTCTAAAACCGCAACGCCCGCCGCGTTGAACCCGGTCGAGCGGACATAGACGACGCCGGTTTTCCGATTCGAGTTCTCGTTGAGGCCGATGACCTCGGATGTGGCAGACAGCGTGTCACCCGGATAGACGGGCGCCAAAAAGCGGCAGTTCGCGTAGCCCAGATTGGCGACCGCGTTGAGGGAGATGTCCGGCACGGTCTTGCCGAACACGACGTTGAAAACCAGGAGGTCATCGACCGGAGCGCACGGATAGCCGACCGCGCGAGCGAAATGATCGGATGACTGGACCGCAAAGCGCGAACCGTAAAGCGCCGTGTAGAGCGAGACGTCGCCTGCCGTGACAGTCCGAGGCGTCGCATGCGCGATGATCTGGCCGAGGCGGAAATCCTCGAAATAGTTGCCGGGATGGTTTTTAGTCATGGCGATATCTCGTTGCGAATGCTGCGACTGCGCAACTTCCCGGCGAGGGCGAAGCTAGCACGTTCTGGCTGTCATAGAGCGTCCAGTCGTGTTAGGCCATTCCTCCGTAGTCATTGCCGGGCTTTTCCGGCCATCTATGCCTTTGTTGCTGAAGGACAGCAAACAAAGACCTAGATGCCCGCGACAAGCGCGGGCATGGCGATGAGAAGTGATATGAGCAACTCACGGGAGCAATATTCTGATGGCCCGCCGTCTCCTCTCGACCGGATCGCCGTTCGAGCACCAGGGCGCCTACAGCCGCGCGGTTGCCGATGGCGATTTCTGCTTCGTGGCGGGTACCACGGGATACGACTATGCCACCCTGGAAATGCCGGTCGACGTTGCGGACCAGGCACGTAACGCCTTTCGCACCATCGCGAAAGTGCTCGCCGAAGCTCGCTTCGCGTTAAGCGACATCGTACGGGCAACCTACTACATCCTTGATCGATCTGATGCGGATGCCGTTCTGGCGGTCTGTCGCGAATATTTGGGCGACGTCAGACCCGCCGGCACGATCGTGATTGTCGCCGGCCTGCTGCGGCCCGAGATGAAGGTCGAGATCGAAGTCACCGCAAAACGCCGCGAGTCCTAAGGGCAGATTCGAGCGCCTTCACGTAAAGCGCGAAAAATCGCCTGGCATTGCGATCGCTCGCTGCATTAGATACTTGCGGTGGAACGGTCGCGCCCAACATAAGGACTCAAGATGTCGTCGGAAACCGCAAACGCCGATGCTGTCGACTTTCGCAAGGCACCACCAGCTGGCCTGGGCGCTGTGATACATCCGCGCTGGGTGCGCATCACCCACTGGATCAACGTGATTGCCATGTTCGTGATGATCACGTCGGGCTGGCGTATTTACAACGCTTCACCGCTGTTTCGGTTTACGTTTCCGCCGACGATCACCATTGGGGATGGACTCGACGGTCTTCAGGGGGCTTTACTGTGGCATTTTGCTGCGATGTGGCTCCTCGTTGTGAACGGGATTGTCTATGTGGCGCTCGGTATCTTCACCGGGAGGTTCCATCGCAAGCTGCTGCCCATTCGCCCGACCGACGTGGTAGGCGACCTGCGCGCCGCACTGACCGGCAAGCTTTCTCACGATGATCTTTCGGTCTACAATGCGGTACAGCGCCTTTTATACCTCGGCGTGATCGTGGTCGGGATCGTGGTCGTAGCGTCAGGAATTTCGATCTGGAAACCGGTGCAGTTCCAGGAGATCGCCGTGATTTTCGGCGGCTATGATGCGGCACGTTATGTGCACTTTTTCGCGATGGCGGCCATCGTGGGGTTCTTGCTGATCCACATCACGCTCGCCATCCTGGTGCCGAAGAGTTTGCGTGCCATGATTCTCGGGCGCTGATTTGCCCCCTTCTCTGCATCCGGAGGAGAGCAGGGCGAGCCATCCCGAACGGACCGAGGAGAGAGTCCAATGAAGGTTCGAAAACGCATTCCGGGGGTCGACCCAAAGCTTCTGATCAAGGATGCCGCGAAGCTCCTGCCCAATCCGTCACGCCGGCTGTTCCTGCGCGGCGCCACCAGCCTCGGTGCCATCACGTTTTTGACGGGCTGCGACATTGTCGATGAAGAATCCGCCGCGAGGGCCCTGTTTGCGATTTCGCGCTTCAATGACCGGGTGCAGGCGTTGATATTCAACCCCAACAAGCTTGCTCCCACTTATCCGGAAAGCGCGATTACGCGCCCGTTTCCGTTCAATGGCTATTACGACGAGGAGGACGCGCCGGAGATCGACGGTGAAACCTACATGCTCGAGGTGGGTGGCCTGGTGGAAAACAAGAAGCCGTGGACGCTTGAGGAACTCTACGCACTGCCGCAAGAGAAACAGATTACGCGGCATATCTGCGTCGAAGGCTGGAGCGCCATCGGGTCATGGACCGGCACGCCGCTGCGCGACTTCCTCAATCGCGTCGGTGCCGATCTGACGGCCAAATACGTCTGGTTCCAATGCGCGGAAGGCTATTCAAACACCATAGACATGCCGACTGCGCTGCATCCGCAGACTCAGATGACGTTCCGGTTCGATAATGAAATACTTCCGCGCAAATACGGTTTCCCGATGAAGATCAGGATTCCTACCAAGCTCGGGTTCAAGAATCCGAAATACGTGATCGGCATGCATGTGATGAACCAGAACCTCGGCGGCTACTGGGAAGATCGAGGTTACAACTGGTTCAGCGGCAATTAGAGCCGATTCCTCTAAGGCGAAGCATCTTCATTGCCTTCCGGGTCGTGGCCGGGCTTGTCACGGCTACCCCAACTTTTTTCGCTCAGTGCCTTCAATGGCAGATCGCCGGGACAATTCCAGCGACGACCCGATACGTGTTTCAACGCGATCAAAATCGGCTCTCGTACAGCCCGCCCTCGATCATGTGAATGACGGGCCGCCCACCGGTCTCGACCCGCCATTTACCGGATTTTACGCAATGGATCGTAGCATCCCGCCGCACCCGGCCAGAGAGAAACAGATTTTTATCGGTGATGAGAACCGCATGTTAACCGTGTATGATTGTATCGTAACGGCGCACGACCTCCGGTTTGTCGGTCTGGCGGCTGTGATCTGTGCTCTTGCCTCATTCACCGCCATAAGCCTGCTTCATCACGTGCGCCGGTCAGCTGGCCGTATGCGCTTTGTCTGGCTTGTTGTTTCGGCGATGTCCACAGGATTCGGCATCTGGGCCACGCATTTCATCGCCATGCTGGCGTTTTCGCCCGGAATGCCGAGCGCCTACAACATCACGCTGACGATCCTGTCCCTGATCGCTGCGATTGTGCTCACCGGTACCGGCCTGGCGGTTGCTGTAACGGCCGGCTGGGCCGTGGGGCCCTGGGTCGGCGGAGCCATGGTCGGCGGCGGCATAGCGGCCATGCATTATACGGGCATGGCTGCCTTCGAGATTCAGGGGCAGATCAACTGGGACCCGACTCTGGTGGGTTCATCGATTGCGCTGGGCGCATTGATCGGCGCGTTCGCGCTACCCACTGGGCTGCGCGGCGATCAGCTGAAATGGAAAATCCTTGGCGCCCTGCTCCTGACGCTGGCGATCTGCAGCCATCACTTCACAGCCATGGGGGCGGTCTCGATCGTTCCGGATCCGCGCGTTGAATTCTCACCTTCCGCAGTTCCCGCCGGCTGGCTGGCGGTCGCGGTCGCGCTTGCGAGTTTCGCCATCGTCCTGCTCGCATTGGCGGGCGTTGCCATCGAGATGCGCGATCGCCGGCGTGGCGAACTCGAAACCGTCCGCATGCGAGGCCTCGCCAACGCGGCGGTCGAAGGGCTTTTGGTCTGCGACGGCGAGACGATCGTGACCGTCAACGACAGCTTTGCGCGCCTCATCGGCGCGTCTGCAGACAGCATGGTCGGCGAGGCGCTCGAACGCATCATCTCGCCGCAAGCCGTTCGCCTCAAGCTGATTGAACGGCCAAACCAGCCGATCGAAGCCGAATTGCATCGCGCAGACGGTTCGACGGCTCCGG
>Ga0070734_10005395_pt1 | contig 11316 bp, 7 predicted proteins | sample Coa_R1_8_FD_66444 | JGI IMG/M metagenome (GOLD analysis project Ga0070734, IMG submission 66444) | Surface soil microbial communities from Centralia Pennsylvania, which are recovering from an underground coalmine fire - Coalmine... | ecosystem: Environmental > Terrestrial > Soil > Unclassified ...
GACAAGCTCATCCTCCGGCCCGACCTGCGCCTTCCCGACTTCATCGGCGTACGCCAGGCGTCCTATCGGCTGCCGGAGATGGCGCAGGCGATGAAGCACATCCTCGTGCTGCAAGACCCGGAGATCCGCCGCCGGAATCTGCTCACCGAGGACGAGTGGCGGCAGATCCAGGCGCCCGCCCTTCTCATCGGATCGGTCGATGACCCCGACACTTATCTGGAGACGGCGCAGCGGGTGTCCAAGCTGATGCCGAACGCGAAGTACGTGGAGATGCGGCGCGTCGGGCACTGGGCGCACTACGAGGACGCCGAGACTTTCAATGCTCTCGCCATTCCCTTTCTCAAGGGGTCGGCATGAGCGCCCGGCAGCCCAAGAAAGCGACCCGCGTGCGCGCCGCGCTAAGGCGCGCCGTCGTCCTGGCCAGCGCCGTCGTGGCGCGCACGGTCTTGACACGCACGGTCCTGACGTCCACAGCCGTCGCTCCCGTCGTCCTCACATCCGCCCTCCTGCCAGCGCTCCTGCTGCTGTCCTCAGCCGCAGCGGCGCAGACCTATCCCACCAAAGTGGTGAGCATCGTCGTGCCGTTCCCCGCGGGCGGAACGGCGGATGTCTTCGCGCGCGGCATCGCGCCGAAGCTGTCGGCCGCATGGGGCCAGCCCGTGATCGTGGAGAACCGGGCGGGCGCCGGTGGCAACATCGCGGCGGAATACGTCGCACGGGCGGCGGCCGACGGCCACATCATCTTTCTCGCCCCCGACCCGGTGCTCTCCACCAATCAGCTGATCTACCCGAAGCTTGCCTACGACGCGAAGCGGGACTTTGCGCCGGTGACCCGCCTGGTGGAGTTCCCCAGCGTCATCGTGGTGAACACGAGCACGGGTGCGAAAACGCTGAAGGACCTGCAAAGCCTCGCCAGAGCGAAGCCCGGCACCTTGAACTACAGCTCCTTCGGCACCGGGTCGGCTCCCCACATCGGCATGGAGATGTTCAAGCAGATCGCCGGCGTCGATATCGTGCACGTCCCCTACAAGGGGCTCGCTGAGGCCCTGCCCGCCCTCATCTCCAACGACGTGCAGGTGCTGTTTGTCGGCCACAACGTGTCGCAGAACGGCGCCACCCGCGACGGGCGTCTGCGTGTCCTCGCCGTGGCGGGCGAACGGCGCGACCCGCTCATTCCCGACGTGCCGACGTTCGCCGAAGCCGGTTTCCCGGCGATGAAAGGCCCGAACTACTGGGGCTTCGTCGTCCCGGCCGCGACGCCGCGTACCGTGGTGGAGAAAATCCGCACCGACGCGGCCAAGGTGCTGAAGGATCCGGAGATCGTCGAACGGTTCGGCAAGCGCGACGGCTACGAGCTGATCGGCGATACGCCGGAGCAGTTCGCCGCACGGATTCAGGAGCTGACGGACATCTGGGCGCCGGTGATCAAGGGCGCGCGGATCCGCATCGATTAGACAGATCGATCAGCCGCGGGGGCGGGCGTGGCCGGTCCGAGACTTCCAGCACGGCCGTCTTACTGCGCCGTCATCGCCGCTAGAATGGATTCCCTCATCAGTGCGCGCCGCTCCTCGGTCTGCGCTTGCGCGGGCCATGCCTGCATGGCGATCTGGGCCGGCGGGCGGAACACCAGAACCCGGCTGCCCAGCGCTATAGCCTCGTTGATCGAGTGCGTGATGAAGATGGCGGTCTTTCCGGTAGCCCGAATCAGGCCGGCAAACTCGTTACGCAGGCTCTCGGCGGTCAATTCGTCGAGGGCCGAGAACGGCTCGTCGCACAACAGGATGTCCGGGTTGACGGCGAATGCGCGGGCGATGGACACCCGCTGACGCATGCCGCCCGAAAGCGCATGGGGGTAATCGTCTTCGTGGCCCGCCAGGCCCAGCTGCTTCAGCCATTTGCGCGCCACGTCCAGCCGCTCCGCCGCCGGCCGGTGCAGCAACTCCAGACCGTAGGCCACATTGTGAAGAGCCGTGCGCCATGGCAGCAGGCGGTCGCTCTGGAACACGACGGCGAACTTGCCGCGAAGCGCATTGAACTCCCTGAACGGATCGTGGCCGGCGACGCGTACGTCGCCGACCGTGGGCTGCAGCAAGCCGGTCAGAAGATTGAACATCGTCGATTTGCCGCAGCCGGTCTGTCCAACGACGGCGACCAGCTCCCCGGCGGAAACGTCGAACGACAAATCGCGCACGGCGTATTTCGCCGCCCCCTCGAAGCGCTTGCTGACCCCGCGGAACGAGATCAGCGGCTCGGTCATATTCCGCGCTCCGACAGGGCGCGATAGCGCAAGAGGTGATCCTCGGTCCAGGTGATCAGCTGCTGCGTGACGAGGACGAACAGGACGAGCGTCAATGTCCAGGCGAGCGCCCCGGCCATGTCGAACAGCTGCTGCGTCTGCAGCAGCTCATAGCCCACCCCTCCCGTGGCGCCGACCAGCTCGGCCACCACGACGACCCGCGACGAGTTGCCCAGGTTCACTTTCCACGCCGTCAATATGCCCGGTATCACCGTCGGGACGATAAGCGTGCGGGCGAGATCGTAGCGCGACGGGCGGAACGACAGCGCCATCTCGAGCAGCTCCTTCGAGATCGTCCGATAGGAGTCCACAATCTGAAAGGTAAAAGCCGGCAAGGACGTGGCCACCATGATGAACCAGATGCGGAATTCCGTAGTCTTGAACCAGATGATGGCGATCACGACCCAGGACAAGGCTGGTATGCCCTGATTGAACTGCAACAGCGGATAGAGGTAGCGGTGCATGGTGGCCGACTTGACCATGATGAACGCCAGCAATGCGCCCAGGATGAAGGCGCCCAGCAGCCCCGCCAGAATTCGGCCGGCGGTGGCGGCGGCATCGAGCACCTGGGCGCTCGTGAATATTTCGATGAAGCGCTCGGCGATGGCGGAAAGCGGCGGAAAGAGAAAAGCCGGGAGAAACATCGAGGCGATCTGCCACGCGATCGCGACAGCCGCCATCCCGAGGATCGTCTCCTTCTTGAAGGCAAAGCGGCCCATCGCGCTTCTCCAACCGTCTGCGGAAGGTCAGCGGCTGCCGGCGTAGACGGCGGCCGGCCCGGGCGATTTTTCAAGGTAGTTGATCGATCGGCCGGCGTTGAAGACCGCCTCGATCTCCCTGGCGACCTTGTCTGCCATGACGACATTCATCCCGAGCCGGTCGTTGTGCTCGATGAGATGAGTGATGGCCTGCCGGTCGGCGGGGCTGCCCTTCGGCAGGATGATCTCCGCGGCGGCGCTCGCGTTGCCGCGGACCCAGTCGCCGGCCGCCTTGTAGGTATTGAACAGGGGCATGATCAGTCCGGGGTTGCTCTTGATCCAGCTTTCGTGCGCGGCTACGCCAAGATAAGGAATCGACTCGGTGCCGGCAAAGCTTTTCCATTGCTTCGCGATGTCCAGGTCGAGGGTGCGTATGTCGGGTTTCTTCAGCAGCAACTCGGTGTACGCGGGCTCCCACAGTTGCACGGCATCCGCACGGGCCGCCACCGCATAGCCGATCAACCCCGGGGTCGCAGTATTGAGGACAGCGACCTTGGTCGTGTCCAGACCCAGCCGGCGCGCGAACCAGTCGAACATGGCGAAATTGGTCGTGCCCCGCGCCGCTGCCAGCTGCTTGCCGGCCAGGTCCTGCAGCCGCTGCACCGCGGGGTTGGAAGTGACGACGGCGCCGAAATAATCGAACAGGTTGAACAGGTAGGTCGCCGCCACGCCGCGGTTGCGAGCGATCCCGACGGACAGCAGCGCCGCGCTCCCGCCGAGCTCAAATTCTCCCGAGTTGAACTCAGTCGTGTAAGCGTCGGGGGTGCGCTGGACAAAGTTGAGGTCGAGACCGTTCTGCTCGTCCAGTTTCCGGGCCTTGATGACCGGCGGCAGGAACGCGCCCAGCGAAGGGGGGGTGAAAACGACAATGGTCAACTTCGCCGGCGTGGCCTGCCCCCACCCCAGCGCCGGGAAGCACAGTGCAAGAACCAGGATCAGTCGTCTCATCGTCTCCTCCATGCCCGATTATGCGGGCGTTTTCGCCTTGTCGAAGCTCATCCCGGGCGCGGGTGAATTCGCGCCGCCTCGGGACGCCGCGACGTGCGGACTGCGTGAGGAAGAGCGTGGCGGCCAACAGCAGCGAGCGGTCGGGTGATTCCCCGAAGCCGCGCACGGCTTCCTGCGGGCGATCGACCTGACGACGGTCCGACAGCGGTACCGGTCAGCGCTGCGCCTCGTCGCCTTTACCCGTCTGGAAGCCATGTCCGGACATTCTGCGGTGGCGCACAGGTCTCTGGCAAATGAGGAATGGTCACAGCAGCTTGAGAAAAACTCGCTCCGAGGCTACATTCGGAGCACCAGGTGGGGGCGACCGTGTCGAGGATACTGCCTTCGTTGAATGCAGTCCGCGCTTTCGAAGCGGCCGGAAGGCATGTGAGTTTTACGAAGGCCGCGGCCGAGCTGAATGTCACGCACGGTGCAGTCAGCCGGCAGGTCGCGCTGCTGGAAGACTGGCTCGGCGTCGCGCTTTTCCGCCGCACGCCCTCGCAGCTGATCCTGACCGATGCCGGGCGTACGTACCTGGGCGACGTGACGGCCGCGCTTGATCGGCTTGCGCTCGCTTCCATGCACGTGATCGGCCAGGCGGCGCCGACGTCGTTGTCCCTGAACGCGCCGCCCACGTTCGCGATGCGGTGGCTGCTCGCCCGCATGTCGCGGTTTTTGCGCCGCCGCCCCGACGTCGAGATCCGCATCACCACCTCCGTGGCACCAGTCAATTTCCAGGAGAACACGTACGACATTGCCATCCGGGGCGCGCAGGCGCCGCTGGCGGGATGCATCTCGAAGCCGTTCATGACCGAATTGATCGTGCCGGTCTGCCATGTGGATCTCGTCGAAGGCGGACGCCTGCGCGTACCCGAAGATCTCGCCTGCCAGTCGCTCATCAGCTACGCCACCGAGCCGTATTCGTGGGACCAATGGCTCAAGCGTGTCGGCGTGCCGGAACTGCGTCGGTCTTCAACCTTGAAGTTCGAGCAAATGTATCTGGGACTCCAGGCCGCGGCTGAGGGCCTCGGCGTCGTTCTCGTCCCGCTTTTCCTGGCGATCGACGACCTCATCGCCGGCCGTCTCTGCGCACCCTTCGGGCCGCTGGGCGCGAAGCAAAGGCTCTACTACGCCAATGCAGTGCACGGCGGGGCGGCCATCGACGCGTTCTTCGAGTGGCTGCTCAGCGAGGGGCAGGAAACGGAGAAATCCATGGCGGAATGGGCCCGGGCCGCAGGCTGGCCCGACACGCCGTCGTCACAAAGGACGAGCGGCTTCGTGCTGGCACGCGAGGACGTGCGAGACGATGCTGTGACAATTGCCGGATCTCGTCGCGCCCGCGATCTGCACATCTCGAGCGATGGCCCGTGAGTTTTCTTCGCTCTCCAGCAGTTTTTCTCAATTGCTCTTCAGCTGTGACGGCTCCTATGCTAGACAAGACGCAATAGTCCGCGCCCGACAGTCGCAGCAACCATAAACAATTCGGAGACAAGCGCGTGGTGGTGGCGAATCCAAGAAGTCGGCCCTCACTGCCTGCCGAATGCCTCGCAGGTCCGCACTGCATCCCTCGCAGGTTCGCTACGGGCCGCCAGACCGTTCTCCCCGAGCCCGTGACGCCGCGTCAGCCTTGACGACACCGCGCCGACCGAGGCGATGTGACATCCGGGAAAGCGGGTCGATGCCCACGCTGATTCGACTGCCGTGACATAACCTCACAAGGAGAGCGCTATGCAGACAAGGTTGCGATTGGCTTTGAAACAAGCTGCGATGGGCGCAGCTCTGCTGATGCCTCTCACGGCGTTGGCCGCCCCACCGACATGCGCCGAGCTGGCCACCAATCCCCTCTACGGATTAGCCGGCAATCCCTTCGTCTCGGCGACCGCTTCGGACAATCAGGGGCTGCCCTCGCCTTCCGCCAAGCTCGTCGCGGCGACAACGGCGAATGCCGCCTATTGCCTCGTTCACCTTCAATACTCCTCGAAGTCGGGGCCGGCAAACGGCTACGCTCCGGGAGAGTCACAGACCATCGGGATCAACGTCGGCCTGCCCTTGAACAGCACCGACGGCGGCACGCCTAAGAACCCCGCCGGCTACGGCTGGAGCGCCGTCAACGGGGCGTGGAACGGCAAGGTCGAGAACCTGGGCGGCGGCGGCTTTGCCGGCTCGCTCGGGGCGACGACGGATGCGACCAACGCGGGTTATGTCGGCAGCGTCACCGATGGCGGCCATAACACGGCGCAAAACGGCAGCGACGGAGACTTCGGCGTCATCCAGGCCACGCATCAGCTCGATGTCGGCAAGATCATCGACTTCCAGTCGGAGAGTCTCCACCAGCAGTACCTGTGGTCCCTCGCACTGGCGAAGAGCTATTACGGCCGGCCGGCGGACCGAAACTACTGGTTTGGCTGTTCAACGGGTGGACGCCAGGGGCTGGAACTGGCGCAGAAGTGGGGCGAGGATTTCGACGGCTTCGTCGTCGGCGCCGCTGTCGTTTACTGGGATGATTTCGATCTGTCAGGGAAAGGGTGGCCCCCGCTGATGAATCGCGACAATGTCGTGGGAACCGGTCACGCCGCGATCACCACAGCGCAGTACACCAATGCGGTTTCGCACGCCATCGCGGCGTGCGACGTGGAAGGCACCGATGTGGTGAAGGATGGCGTGGTGGACGATCCGCGCCAATGCACCTACACCGCCTCGGGCGATCCCACAATTCTCGTGCCGCCCGGTGGAACCTGTGCCGGCCCCACGTGCCTGGATGCGGTTCAGGCCAAGGCCGTCGACAGCATGTGGGAGAACGCGGTCCTCGACGGAGGACCGCACAACCATCACGGCAAGAAGACGTGGTACGGCCTCATGCAGACCATCGCCAACCCGAGCGGCGGCATCGGGCCGGCCATCGGGACGGGCGGGACGAATCCCGAGCGGCAATATCGCTGGGACCATCGCGATCTGACGGCGAACGTCGAGAACATTTATTCCACGCGGGCACTCGCCGCGGCCAACCCCCTGGCCCGGCCTGCCCCGATCGCGCTCGAAGACGAGCAGGAGCTGAACCAGAGCTCCACCGGGCCGGGCCAATACTGGCAGAACGACGACTACCAGGGGATCATCAATCACGTCCATAGAAGCCACAAGCATGGGAAGATCATTCACTGGAGCGGGGCGAATGATCAGAACGTTTTCATGCCGGCCCAGATCCGCTTCTATCGCGCAACCGCCACGGCTCTCGGACACGGCCACGCGGACTACGAGGGGCTTTCATCCTGGTACCGGTACTACCACGCACCCGGCGTCGGTCACTGCGGCGGCAACGTCGGCGCCAGCCCGACTCTGTCGATTGCGCCCGACGGGCAGGCACAGATGTTCAGCGACCTGGTGAACTGGGTGGAGAAGGGTATCGAACCCCAGTCCGCGGGCGACAGCACCCATCGGGGCATCCTCGCCACCGGGCCCGGTACCTTCGGCACCCGGCCCATCTGTCCCTATCCGCAGACGGCGATCTATAACGGCACCGGGTCGACCGCCGTGGCAAGCAATTATCATTGCGGCGGAAATCTCGATACTCCGCGAACCCTCTGCCAATTGCCGATCACTCCGTTCGATCGTGTCACCTCCAACCGCTTGAATTACGATGAAGTGGATGTCGACCCGGACAAATGCACGCCACGCCACGAGCGAGAGGACGATCACGAACGGGAAGGCCATGATGATTGATCGCCGCTCGGTCGCGGATCGAGTCCGCTGACAGGCCGGGCGCGCCGCAGGCGCGTGCCCGGCCGACGACACCGCAAGCGATGAAGATTGCCGCTGGCGCGCGATCAGCGGTCGCGCCCTTCTACGATCTGATGTGATGGTGCGCAGGCCGCGGTCCAGGAAGGCAACGATCCCGTCTACGTCGGAAGTGTGCATTTGTCACCCGCGACACAAAAATTAACAAAACGTACTGAAGGTGGAGACACACCTCTGCATCCCGGCGGCTCACACAACGAGACAGTTTTCAGGGCACTCGTTTCTCCTCATATTCGCGCCCTAAGCGCGGCGACCTCGCTCTCTCCCACAGACGCCTTATCACGCTGCGGGGAGCGTGAGTCGCGTGCGTCCGCACAGTGATACGGGCCGCCGGCCTGCATTTCTGTGTCAACAAAGGAGGAGCAGCGAATGGCCGGGTTCGGCATCGGATCGATTCAAGCAGCTCAGAGAATTCCATCGGGCCGCGGCATTCCCGCGAGAGCTGAGCTGAGGGCGACGCTGGCCCTCATCGCGGCGCTGCTATGGATCACGGAAGCGGCAGCCCAGGTCCCGGTGCTGCAACGGGGCTACGACGGTGCCGCGTCCGGTGCCACACTAAGCGAGACAAGGCTGACGACGGCCACCGTGAACCCGAGTGGCTTCGGGATGGTATTCAAACTTCCCGTCGACGATGCGATATTCGCTCAGCCGCTGTACGTGCCGAATGTCGGGATCGGGACCGTTCGGCGCAATGTCCTCTACGTGGCGACGATGAGCGATTCGCTCTACGCGTTCGACGCCGACCTCGGCGGCGCGCCGTTGTGGCGGGTCGACCTGGCCGCTCTGGTCGGAGCGATGCCGGTGCCGATGGCTCAGTTTGCATTTTCCGGCAGCCGCGTGATCGTGGGCAACCTCGGCGTTCTGAGCACCCCGGTGATCGATGCGGCGACGCAGACGCTGTACGTGGTCGCCTGCACGCTGGAGAGCGGCGCCATGGTTTACCGCCTGCACGCGATCGACATCACGAGCGGCACGCCGCGCCCGGGTTCCGGAGTGCAGATCACCGGGTCGTTCCACGGTGCCGCGTTCGACGCCCGCTATCAGACGCAGCGGGTGTCGCTCGTCTTATCCGGACACAACGTCGTTTTCGGATTCGGCGCCGTTCAAGTGGAGTCGGCCAACGGAAATGTCGGCTGGATGATGGCCTACGACAAGACGACACTGGCCCAGACGGGCGCTTTCGCCACGGTGACGACGGGCAATCGCGGCGGCGGGGTATGGCAGTCGGGCCGCCCCCCTGTCGTCGACCCGGCGGGATTCGTCTACGTCTTCGTCGGGAACGCGTACGGCAATGGCTACGACGGCACGCAGGATTTCAGCGAGAGCCTCCTCAAGCTGGATCCGTCCAACGGGATGGCGCTCGTCGACTGGTTCACGCCGAGCAACTGGGCGGATCTGGACACAAACGACCTCGACCTCACCAGCTCCGGCCCCATGATGATCCCGGGGACGAATCTTGTGGCGGGAGGGGGCAAAACCGGCGTCTTCTATGTTCTCAACGGGGCCAACCTCGGGAAATACAGCGCCTCGGACAGCCAGGTCGTGCAGAAGCTGCAGATCGCAGCCTCCGAGCTGCGCGGTGGCCCGGTGTACTGGCAACGAACGCAGGCGAACGGCGGACCGCTGATGTACAACTGGGGATGGAACGATCGCCTCAAGGCCTTCCCGTTCAACGGCAGCACATTTGCCGCGGCTCCGAGCGCACAAGGTACGATGGCGAATCAGATCTGGCCGGGCGGCATTCTGACGCTCTCGGCCAATGGCGAGACATCGGGCAGCGGGGTGCTGTGGGCCGCTGTCGTAACGAGCGGCGATCTGGCGACCAACCCGCCGGTTCCGGGCGCTCTGTACGCCTTCGACGCCGGCAACATCGCGAACGAGCTGTGGGATTCGAACATGAACGCCGCCCGCGACGGCCTGGGCAACATCGGAAAGTTCGTGCCGCCCGTCGTGGCAAACGGGCGGGTCTACATGGCCACGTGGTCCAACCAGGTGGCCGTATATGGCCTACTCGCTGCGCCCGATCTGAAAAGCGTCACGCCGGACTCCGGCCCCATCGGCGGCGGCACAACGGTGACACTGAGCGGGTCGAACTTCTTCTCCGGACTCGGCATCACGTTCGATGGAGTACCGGCAACATCGGTGAACGTCCTCGACGCCAGCACAGCGGTCGCGACGACGCCAGCCCACAAGCAAGGTGCAGTCAAGGTCGGTGTCGTGAACTCGAACGGAAAAAACGACGTGCTGCCGGCCGGATTCAAGTACACCAAGCCCTGACACGCTGCTCGCCGGGCCCTCTTCACCCGGGATGGGTGCCCCGGGGCCGGTTTCCAATTCCACGCCCGGTTGGAATCGGGGCGCTGCCGGCCTCCCCTCCGAGCGGACCCTTCAGCTGCTCGGCCAGCGCAAAAGCGATGCGCTCCCGCTTCGGATGAGGCGTCCGAGCTCACCAGCAATTCCCGGTCACCACCCCTGCCGCCCCGAATGTTTTAAGATTGACGACACCTGTGGAGGAGAAAAGCACAATGAAAAGAACCGCTCTGGCGGCCTGGGTCGTCGCCGCATGCACCGCCTGCTCGACGTCTCTGGCCGCTGACCGCATCAAGATCGGATTCTTGAGCACGCTGTCGGGCCCGAATGCGGCCATTGGCGTCGACATCCGCGACGGCTTCCAGCTCGCGGTCAAGATGAACGGCGGCAAGCTGGGCGGACTTCCCGCCGACGTGCTGGTGGACGACGACCAGCTGAAGCCCGATCTCGCCCGCCAGATCGCCGACCGTTTCGTGCGGCTGGAGAAGGTCCACATCCTGACCGGCATTGTGTTCTCGAACACCGTTCTCGCCGCGGCGCCGGTGGCCCTGGAGAACAAGACCGTCTACATTGCCCCGAACGCCGCACCGTCGCAATTTGCCGGCAAGGGATGCAGCCCGTACTTCTTCGTCGCCTCCTGGCCGAACGACGCCTATCACGAGGCGGCCGGGCAGCACGCGACGGCGAAGGGCTACAAGAACATGTACCTTATCGCGCCCAACTATCAGGGCGGCAAGGACTCGCTCAACGGCTTCAAGCGCTTCTACAAGGGCAACATCGCGGGCGAGGTGTACACCCAGCTCGGCCAGCTCGATTACGGGGCCGAGCTTGCGCAGCTTCGGGTCACCAAGCCCGACGCCGCCTATGTCTTTCTGCCCGGCGGGATGGGCATCAATTTCGTCAAGCAGTTCGTCGGTGGCGGGATTTCCAAGGACATGGCGCTCATCGTGCCGGGCTTCGGCGACGACCAGGACATCCTGCGCGGCGTCGGCGATCCGATGCTCGGGCTGTTCGACACGGCGCACTGGGCCATGGACCTGGACAATCCGGCGAACCGCAAGTTCGTCGCCGCGTTCGAGGCCGAGTTCAAACGCCTGCCTACGGTGTACGCGTCGCAGGGCTACGATACGGCGATGCTGATCGACGCCGCCGCGCGCGACGCCAAGGGGAAGG
>Ga0070734_10005396_pt1 | contig 11315 bp, 9 predicted proteins | sample Coa_R1_8_FD_66444 | JGI IMG/M metagenome (GOLD analysis project Ga0070734, IMG submission 66444) | Surface soil microbial communities from Centralia Pennsylvania, which are recovering from an underground coalmine fire - Coalmine... | ecosystem: Environmental > Terrestrial > Soil > Unclassified ...
GGATCGATGGTGTAAAACCGCGCGCCGTTTCGCCGCGCTTCCACGATGAACGGCCAAAGATGCACGTTCGTTGCGAGCACGTTCGCACCCCAGGCGATGATCAGCTTCGAGTGCCGGAACTGCTCGGGCTCGGTACCGTATCTGAATCCAAGCGTCGCCGTCAGGCCGGCACCGCCAGCCGCGGAACAAATGGTCCGGTCCAAGCGCGAAGCTCCTAACCGATGGAAAAACCGCCGATCCATGCTCCCGCCATTCAGAAGACCCATGGTCCCCGCGTAGCTATAAGGCAGGATGGCTTCCGATCCAAATTCCGCCGCGACGGCCTTTAAACCTGTGGTGATGGTGTCCAACGCTTCATCCCAGCAAATTCGCTCGAACTTGCCTGCACCCTTCGCTCCGATGCGTTTTTGCGGATACAGCAGCCGATCCGGGTGATACTCGCGTTCCAGATACCGCGCCACTTTTCCGCAAAGGAATCCGCGCGTGATGGGATGCGCTGGATCGCCGCGCAGGCGGCTGCCTTTTCCATCCTCGACATTCACCAGCAGCGCGCAAGTGTCCGGACAGTCCAGCGCGCAGACTGAATGTCGCACTTCAGGCATTTCTTCGATTATATGCACACAGTATGCTGGTAGGGGCCAGCCGTGGCTCCGTACTTCGCCTGGTTCTCGGTCAAGCGGCGAAGCTGGTTGGTATTGGAATCTGCCTTGGTCTGCTTGGTGCAGGGATCTTCGTGCGCTTCATTGCAAGCTCGCTCTTCGGAGTCACTCCCTTCGATGCCGTTACACTGAGCGCGGTCTCCGCGCTCCTCGCAGGCGTGGCGCTACTTGCCGTGTATATCCTGGCCCGTCGCACCACCAGCGCCGATCCAATGCAATCTCTTCGGTACGAGTGAAAAGTACTAATTTGAGAAACTACTTCGACCAGACTCCTGTCGTATAAGAAGACACTCTCAGAGGCAGGCATGTCAAAACTCACCACAGCAACCTTAGCCTTACTCGCCAACCAGTTGGCCACCGCCGCCATCGGAACGGTCTCGCTGGTTCCGCGCTCTCAACCTGCAGCCGGACCCGCGCCCGTGTCGCTCGCCGTGGCCGATTTCAATCGCGACGGTAAACCCGATCTCGCCGTCGTGGATCAACGTTCCGCAACTGTTCGGATACTGCTAGGCACGGGCAACGGATTGTTCCAGCCTTGGGTGGACTATCAAGTGGGAATCAATCCAGTGGCAATCGCGACGGGCGACTTCAATAACGATGGAAAACCCGACTTGGCCATCGTGAGCCAACTTTCAAATACCGTTACGATCCTGTTGGGAAACGGCGATGCGACTTTCCGCGCCGTCCCCGCGCTCGAAGCGCATGGACCTACTTCCTTGGTAATTGCGGATTTCAATGGTGACGGGAAAATGGATCTAGCGGTAGCGAATGCAACTTCAAACACGGTTTCGATCTGGCTTGGCCTGGGTCAAGGATTCTTCCGGGCACCGCTGGATTTTCGTGTGGGAGAAAATCCCAGTTTCCTGGTAACGGCCGATTTTAACGGCGATGGCAAGCTGGATTTGGCCACGGCCAACCTCGCCTCCAACAACGTCTCCATCCTGTTCGGAACTGGAACCGGCCTGTTCCCCACCATCCTGAACTTTACGGCCGGATTAGCGCCGGCCGGCCTCGCGTTAGGCGACTTCAATGGCGATGGAAAACTCGACATCGCCGTGTTGAACTCTTCGGGAACTAAGAGCTCCAGTTTCAAGAGCACCATCTCGGTGTTGTTAGGAAACGGCCATGGGTTCTTCGATCTTCCGCTAACTTCAGTGGCCGCCGGCAAAGGCACCTTCCTGCTCGGCGTAGATTTGAATCACGATGGCAAACCCGATCTCGCAGTCACCGATGTAGGCGATAACAGTGTAAAAATCCTGTTGAGTTTGGGAAACGGATTCTTCGCGCCCCCGCTTACTTTCGCGTCCGGCAAGGGCCCGTCCTGGATCGCTCCGTTCTACTCCTATCTGATTGTCGCCAACAGTTTTTCGGACAACCTCTCGGTGCTGAGCTACTAACAGCGGGCGGCAGCAGTGAGGAGGGCCAGCCTGGTCACGGCTGCGCGTGGTCGACGAACATTTGCTGCTGCGCGGAATCCTGCCGGCGGTTCAGAGCGCTCAGCTTATTCAATCCATCGACATAAGCTCGAGCACTGGCTTCGATTACGTCGGTGGAAGCTGCGCGGCCAATCACCTTGAAATCCCCCTGCTGGAGATGGACGGTTGCTTCACCAAGCGCTTCGGTACCACTGGTGACGGATCGTATGTCGTAGCTAATGAGCTGCGCCGGATTGCCCGTCGCAGCGCTGATCGCTTTGTAAACGGCGTCGACTGGGCCATCGCCAATAGACGCGGCCTTGCGCTTTTCGCGGCTCACTTCCAGGCACACCGTAGCAGTGGGAATGGTGGTGGTTCCGCTGTCGATGTGCAAATAGTCGATTCGATACGTTTCCTCGGCGGGATGCAGTTCGTCGTGCACAATTGCGATCAGGTCTTCGTCGAATACTTCCTGTTTCTTGTCCGCCACCAATAGAAACCGCTGATACGCCTGGTCGAGTTCATCTTTGCTCAGGTTGTAGCGCAGCTTCTCCAACCGGTCGCGCAATCCTGCCCGGCCGGTGCGGGCCGTCAACACGACGTGGCTCTTTTCGAAACCGACGTCTTCCGGCTGCATGATCTCGTAAGTCTGCCGGTCTTTCAGGAATCCATCCACGTGAATCCCGGAGCTATGCGCGAAAGCGTTCGACCCTACCACAGCTTTGTTGGGTGGAACCGGAATTCCCAACATGTCCGCAACCATCCTGCTGGTGCGGCGGAACTCGTGCGCATCAATCGAGGTGTCCAGTGCAAAATAATCGCGGCGCGTTCTGAGCGCCATGACGATTTCTTCTAGTGATGCGTTCCCTGCCCTCTCCCCGATACCGTTGATGGTTCCTTCCACCTGACGCGCGCCATTTTGCACGCCGGCCAAACTGTTCGAAACGGCCAGCCCAAGATCGTCGTGACAATGAACGCTCACGGTGACGCGATCAATATTCGGAACCTTCCCGCGAACCGATCGAATGAGCGCTCCATATTGTTCGGGCACCGTGTAGCCGGTTGTATCCGGGATGTTGACTACCGTGGCGCCGGCCGAGATTACCGCTTCAATCATCTCGCACAGGAAATCGAGGTCGGAACGGCCTGCGTCTTCCGTGTAGAACTGCACGTCATCGACATACGTCTTGGCCAGCTTCACGGCTTCCACCGCCAGACGCAGAATCGTGACGCGCTTTTCGGCGAGTGTTCGCCCGTAGCGTTCATCCCGGAATTTCCCCATGACGTGAATGTCGGAGGCGCCGATTCCGGTGTGAATTCGTGGACGCTTCGCTTTCGCCAGCGCTTTGCCGCAAGCGTGAATGTCATCGGCCACCACGCGCGACAAGGCACAGATCGTGGGTCCTTCGATTTCTTCCGCGATCTGGCGGACCGCCTCAAAATCCTCCGGCGAAGAATTTGGATAACCGGCTTCGATGATGTCCACATTCAGCCGTGCGAGTTGCTTCGCCAGCGTGACTTTCTCGCGGCTCCCGAGCCGCGTGCCGGCCGCCTGCTCGCCGTCTCTCAGCGTGGTGTCGAATACCGCAACCTTGTTGGGCAGCATCTTGTAGTTATCCTACCCTGCTGGGAGGCAGCCAATCTTGGCTTGCAGCCGGCTTTCACGTGGCGGGCGATCCGCTTCGCGAGAACGGTGAACCGGTCTAGTACTTTCGATCTCATTTCGACACGTTCGACCCGGAATTCCTCGTGATATACTGGGCAACCCGGCGCGGGACGGCTGCTCATGTTTCAACGAACCTCGGGCCTTGTCTTTCTGATTTTGTTCTCGCAGAGTGGTGCCCACACTCAGGATGGGCCGGTGGTATCCATCGCACCGCGCGTGCGTCCTGAACCAGTTGCGAATTACGGGCCTTATCATGCGGATCTCCGCATCGATGTCCCGCTCATCTTGATTCCCGTTCACGTCACCACTCCGCTTGGTACCTCGGTAACTGATCTTCGCCGGGAGAACTTCCGCGTTTTCGAAGACGGCGTGGAGCAACCCGTCACCAATTTCGCTAAGGAAGACGCACCGGTCTCGATCGGCATGGTTTTCGATTCGAGCGGCAGCATGCACACCAAGATCCACAAATCCGCGGAAGCCGCCGCCGCGTTTTTCAAAGTAGCGAATCCGGAAGATGAGTTTTTCCTGGTGGAGTTCAACGACCGGCCAAAATTGTCGGTGCCGTTCACGCGCGATTCCGATGAAATCCACGACCGGATCGCACGTGTTCACGCCATGGGACGTACTTCGTTGCTGGACGCCATCCAGTTGGCTCTCGCGCAGATGAAGCACGCCCATAATCTGCGCAAAGCAATCGTCATTTTTTCCGACGGCGGAGACAATCGCAGCCGTTATACCGAGCGGGAAGTCAAGCGAGCGATGCTCGAAAGCGACGTTCAGGTTTACGCGATGGGAATCTTCGATTCAAGCGATTCTCGAAAACTCAGCAAGGAAGAGTTGGATGGTCCGCGCCTGCTAACGGAACTGGCGGAAGAAACGGGCGGCAAACACTTTCCGGTGGATCATCTGGATGAACTTCCCAGCGTCTGCGACCGCATCGGCAACGAACTTCGCAATCAGTATCTGTTGGGCTATATGCCGGCGAACGACGCGCGAGATGGCAGATACCGCAAAATCAAAGTCGTGCTTGCGAACACTGGGGCCCGTCCGCAATTGAAGCCTTTTTATCGCCAGGGTTATTACGCACCGTTACAATAAGCACGAGGAAGAAGTACCGGTACGCCAGTTGCTTACATGCCTTGAAATTGCCCTAGCAATATGTAACGATACCTTAACCCAAATCAGAAATGGTTTGGATTGAAGCAAAAAAACAAAGGGAGGCATTTACTCATGAAGCTCTTAGGAATGGCCTTGATGTTTGTAGGCGTCGCCAGTTTCGCAAGCGCGACGGCGACGGTTCCGGAGATCGATCCAGGATCCGCGGGGAGCGCCCTGGCTCTTTTGTCGGGTGCGTTGCTGGTTATGCGCGCTCGCCGGAAGTAAGTCAGAGGAGATATCAAGATGAAAGTCCTTGGACTGATGTTGCTGTTCGTTGGCGTCGCCGGACTCGCTCTGGCGCAAACCGCTCCCGCACCCGAGATCGATCCGGGTTCGGCCGGGACGGCTGTTGCACTATTATCGGGCGCCTTGCTCGTCGCTCGTGCCCGTCAGAAGAAGTAAGAAGGACTTAAGGAGCATCCTCGAACCAAATGGGAGACACCGATCGACAATCCGGTGTCTCTTCTTGTTTGGATCACGTTGAAGTAAAGTTCCAGCCTGCTTCAAGTATTCCCTCTCGTTCGTTTAGTAACAGACTCCCCCAATTCGGGTTGGTGCATCGTCTCATTTTCTTCATTCTGATTTTCGGGATCGAATGGAGCCCACTCACGCACATCGTGCACAAGGGACGCGGCGCGGGCGAGCTTTTGCAAGTCGCGATCGCATTTGTTTCTCTTCTGCTGGCTTTGGCCTATTTCCGGTCGAAGGATTCTTTCTATCGAATTTCAGCCAAAGTGCAGGCGAGCCCCATCCGATGGAGCCTCCTGGTCTACCATGTCGCCGCATTAGCAGCGTTCATTACCGCTTCGGCGATCCCGGATCCTGGCGGGCTTTTAGGTTATCTCCTCGCGTCTGTTTGGTACGTGGCCGGCGTCCTTGCGATCGTTCTCGCCGCCTGCGCTTTTGTTCCTCCCAAGGCTGCCGTCGAATTTCTGCGTTCGACTGGCTACGCGTGGGTGTACGCTCTGGCCGCGGCCGTTATTGCAGCGCGCGCCTTGGTCGCCACGACGTTATGGAACGGCCGCGTGTGGAATCCAGCCCTGGATTTGTCCTGGAAGCCGGCGAGCGATGCGACCTTTACTCTTGTCAACGGTATACTGCACCTGTTTTTATCCAATGTGGTAGCGGACCGGCCCACAATGGTGATCGGGACTTCCAGTTTCAAGGTGCAGATTTTGCCCTGGTGCGCCGGTTTTGAAGGTACGGCGCTGATGCTGGTTTTCAGCGTCGCCTGGCTTGGCTACTTTCGCCGGGAGTTCCGTTTTCCACGAGCTCTTTTGCTGATTCCCGCCGGAATGCTGGTGATCTGGCTGGCAAATGCGTTGCGGATCGCGGCGTTGATCATGATTGGAGTGGCGGGCGCCCCGAACATTGCGGTTGGAGGCTTTCATTCCCAAGCAGGTTGGATCGCCTTTAATTGCGTTGCGTTGAGCTTCGCGGTCGTGACACGTCACATGCCCTGGTTTGCATCGCAAACAACAGGCGCGCGCACGGTCCGATCAAGCCGGCCGACGCTGGCCGTCCCAGCCTCCGTACCCAATCCGACTGCGGCATACTTAATGCCATTTCTGGCAATTTTGACCGCCGCCATGCTTTCACATGCGGCTTCCGCCGGGTTTGAGTGGCTTTATCCGTTGCGCTTTCTTGCGGCTGCCGCCGTCCTCTGGCATTTCCGGTCCTTCTACTCCGAGATGAATTGGCGCTTCGGAGGACTTTCGGTGTTGGCCGGTGTCGCGGTGTTCGGACTGTGGTTGGGTTTGGATATGGTGTCGAACGCCAGTCAAACCAGCGCTCTGGGTAACAGCCTCGCATTGATGAACACTCCCGCGCGGATCGGTTGGCTTATTTTCCGGACGGCGGCCGCCGTCATTACAGTTCCGATTGCGGAGGAATTGGCCTTTCGAGGGTTCCTGATTCGACGGTTGAGTTCAGCGGATTTCGATTCGCTTAACCCCCGTCACTTCACTTATCTTGGGCTGTTTGTATCATCCATTGCCTTTGGTCTGCTGCATGGCGACCGTTGGCTGGCCGGTACCCTGGCTGGACTGATCTATGCATTTGCCTTTCTCCGTCAGGGAAGAATTGGAGACGCCGTGGTCGCCCATGCCACCACCAACGGACTGCTGGCTGCTTGGGTATTGTTCGGCGGCAAGTGGTACTTGTGGTAGTTTCTAAAACTAGTACTTCTCCCCGTTTTGTCATGGCATAGGGTATTTTTGTCTGCCGTCTACGAACGCGACCCGCCCTTTACAATTGCGTTAATCCGCTTCTAATTGCCATCGATCCCGTTCTATATCAACAAGTTAACCGTTTAGAAGGCCGATCATACGATCTTAGTACTGTCGTACCTATTCCGGCTTGACGAATCCGATTACAAAAGTAATAGTAATACTGGTACCTGAAGGAGGTTGCCGAATAAATGAAAAAAACACTACTCCTATCGCTTCTGATCGCAAGTCTTTCGATGGTCGCCCAAGCCGCGCCCTGCGTCTCCGGCGGAACTCTCGCTTCCTACATTGGATTGGGGGCTGGAGGCTGCACCTTCGACAGCTTGCTCTTCAATAACTTCACATATGAAAATTCGTCATCGGGCGGCGGAGTCGCTCCCGACGCCGCCGGCGTCAAAGTTGACACGGTGGTTCAAGGTCCCGAGGCGGGCCTGGAATTCGTCGCGTCCTGGTTGTCGGGCAGCGGCCAAACCTCGGATGGAAACATCGGTTTTACGGTAACCTGCCAGGACTGCAAAATCGATGATTTGAAATTGATCATGGACGGCATCGGACTTGGAACGGGTCTGGCGAGCGTTGCTGAAATCTCGAGCAGCCCGTCGATCGGGCTCGGCACCACGAGCAGCGTTGGATTCAATCAGTTTTCGGATTCAAAAGATATCGCGCCGATCGATTCGCTCAACCTGCTGAAAGACATCGGCACCAGCGGCGGAACCGCCGGATCGGGCCACGTGAGCGCGGTATTCAACCTGTTCTCCACCACTCAAACTACGATGACTCCGGAGCCATCGCTGATGTTGCTGTGCATGGGCGCACTCTGCCTGGTGCCCGTTGTGCAGAAGATCCGGAGGGCCTAGCGGATCCTATAACCCTTGAGTAGCTGGGAGCCGGATCGGATACCGGCTTCGTCGCCAATCGGCTGGCTCCCTTTTTCATCTTGATTTGAGTGGCGCGAACTTGGCTCCTGGGGAGCACGTTCGCATCGGCTCTCAAAATACAAATCTCATAGCACGGGAAGATACCGGAGGAAAAACATGAAGCGAGTCGTGTGTGTCTGCGTATTTGCCGTCTCATTGGCTCTGTCGTTTGGCTGCGGCATTAGTAAACAGAGTTACTTGGCCAAGGGCAATGCGTTATTCGCGGCCGGCAAATATCAGGATGCCTCTTTGATTTACCGCAAGGCGATTCAGAAAGATCCGGCTTTCGGAGAAGCCTATTTCCGCCTGGGTTTAGCCGCCCTAAAGTTGGATCAAGGCAAACTCGCTTACGACACCTTGCAGCACGCAGTCCAGCTTCTTCCTGAAAGTCAAGAGGCCAAGGAACGCTTCGCCGATGTCTGTCTCACCTTCTATCTCGCCTCTCCCAGCCGCCCGCAAGTTCTGTACGCTCAGCTGGTCAGAATTTCGGATGAGCTCCTTTTGAAGAATTCGAATTCTTATGAAGGGCTTATGTTAAAAGGCTACCTGGCGGTAACGGATCGAAAGCTCCCCGAGGGAATCGACTTGTTGGAACGCGCTCGGCGCATTGATTCTTCCAATCCAGGCGTCGCGGCGGAACTGGTCCATGCGCTTCTTGTAAACGGACAAGTGCGGAAAGCCGAGGATCTGAGTTCGGATTTAATCAAGCGTAATCCTTCCTACGGTCCCATCTACGACGTGCTTTACGATTTCTACCGCAACGCCAATCTCAATGCCGGCGCGGAAAGAATTCTGAAGCAGAAGGTGAGCAACAACAACAAATCGGCCGATTACGTTCTCCAACTGGCTGGACATTATAGCCGCAGCCGTCAAATCCCGGAGATGCAGGCTACCCTTCGCCGGCTCCTCGACGATCCCCAGAACTTTCCGCAAGCTCGAATGCAGGTGGGCGATTTCTATTCGGGTTTACGAGACTATGAAACCGCCCTCCGTTATTACCAAGAGGGCTTGGACGCCAGCCCCTCCGCGGTGGTAAAGCTCGCCTGCCAAAAACGAATTCTCGCGGCGTACCTGGGGCAAGGCAACAACGATGCCGTCATCCATCTGGGAGCGGAAGTTCTCAAGGCGAACCCGGCCGATCTCGAAGTCCTTCACATGCACGCAGGAGCGCTCCTTAACAGCCATAATCACGAGCACGCGGACTTGGCCATCCGCGAACTCCGTGCTTTAGTCGAGCGCAGCCCGGTCGACGCATCTTTATTGACTCAGCTGGGAAGCGCATACCGGCTCAAAGGGGATCTCAACGCTGCGCGCGATCAATTTGCGGCGGCCATCAAGCGGCAAAACGATTTCTTCGCCGCGCGTTACCAGATGGCGGAGATCGATCTCATCCAACAGCGGCCAAATGAGGCCGTGCAGCAGGCCGAAAAAATACTGGAGCTTCGGCCGCTCGACCGCCGGGCCAGACTTCTTCGTAGCGGCGGATGGATCGCGCTTGGGGATGCCGCTTCCGCGCGCGCCGATCTGGCACGCTTGATCAAGGAAGCGCCGAACGATCCCGAACCGCATATGCAGCTTGGCCTTCTGGCCATCGCGGAAAGAAAATACGACGATGCTCTCGCGACGCTCGGTAAATACCGGCAAAGCGCTGATCCAAGAGTATCGGATGGACTTGCTATCGCTTATCTGCATCAAAAGCAGTTCGACAAGGCCCGCGAGGTTTTGGACGAAGGACTGAGAAAGACTCCGGACTCGCCAATGCTGCTGCGTGAGTTGGCGGACACCGAGGCGTTGACGGGCCAATACGATGCCGCCGTCGATCAACTGAAAAAGCTGTTGGTCCAAGAACCAAAATCGATCCATCTGCTACGGCGTGTGGCCGAAGTCTACGAACTCAAAGGCGACCGCGCCAATGAGATCGCGGCTTGTCGTCAAGCTTGTGAATTGGCGCCCGGCGATCTAACGGCCGGATTGAGCTTGGCAGACGCGCTCGCCAGAGCCGGCCGCACGGACGAAGCCAGAAAAGAGTTTGCACGAGTAGTAAAAGCTCATCCGGAAGATGCGCCCGCCTTGAACAATGCGGCATTCTTCCTGGCCGACTCCGGCGGCGATTTGGACGAAGCCCTGCGCCTTGCTAAACATGCGCTCCAAAAGATTCCGAATCAACCGGCTTTCTCCGACACGGTGGGTTATATCTACCTCAAAAAAGGAATGAACGACAATGCAGTTCAAACCTTCAGCAACCTCGCGCGCAAATACCCATTTGCCGTTTTCCACTATCACCTTGGCTTGGCGTTGTATGCGAAGGGCGACAAGACCACTGCGCGGAAAGAATTGCAATCGGCCCTATCCGGCAATCCAACTCCGGAGGAAAAAGCGCGCATCCGGGAATTGCTGAATAAACTCAGTTAGCGGCGGACCAAGGATTCTATGTTTCTAATACTAATATTGGGAATCATTGCAGTTCTGATGTCGTTGACCATGACGCCAATCGTGCGCGATGGGATTGGAAGATTTTTTCTGGATCTTCCCGACGGCGGCCGCAAGGTCCACACCACGCCAGTACCGCGCGTCGGTGGGATCGCCATCGTGCTGGCTTACGTAGCGACCTTTGGAATCGCTTTCTTACTGCCATTCAGCTACTCGTTTGTACTGCATAGAGCCCTTCCCAACATCCTGGCGCTCACACTGGTAGGTCTGGTCGTTTTCCTCACCGGGGTTGTGGACGATCTGGTGGGCTTAACGGCTTGGCAAAAACTCGTCGGTTTGGGCGGCGCCAGCGTGCTCGCATACTTCGCCGGAATCCACGTCGACATTCAGATGCTGCATGGATTACCGGCGTGGCCTGGCGTTGGATTTGCGCTGACCGTCGTCTGGCTGGTAGGCTGCGCGAACGCGTTTAACTTGATTGACGGCATGGACGGGCTGGCGGCGGGAATCGGCCTGCTCGCCACCGTTACCATGCTGATTGCGGCGCTGACACAGGGAAATCTTCCGCTGGCGGTCGCGACCATGCCGCTCGCGGGTTGCTTGCTTGGTTTTTTGCGCTACAACTTCAATCGCGCCTCCGTTTATCTCGGCGACAGCGGAAGCTTACTGATCGGCTTCCTGCTCGGTTGCTTCGGCGCGCTATGGAGCGAAAAGTCGGTGACGGTGGTCGCCCTCACTGCGCCTGTTCTCGCACTCTCGGTACCGCTTCTGGACGTTCTGCTTTCGATCTCGCGCCGTTTCTTGCGCAATCGGCCCATCTTCCAAGCCGATCGCGGACACAT
>Ga0070734_10005397_pt1 | contig 11312 bp, 7 predicted proteins | sample Coa_R1_8_FD_66444 | JGI IMG/M metagenome (GOLD analysis project Ga0070734, IMG submission 66444) | Surface soil microbial communities from Centralia Pennsylvania, which are recovering from an underground coalmine fire - Coalmine... | ecosystem: Environmental > Terrestrial > Soil > Unclassified ...
ATCAGCTCTGCCGTACGTTTGGCCGCCTGGATTCCGGCGATGCGCGCGACCTCCAGCGGATCTCCCTTCGGATTTTGCGGCAAGGCGCGCAGGACCTCGGGCCGCATCGCGACGAAGGCGCTTGCTTCGGCTTCACGCACGCTCGCCTGCTTGGCGGAGACGTCAACCATCGACGCGCGGCCGGCGTCATCATAGTGCGAGAGCTTCTTCCTGGGCTTTCTTACTGTGGGCATTCCGAGGCACCGCGCTTGCGTGACATCCCTTCAGCGTGCAACACCTGGACAATTTTACGTCGACTAGCCAGGCGGGAACATGGCGCGCTTCGATCCCGAGCCATATTGTCTCCTCTAAGGAGTTTCGGATTTGGGATGTCCAGGTAGAGCGGCGCTTCAGCGCCGCGTCAAGGCGGCCACCCGAATTCTTGGATTCTGTATTCCGCTGCATTTCGCAGCGGAATACAGAATGTGTTTTCGGTGATGCGCGAACGCGAGCCTAAAGGCTCGCTCTACCGAGATATGGTGATACCCTTCCATGAAGTCCGGCGCGGCATTCGTCACAAAATGCCGGCTCGCCATGTAACTGTCCTGGAGTAGAAATGAAGATTCACGCGAAATGGCTTTTCGTTCCGGCACTCGTCAGCCTGTTGGCTGCGGCACAGAGCCAGGTTCAGCATATCCCGGCATCGTCCATGAATAATTCCAGCAAAGAGTGGATCGCAACCAGCAACCGCTACACCAACCTGCTGATCGACGTGTCGCTCAAGCATCACCCGGAGTTCGGGTCGCAACAGGGGCTGAGCCAGTATGACGAGAAGATTGCGCAGCCAACGCTTGCCGACGAGGATGCGGAGCGCGCGGAAACCGAAGCGGTCTTGACGAAGCTAAGGGCGGCGGCAGCCGAAAAGCAGCAAAAGGAAGTCGCGGAGGACCTCGACATCCTCATCCGGCGCGTGCAGCTCAACTTCCGCCGCCAGGACTATGAACGCGCACACCTGGTGTCCTTCCTCAATGCCAGCCAGTACGTCTTCACCGGCATACGCATTCTGCTGGACGACCAAACGCCGGCGGAACGAAACGCTGCGGCCGTGGTGCGGGTGCGCGAGTATGCCGGCCTGGAACCGGGCTATACGGCAATCACGGAAATTTTGAAGCAGCGCGCCAAGGAGCAGATGGCTAAGCCGGGTGTCATCTATCCGGCCAAGGCGGAGATCGAGACGGAGTTGGCGCGCAATTCGGCCTACATCGAAGGTATCCCCGCGCTGATGCAGAAGAAGAACCTGCAGAATTGGCAGGAGCCCTACAACAAGTTGAAGGCGCAGCTTACCGATTATGACGCCTGGGTGCGCGCGACCATCCTGCCCAAGGCGCGCGCCGACTTCCGCGAGCCGCCTGAGGAGTACGCGCTCGACCTGGAAGGCTATGGCATCGATATCCCGCCGGAGCAGCTCACCCGCATGGCGCACCAGGCCTTCACGGAAATTCAGGGTGAGATGCAGACGCTTGCGGCGCAGATCGCGCACGAACGCAAGCTGCCCTCCAGCGACTACCGCGACGTGATCCGTGAGCTGAAGAAGCAGCAGATTATCGGCGACGCGATTCTGCCCTTCTACCAGGAGCGGCTGAAGCAGATTGAAGAGATCATTGTGAAGCAGCAGATTGTCACGCTGCCGGAGCGGCCGGCGAAGATCCGTATTGCCACGGCGGCAGAAACGGCGCAGCAGCCGGCGCCGCACATGGTGCCGCCGCCCTTCATCCACAACACCGGGCAGAAGGGGGAGTTTGTGTTGCCGCTGAATATTCCGGCTCCGCCCGGAGAGAAGGCGCTCCAGTACGACGATTTCGCTTACAACGCGGCTGCCTGGACGCTGACGGCGCACGAGGCGCGGCCCGGCCACGAGCTGCAGTTCGACACCATGCTGGAGCACGGCGTCTCGCTGGCGCGCGTCCGCTACGCGTTCAACAGCACCAATGTTGAGGGCTGGGGACTCTACTCGGAATATCTCATGAAGCCCTACATGCCGCCGGATGGCCAGCTCATCTCATTGCAGTTCCAACTGCTGAGGGCCGCGCGCGCGTTCATCGATCCCGAGCTGCAGGAGGGCAAGCTGACGCCGGACGACGCCTATCGCATCCTGGAGAAGGATGTCGTGCTGTCGCACGCCTTCGCGCAGGAGGAGGTCGAGCGTTTTACCTACCGTGCACCGGGGCAGGCGAACAGCTACTTCTACGGATATACCCGGTTGCTTGAGTTGCGAGCTGACACGCAGAAAGCGCTGGCGGCCAAAGGCGCGAAGTTCGACCAGAAGAGGTATCACGACTTCATACTGGCGCAAGGAATTTTGCCGCCCGATCTGGTGCGCCGGGCGGTGATGGATGAATTCCTGGCGGCACAAACAGGGGCTAGACCGTAGCCGATTGAAGAGTCGCCACGCTGCTTGTGAAACGGCCCACGTTCACTTTGAAACGGCCCACCCGCTTTGCAACGGCCCATGTCCGCTTTGCAACGGTTCACGTCCGCTTTGAAAGGGCACGGCTTTAGCCGTGTCGCCATGACGCCACACGGGCTGCCTTTAGGCGCTGAGGGGACCGCTTCCCGCAGCGGCTGAAGCCGACTTCATATCTCGCCGTCGCCGCACGCCTGAACAGGCTGCTGAAAAACTCGTTGCCAGGTCTGGCACGGGTAGAGCTGGCCTTCAGGCCAGCGTCCAAGTCCCGTGTTTCTGTTTCCGAGCCGGCTTCAGCCGGCGGCAGACGTCATGCGAACTTTAGCAGCCTGGTGAAACACCCGGAAAGGCAACTTCCTCGCGAGCTAAAGCTCGCTCGGAAACGCCCAAATTAAAAGGCATAGACGCTGGCCTGAAGGCCAGCTCTACCCGAACGGCTCCTCGTATCGAGTTTTTCAGCAAACTGTGAAGGCGTGCCCTTTCAAATCGCATACCGCACAGTAAAGCCGCTTTAGATCATCAGAATCGTCACCGCCTCGCCGGCCGCGAAGCGCTCCCGGTCGGGAGGTACCACAATGTAGCAGTTCGCACGCGCGGCGGCCATCAAGTCTCCAGAGCCCTGCCAGCGCAGCAGTTCAACCTCCGGCCTATGGCGGTTGCCGCCGAGGGCGGCCGGGAGAAAGCGTGTCAGCCCCGGCTTGGTGGTGATTTCCGATTGCAGCAGGGCCTGCGCAAATGGCAGCGGCGCCGGTCTGGCGCCGGCGAGCGCGTCCAGCACCGGGCGCGCAAACAGCGCGAAGGTCACCATGGTCGAAACCGGGTTTCCCGGCAAGCCAAAAAACGGCGTTTTGTCCCCTTCGGCTTCCACCTCGCCGAAGACCACCGGCCTCCCCGGCTGAATCTGGGCCCCGGTGAAAAACATCTTCGCCTCAAACGAGGCGAGCACCTGTTCGACCAAGTCGTACTTGCCCATGGAGACACCGCCGGTGATGAGCAGCAAGTCGGCTTCCAGGCCTTTGCGCAGCAGCAGCGCCAGCTCGTCGGGCTCGTCGCGCGCCACCGGCAGAATCATTGGCTCGCCGCCCGCAGCGTACACCTGGGCGGCCAGCGAGTAGCTGTTGGAGTTGCGAATCTCGTTGGGCCCGGGCGTGAGGTTGACGTCGATCACCTCGTCGCCGGTCGCCAGAATAGCGACACGAGGGCGCCGGTGGACGAACACTTCTGGCCGGCCGATGGCTGCCGCAACTGCAGCGACCACGTGGTTCACGCGCGTCCCGCGGCGCACCATCACGTCGCCCTGGCGTGCTTCCGCGCCCGCAGCCACAACGTTCTCCGCCGACGAGGCCGTCCGCTGCACGCTGATGACATCGCCGCTGCGCTCGGTATGCTCGACCATCACGACCGCATCGGCCCCGACCGGAACCGGCGCGCCCGTCATGATCTCGACGCACTCGCCTTTGCCAACCGTGATGCGGCTTTGATCGCTCGCAGCGCCAGCCCGGATCTCGCCGATGCACTTCAGCCGTGCGGGAGCGCTCGCCACGTCGGCAGCGCGTACGGCGAATCCATCGCGCGTGGCGCGCGGAAATGGCGGGAAGTCGCGATCCGCACGTAACTCTTCCCCCAGCGCCAGCCCGGCAGCGTCGAGCAGCGAAACCTTGTCCCGGCGGGTGGGTATCAGCGAGGCCGCGTACGTTTCCACGATGCGCCGTGCCTCTTCGAAGGAGGGCAGCACCGAGTGCTTGGTGGTAGTCAGGGGAGCAGACACGTCGGTGATTTTACTGGAAGCAGCCGGCGCGGCATTCCGCCGTTCTGCGCCATCGTACGGGGAAGATTGTGGAGCCCAGGTTAACGTCCAAGGAAAAAACGTTAACCCGGGTGCCGTGCATGCCTCAGCAACTATTTCTTGCTGGACGACTTTCCTTTGCCGTAGGTCGTCTGCACCGGAGCGCCAAGCGCGGCCAACATCTGCTTGGCAACATCGGCGTACTTGCCGGTCGGCTGCAGCTCCAGATACTTCTGGAAGGCTTCGGCCGTGCCTTCGGGCGCCACCATCTTGTCGCCCTTGGTCGTGGACTTGGCGATCATGGCCTGGCCTTTCAGGTAGTAGGCGTCGGCGCGATTGGGATCGGCCTGGATCGCCTTGTCGAAGGCCGCGATGGCTTCGTCGGGCTTGTTCGTATTGGTGAAGACCACGCCCTCGTTGTAGTAATACGCGCCGGCATTTTGTGGATCGGCTTGCGCCGCGGCGGCGTATTCCTGGACGGCCTTGTCCGTCTGGCCCGACCGGGCATAGGCGTCGGCCAACCCGGCGTGGTACGCCGGACTGGGCTTAATCGCCAACGCTTTCTGGTAGGACTCGATCGCGTCCTGGTAGTCCTTGGTCTTCGTCTGCGCGTCGGCGGCATGCGCGCCGGCGCCGCGCTGAGCATCGCCCAGATAGCCCCAGATCAGGTCCTGGCTGGGATCGACCTGCGCCGCCTGGGTCAGCAGGGTGATCGCCTGGTCATAATTGCCCGCCCCTTCCAGTTCCTTCGCCTGAGTCAGCGAGGCGTTCAGGCCCTTGATCTTCTCGGCGTTTTTCTTCTGTGCCTCGATCTTCGCCTGCTGTTCCGGAGTCAAGCCGCCGCCGACATTCTTCGCTTCATCGAAATCGACGACCTGCTCCTGCTCCGGCGCAATGGGAACGTTGTTGTGCTCGTCCACCACATTGCCGTTTACCAGCAGGCTGACCTTGTAGGTGCCGAGATAGATGCCGATAGAGCGATACTCGCCCTTGTTGTTAGTCTTGAACTCGTACTTGCGCCCGGTCTGCGCGTCATACATCTGAACGACCGCATTGGCGAGCGGTTTGCCCGACTGATCTTTGACCACGCCGCGGATCGCGCCTTCCATCTGCGCCCAAAGCGGAGCTGCACACAGGCTGATAGCAAACAGCACAGCGGCCATAGGAAAATATTTCTTCATGGTTCCTCCAGCGCATGGTAACGCCGGCCGCTCCTGCTCCCGCGGCCGCTTCGCCATCGCAATATTTTGATTCATGAAAAGTCCCGGACTGCAGCCTGCGACCAATAAGGTATGGGATCGACTGCGCCCGCCGCCGCGAATGCTCGCTGACGCAGGACACAGCTGTCGCAGACGCCACAAGCCTGGTCGTCCCGGCTGTAGCAAGACCACGTTAAATCGAAGGGAGCGCCCAATTCAAGGCCACGCGTCACAATCTGCGACTTGCGCAGCGCGATCAGCGGCGTCTCGATGCGGATTCGCCCTTCTTTCGTGCCCGTGCGCACCGCCTGGTTGAAGGCGCGATAGAACTCGGGCCGGCAATCGGGATAACCCGAGCTGTCTTGCTGCACCGCGCCAATGTAGATGCGCTCGGCGCCCAGCACCTCGGCCCAGCTCACCGCGGCGGAGAGGAAGTGCGCGTTGCGGAAGGGAACATAGGTGACCGGAATATGTGCCCCAATCTCCGGGCCGGCGTCGGGCACCGCGATTGCCTCGTCGGTAAGGGCGGAGCCGCCGATGGCGCGGAACAGCGGCGTGCGCACGATAAGGCGTCGCTGGATGCCGAGCCGCTCGCAGATCGCGAGAAAAGCCGCCTGCTCGCGCGCCTCGGTGCGCTGGCCGTAGCTGATGTGCAGCGCGGCCACGCTGTCGCCGCCGGCATCGCGCACGGCGAGGGCAGCACAGACGGCGGAGTCCATGCCGCCGGAGACGCACACGACAATGTCAGCTGAAATCGGCATTTGGCACTTGGCATTTGGCCGTTGGTCAAGACAGGTTGTTCGACCAAATGCCAATTGCCCACTGCTGAATCAAGATGCCCGCGCTATCACTAAACGCCTTTCATCGACGGCTCCCAGATGAACTTGTGGATCTGCAGGCCGAGGCGCGCGTTCACTTCATCGGCGAGCATCCATTCGGCCAGGTGCTGCGGATCGACCAGGCAATGCGAAGCATCGCGGGTGCCGGAGGCGTCTTTACGGAACGCGGGCGAGAAGATTACCGAAGCCACCTTGGCGGCCAGTCCGTGGGAGCGGGTGAAATCGCGAGCGAAGATGTAATCGCGCCGGCTGGCAATCACGAACTTAACCTCATCATGGGGATGCAGGCCGCGCAGGTTCTCCATGGCGAAGGTCTCGCCCTCGCCGGAGTCGGGACATTTCACGTCGACAATCTTGATCACCTCCGGCGGGACGGTTTCCAGCGGACGCTCGCCGCTGGTCTCCAGCAGAACGGTGTAGCCCGCGGCGAACAAGGCTTGCATCAGGGGAACGACTTCGCGCTCCTGCAGCATCGGCTCGCCGCCGGTGATCTCGACCAGGCCGCCCTGCGGAGAAAGCCGGTGCACCTCGCCCTCGACCTCCTCGATACTCATGCGCGTGCCGCCCGAGAAGGTGTACTCGCTGTCACACCAGTCGCAGCGCAGGTTGCATCCCGCCAGCCGCACGAAGACGCACGGCAGCCCGGCATAGGAGGACTCGCCCTGCAACGATTTGTAGATCTCGATGATGTGCATGGGTCCTGTAGGTCTTCAGGCCTGCGCCCCGGCGTTTGATCTGTGACTCGGCGTCGGCCGACGGTACTGCCGCCGGCTGAAGCCGGCTCTGGCCAACCAGAAGATCGCGATCAACGCGGCGCTAAAGCGCCGCTCTACCACCTACTCGCGATAGCTCGCCGTCGTCGTGTCCGTCTCCCAGATGGTGACGTCTTTTACCCGCACCCGGCCGTTCGTACTGTGTTTCAGGCGTGCATTGGTCTCGTCGTAAAAGTACTTCGCCAGGTTCTCGGCGGAGGGATTCACGGTGGTGAACGGCTCCAACTCGTTGATCATCTCGTGATCGAGATAGTTCATCACCGGGCGGAGAACGTCTTTCAGGTCCTTGAAGTCGAGCAGCAATCCGGCATGGTCGAGCTCGGCGCCGGCCAGCGTGACGCGCACACGGTAATTGTGCCCGTGCGGCTTCTCGCATTTGCCGCGGTAGTTCCGCAGATAGTGTCCGGCCGAGAACGTGTCTTCAACGGTGACTTCGTACATGACATTGCGCGCCAATCCGAGCCAATCGTGCGCTCACAGCAGCTCTGGCTGGGTCGTCGCTTCTTCATCATTCTAGCGTGTCCGGCCCCGGCGCGTTGCATGGAGAGTGCGTTGCGTGTCGATCGGATCGGAGGATGGCGCTCCCATGCCGAAAGACGATGCCGGCGCCGATGTGAGGTTCGATTCCAAAGGCGCCTACATCTCGTCCAAGGCATGCGCCCAGGTATAGCTGGCCAACACGGTGAAGCCGTCCTGAGCCTGCATGTATGTCTGGAACACGCCGTGGAAGTTCGGCAACGCCTTCGTAAACGGCGCGTTTGGGGGATGGATGCTTTCGGAGAACTTCTTCGTCCGTTCAGGGCTTCCGCTGACCGTGCTTGATGGCACGACGACAATCACCAACTTCTCCGCCGGCGACTTTATTCCGGCGCATGTGGTCGGAGTGGACCAGGGAACGTGCAGCGCGTTTCTGATCGGCTCTCTCGAAACGCATTCTGCAATTCCAAGGCAAGATCGCCTCTCAATCTGCTGGACTTGGGCGGTTCCGCGGTGAGCCGTCCTTTTTTTCGCCGGTGCGGAGCTCCAAATCGGGAAAACAGGGTCGGTTTCCAGATTTTGGAAGGCGAGGACTGGCCCATCTCTGGAAATCGGTATTCCCACCATCGTGCCGGATCGGAGTATTCAAAACTAAGCTTTTGAATCAGCAACTTAGCGAAGGCTTGCGAGCTGCCGAATTGGCCCTTGCCGTGCGATTCAACTCTCGACGGACTGTGTCTTCAGGCGCGGTCTGGCTGGAACGAGGAACAGCAGAACCGCGATGTTGAGTCAACAAGCAAGCGATTTGAGGGGAGATATGACAAAAAGACTGATCACCGGGATACTAAGCGTGCTGGTGGTCGCCGCAGTGATGGCGCCGTCGTTGATGGCGCAGTCGCTGATCTCAGGCGATATTACCGGTACGGTTACTGATCCAAGCGGTGCAGTGGTATCCGGCGCTTCGGTAGCGCTCAAGAGCGATGCCACCGGCGCTACCCGCACCGCGACAACCGGTTCCAATGGAACCTACCGCTTCTCGCTACTGTCACCGGGCAATTACACGATTACTGTGACCGCGCCCAACTTCAGCAAGGCTGAGACGAAGACGGCGGTCAGCGTGGGACAGGCAACCATTGCCGACGTGAAGCTGGCGGTCGGCGCCAACACACAAACCGTCGAAGTGACTTCGACGCCGCCGATGGTATCGACGGACAACGCTGATCTGTCCACGAACTTCAACCAGACGCTGATCTCGGAGCAGCCGAACGGCGGTAACGACATCACCTACGTTGCCCAGACCGCTCCCGGCGTCAACATGAACGTCGGCCAGGGTTACGGCAACTTCCAGGCCTACGGTCTGCCTTCGACGGCGAACCTGTTCACCGTCAACGGCGAAAACGACATGGATCCTTACCTGAATCTGAACAACTCGGGCGCGACCAACTTGACGCTGGGCCGCAACGAAGTTCAGGAAGCAACGGTCATCAGCAACGCCTACTCCGGCCAGTACGGACAGCAGGCGGGCGCCCAGGTCAACTACGTGACCAAGGGTGGCACCAATGCCTTCCACGGCAACGCGGAGTATTGGTGGACTGGCCGTAAGATGGATGCCAATGACTGGTTCAACAACCTGAGCGGAACGCCGCGCCCGTTTGCCAACAACAATGAGTGGGCAGCGTCCTTCGGCGGACCGATCAAGAAGGACAAGTTGTTCTTCTTCGTCAACAACGAAGGCATCCGCTACATCGTGCCTGCCAGCGAGCCGGTTTTCGTTCCGACGACGACCTACATGCAGCAAGCACTGGCCAACCTGGCCACCGGAACCGGAGCCAATGGTGATCTCGCCGGCCTTCCGGGCACCGAGACCGCCTTGTACCAGAAGTGGTTTAACCTGTACTCGAACGCACCAGGATTCGGCGGCGCGCAGAACATCCCGGGAAGCTGTGGCTCGGCTCTGCCGTTGTTGAACCCCGCCTTCGCGTCCGGGAACAACTGCTTCGCCACGTACCAGGCGACGCCGGCCCTTCCGGGCACCGAGTACATCCTCAGCGGAAGAATCGACTACAACGTGTCCGATGCGGACCACCTGTGGTGGCGCTTCCGTCTGGATCACGGCACGCAGGCGACGCTGCCTGATCCGTTCAGCCCGGCGCTGAGCGCGGCCAGCTACCAGCCCGCTTACGACGGCCAGGGACAGTGGAACCACGTCTTCAGCCCCAACGCAACCAACCAGTTCGTGTATGCGGGCAGCTACTATCGGGCGATCTTCACCCAGAACAACCCGAGCGTGTTCCCCTACTCCATCATCTCGACCGGCTTCAACCTTGGCGATCCCAGCGGGATTACCAGCTACGCGTTTGACTTCCCGCAGGGCCGCAACGTGACCCAGTACCAGTTCATTGACGACTTCTCGCTGACCAAGGGCAATCACTCCTGGAAGTTCGGCGCGAACTTCCGTCGTTATGACATCACCGACTTTGCGTTCAGCACGATCAACAACCCCGAAGTCCTGGTTGGCGATGTCACGGGCGATGCCGGCACAGTAGTTGGCGACCCCAACTATACTGACGGCGGCGTGCTGGATATCTTCAACGGATGGGGACTGCAGACCCGTCAGAACTTCCCGGCGCGGCAAAGCGAGCCGGTAGCTCTGTGGGGCCTCGGCGTATATGGTCAGGATGAGTGGAAGGTCAGCAAGAGCCTGAAACTCACGCTGGCGTTGCGTGCCGAGCACAACTCCAATCCGGTCTGCCAGACCAACTGCGCGCAGTTGCTGACAGGCTCGTTCGAGTCACTAGTGGCCAGCGGCGCCATCAGCCCGAGCAATCCCTACAACTCGTTCATCCAGGCGGGACGTCATCAGATTTTCCGCGGGACGGACACGATCAATTGGGCGCCTCGCTTCGGATTTGCCTGGTCACCTGGCGGCAACGACAAAACTGTCGTGCGCGGCGGCTTCGGCCTGTTCTATGACGCCTTCCCGGCGGTCATCGGCGATGCGTTCATGACAACGTTGCCTAACGAAGTCAACGTTCGCATTACCGCAACCCCTTGGGGCGACACCACGACCCCGGCCAGCCCCTACATTCAGGGCGCGACCACCGCGGGCGCTATCATGTCCGGCTTTAGTCAGGGCGCCAGCTGGTCGAGCCTGCACGGAACGCTGGGTGGCCTGTTCCGCACCCCGAGCTTTAACAACCAGGTCGGCACGCTGCACACTCCTTACTGGGAGCAGTACAGCTTCGGCATCCAGCAGCAGGTCGGCGATCGTAGTTCGGTGGGCATCAACTACGTGGGTAACCACGGCGTGAAAATTCCCATCAACAACGAGGGCGTGAATGCCTTCTCTCCGGCCGGCGTTGCCGGGTTCCCGCTGACTCCGCCCAGCGGCTGTGCCAACCTGTCTTGCACCCGCTCAGCCCCGTTTGGCGTCGTCCAACAGTACTACTCGGCTGGTGTCTCCAACTACAACGGACTAACGGCGAGCTTCAATCAGCGTGTGACCTACGGCTTCACCATCCAGGCCAGCTATACCTGGAGCCACACGTTTGACGAAGTCTCCAACTCCGGCGGCGAGCCGTACAATATCAACTCGTCGTTCCGCTATCAGCTGAATCCCTTCTGCCTGCGCTGCAACAACTACGGGCCTGCGGACTATGACATCCGCAACTCGTTCAATGCTAGCTACGTATGGCAGACACCGTGGAAGTTCGGCAACCGGTACGCCAACGGCGCCCTGGGTGGGTGGACGATTTCGCAGAACTTCTTCGCCCGCTCCGGCCTGCCTTGGACGGT
>Ga0070734_10005398_pt1 | contig 11311 bp, 6 predicted proteins | sample Coa_R1_8_FD_66444 | JGI IMG/M metagenome (GOLD analysis project Ga0070734, IMG submission 66444) | Surface soil microbial communities from Centralia Pennsylvania, which are recovering from an underground coalmine fire - Coalmine... | ecosystem: Environmental > Terrestrial > Soil > Unclassified ...
GGCGGAAAATCGAAGGACTCGCGCGCCGTGTTGGTTCCGGCAAAATCGAGCCCCATATGATTCCGCATGATAAAGCCGACGATCGGCAGCAGCAGGTCTTCATGCGCCCGCACGCTGATCCGAACCGTGAGCGCGCTCAGAGGCTCGAGCATTGTCACGGGATTGCCGGCTGGGTCGAGGATCGCGATGCCGAGAATCTCCGCGCGCCCGTCGCCGTGCCGGTGATCGATGTTCGGGATATCGTAAACGACTTCCGGCGCTTGGACCGCGTCATGCTCCTGCCGCTGCGTGATGCGATGCGCAGTGGTCAGGTAAGCATTGTCTTTTTCGACCATGGCGGCGAGGAACCGGTCGACCACCGCGTCCGGATTCCCGATCTCGCGAATGCGGCCCTGGTCCAGCCACAGGGCGCGATCTCCGATCGATTTCACTTCGCTTACGGCGTGCGTGACGAACAAGATGGTGACGCCATTCGCCCGCAGCTCGTGAACTTTTCGGAGACAGCGCTGCCGGAAATAGATGTCGCCGACGGCGAGCGCTTCGTCCACCAGCAAGATTTCGGGCTCAACGTGAATGGCGACTGCGAATGCCAGACGGATCGCCATGCCGCTCGAGTAGGTCTTGACTGGCTGATCGATGAAGTCACCAATTTCGGCGAACTCTTCAATCTCATAGAACTTGGCATCGATTTCTTTGCGCGAAAGGCCCAAAATCGCGGCGTTGACGTAGACATTGTCACGGCCCGTGAACTCGGGATTGAAACCCGCTCCGAGCTCGAGCAGCGCGGCGACCCGGCCCTGGACGCTTACCGTTCCGGACGAGGGATGCAAAATGCCGGCGACCATTTGCAGCAGCGTGCTCTTTCCGGATCCGTTTTCACCGACGATACAGAATGTCTCGCCCCGTTCAATCTGGAAGTCGACATCGCGCAGCGCCCAGAAATCGCGATGGAAGGATTTACGGTTGAAGCAGGCCAGTTCTCTGAGGCGCGCACTGGGCGAATCGTAGATGGGGTAACTCTTGGAGACGCCGCGAAATTGAACTACCGGAGACACCAACCTAGAATCTACTGGGAGGGGCAAGATGCTGTCAATTGCTGTCCAGAAATGGAATCAGGGCGGCCGCCGACCCCCGCGTTGCCATTCCGGACCCCAATTCGCGGTGAAACCGCCGCTAGCCGGTGAGGCTTCTACTCTCACCCTGCTTCCGTTGTCCGGTCGGCACGTCGAGAAAGCCGGTAGCCGCCCTGAAAGGTGATCGTAGTCGATAGAACCTCCTACGTAGTGCCTTTGAGGGTGACCTCAATTTTCAGGTCATTCTCTAGCATTAAGATACTCTAATCTCTCCAACCTGGTCAAGCTTTTTAATGATTTAAATGCTCTGAAGTTGACTTCCGGGCGCACTGCAAAATAACCTTGAAATTGGCCTCGCCGGTGTAGCTCAGGTGGTTAGAGCGACGGTCTCATAATCCGTAGGTCGCAGGTTCGAGTCCTGCCGCCGGCACCACTATCCCTTCGCGTTTGCCGAGAGAATCAGCTCGTAGAGGCGCTGCAGATCCTCTGTCGAGTAGTACTCAATTTCGATCCTTCCGCGCTGATCGGATTTTTCGATAATTCGGACCCGGGTGCCGAGCGCGCCTTCGAGCTCCTGCACTGCGGCCCGAATATTGGGATCCTGGAGGGGTGCCGCATCTGGCTCGCGCGGCTCATTGACCCGCTTCACCATTCGCTCGACTTGGCGTACCGAGAGGCCCTGTGCGGCGGTTTTCTCTGCTAACTGAGTCTGCAACTCCGGCGTCGCAAGGCCCAGTATTGAGCGGGCGTGGCCCATCGAGAGTCGCCGCTCCGCAACCAGGAGTTGCACCGCAGAAGGGAGGCGGAGAAGCCGGATCATGTTGGTGATCGTGGTTCGATCCTTCCCTGTTCGGCTGGCGATTTCTTCGTGACTGAGGCCCATCTCCCGCGCCAGGCGATCCAGCGCTTGCGCCGTTTCGATTGGATTCAAATCCTCGCGCTGGATGTTCTCGATGAGCGCGATCTGAAGGAGTTGGTTGTCGGCGTAATCCTGGACGATCGCCGGGACCTCGGCGAGGTCAGCAAGTTTCGCGGCCCGAAGGCGACGCTCGCCAGCGATCAGCTCGAACCTGTCGCCTCTACGGCGGATCAGGATCGGCTGTATTATCCCGTTTATTTTTATAGAGTTAGATAAATCCTGCAGACGTTCGGCGTCGAATACCGAGCGAGGCTGTAGCGGGTTTGGATCAATCAGCGAGATCGGGATACTTGCGACTCGCGCGGAGTCTGGCCTCGGCTCGGGTGGCGCCGTGGGAGCAGTCGTCGTCTGTCTTTGGGGCAGGAGGGCAGCTAAACCTTTACCCAATGCTTTCCGTTGTGGCTTGTCCGCGTTCTGCACGGGCCAAGATCTCCTTTGCCAATTGAATGTAAGACTCGGCCCCGCGAGAACGAACGTCATAGGCCAGGATCGGCTTACCGAAACTCGGGGCCTCCGCTAACCGAACGCTCCGCGGAATCACAGTCTCAAAGACGTCCCTCTCGAAAAACTCGCGTAGATCTTTTTCTACTTGCCTGGTCAGGTTCATCCGCTCGTCGTACATGGTGAGCAGCACGCCTTCGATGCTTAGAGTACTTCCGAATGAGGCCCGGACGCGATCGACTGTGTCCAAAAGCTGGGAAACGCCTTCGAGGGCGAAGAACTCGCATTGAATCGGAATGAGAACCGAGTGGGCCGCCACCATAGCATTCACCGTCAAAAGATCCAGTGCTGGCGGGCAATCGATGATAATGAACTGATAGCGGGAAAGCAGGGGTTCGACTTTATTGCGGAGACGGGATTCCCGGTCCGCCAACTCAATTAGCTCGAGATTGGCGGCCACCAGGTTGCGATCGGAGGGGAGGAGGTCCAGGCCCTCAAATTCGGTCGGCACTATGGCAGAGGTCGGCTCGGCGTCTCCAAGCAAGACTTGATATAGGGTCGGACGCTCTTCGCCCTTGGCTACCCCAAGTCCTGTTGTTGCATTACCTTGTGGATCAGAATCGATCAGCAAGACCTTGAGATCGTTGGCAGCGAGCGACGCGCTGAGATTGATGGCGGTGGTCGTTTTTCCGACGCCGCCTTTTTGGTTGGCGATGGCAATAATCTTGGCCACGATCATTGTTCCACGTGAAACGTTCCACGTGGAACCTCCCCAAATATACAAATCCGACGGTCTCCCCAAGGTAGCTGAATCGGATTCGACCACGCAATCGATTTTTGGTTTTCAGCTTCGGCACGTCCGGATACCCCGAGGAGTAGCCCCACGCGCGAAGCGATGCGAGGCAAAAAGGACGTAACATCTCGAGCACGAACACCCCGGGATACAATCCAGTCGAAACTTTCGTTCGAATCCTCGGCCCGTACCGGGCTTACAGCCACATTCCCGAGATGGCGCGCGGCCTCCCGTAAGAAGACGGCCTTTCGCTGGTTCGACTCAACCAGCGTCACCCGCCAACCTGGTCGAACTACAGCGAGAGGTACCCCTGGAAATCCCCCACCGGAGCCAATATCGGCTAGCGTCCCGGACTCGCGGAGGTCGGGGAGCTTTGCGGCAAGAAAAAGTGACTCGCAATAATGTCGGCGAACCATCTCGGAACCTGGCTCGAGAGACGTGAGCGCGATCTTGTCATTCCACCGGATCAATAGCTCATAGTGGAGGTACAGCTGTCGGATTTGCTCATCCGATAGGGCTAACAGGGCAGCGAGCTCACTCCTGAGGACCTCGGTGAACCAGGTAGGAGGCACTTTCTTACCGCTGCGCGTTGACGCTCAGATAAACGTCGAGCACCGCAACAGCGGCGGGCGTTACCCCGGGAATGCGGGCCGCCTGCCCCAAGGTCTCAGGGCGCACCCGGGAAAGTTTCTGTTTAACCTCTGTCGAAAGCCCCGGAATCCCATGAAACTCGAACTCCAGCGGGATGCGGCGCCCCTCAGAATCGCGCATGCGGATAATTTGACGCTCCTGCTGAGCGACGTATCCGGCGTACTTCGTCTCCGTTTCGACCGTCGTTGTCACACCATGGATCGGCTCGGCGCCCAAAGTCTCGCGGACCCAGGGAGCCAAGGCTTCGATTTTCGCTTCCGGACGCTTGAGCCACTGCGCCAGCGTCGGACGGTCATCCTGCCGGAGCTCCCCGACCAGCTCGGGATTTGCGCGGCTTGTTTCCAGCGCCCGCGACAGCTTCTTCCGCTGTTCTTGTTTCTCTTCGAAACGCCGCCATCGTTCATCGGCAACCAAACCGGCTTTGCGGCCGAGCGGGGTCAGTCGTTCGTCCGCGTTATCAATCCTGAGATGCAGCCGAAATTCAGCGCGCGAGGTGAACATCCGGTATGGCTCCTCGGCTCCTTTGGTGATCAAGTCATCGATTAAAATCCCGGTGTAGCCTTCCGTTCGCCCTACCGTGACGGGTTCGCTGCCGCCCATCCGTGCCGCCGCGTTTAGGCCGGCAATCAGGCCCTGACAGGCCGCTTCCTCGTAGCCCGATGTGCCGTTAATCTGGCCGGCGAGATACAGGCCCGGGATCGACTTTACTTCAAGGGAATGATTCAGCTCGCGAGGGTCGATTGCATCGTATTCGATGGCATATCCCGGCCGGATCATTTCTGCGGATTCCAACCCGGGTATGGATGCGACCATTCCGGTTTGGACATCGATGGGCATGCTGGTGGACATGCCGTTGACGTACACCTCGTTTGTATCGAGGCCCTCTGGCTCGAGGAAGATCTGGTGACGGTCCTTGTCCGGGAACTTGACGACTTTGTCTTCGATGGAAGGGCAATATCGAGGACCAACGCCTTCGATCTGGCCACTGTAGAGAGGAGATCTAGCTATGCTATCTCTAAGAATACAAAGTGTTCTTTCTGAAGTGTACGATACATAACACTTAATCTGCTCTCGCTCGATCTTCTCGGTAAGGAACGAGAAAGGTGTCGGATTCACATCTCCGGATTGCGGCTCAAAGCGCGACCACTCAATGGTGCGGCCATCGAGCCGCGGGGGTGTTCCGGTTTTGAGACGAGTCCAGGCGAGTCCGAGATTGCGGAGCTGATCGCCCAGCAGATTGGAGGGCGCCTCGCCGTTGCGGCCGCAGCTGTACTTCATTTCGCCGACATGGGCCAGGCCATTCAGGAAGGTGCCCGTGGTGACGATCACAGCCCCGCTCGAGATCGTACGCCCATCACGCAACAACACACCCGTGGCCCGGCGGGGAGCCTCTTCGATGATCAGCTGCGCAACTTCGGCTTGGAGGATTCGCAGATTTGGCTCGCGCTCCAGAACTTCGCGCATGCGGATGCGGTACTGTTTCTTGTCGCACTGCGCGCGTGGGGACCAGACGGCGGGTCCGCGGCTGGTATTGAGCAAGCGAAACTGGATGCCGACTGCGTCGGTCACCTCGCCCATCACGCCGCCGAGAGCGTCGATCTCGCGCACCAGGTGGCCTTTCGCAATTCCGCCGATGGCCGGATTACACGACATCTGCGCGATCAGATCCAAGTTCATCGTGATCATCGCGGTACGCAACCCGATACGCGCGCAAGCGCGTGCGGCCTCGCAGCCGGCGTGGCCGGCGCCCACCACGACGACGTCGTACTTCGGCATTCAGCTTTAGTGTGGCATAGGCATTCCGGCGTATGTTAGGGTTGCGTTTGCGTCTATGAAAGTTCTTGTCATCGGCTCTGGAGGCCGCGAACACGCTCTGGCGTGGAAAATCGCGCAGAGTCCTCTCGTTCAGAAACTGTACGCCGCGCCCGGAAATCCCGGAATCGCGCAGCTTGCAGAATGCCTCGCGACCTCGGATTTTTTGGCTGCGGCGGAGTCGGTCGACGCCCATCTGACCGTAGTAGGTCCGGAAGGCCCGCTCGCCGCGGGAATCGTGGACCAATTTCGCGCTCAGGGCCGCGCGATCGTTGGACCAACGGCTGCCGCGGCGCGCCTGGAAGCGAGCAAAGCTTTTGCGAAAAATTTCATGACACGCGCGAAAATTCCGACCGCGCGGTATTGCGCTGTCACGAACCGCGACGACGCGCTCGACAGGCTTCGCGAATTCACGCTGCCGGTGGTTTTGAAAGCTGACGGTCTGGCGGCCGGCAAAGGTGTCGTCATCGCGGCGACGAAGGCGGAAGCCGAGCAGGCCATCGGCGAGTTGCTCACGCCCGGATCGAGTCTGGTCATCGAGGAATTTCTTCAAGGCGAAGAGGTGAGCTTCATTGTTTTAAGCGATGGCAGCGATGTTGTGGCGCTTGAACCGACCCAGGACCACAAAGCCGTGAACGACGGCGACACCGGTCCGAACACCGGCGGCATGGGAGCGTACTGCGACGGAAGGATCCTGACCGAGGCCGAGAAACAGATCGTGATGGATCAAGTGATCCGTCCGGCAATCGAGCAGATGCGTTCAGAAGGCGAGCCGTTCACCGGGTTCTTGTATGCCGGCTTGATGATGACCGCCGACGGCCCCAAGGTCCTCGAGTTCAATGCGCGACTCGGTGATCCCGAGACGCAAGTTCTGATGCACCGGATGGAATCGGATTTCGTGGAGGCGTTAGGCGCCGTCGCTCACGGTGAACTTGGCAAGTCCGAACTGGCGTGGCGCGCCGAGCCTTCGGTGTGCGTGGTGCTTGCGGCTCACGGCTATCCCAAGTCGCTCCGGACCGGCGACGTGATTACGGGCATCGAGCAGGCCAACGACGCGACCGTTTTTCATGCCGGGACGAAAATGCAGGATGGGCAGCTCGTCACCTCGGGCGGGCGTGTGCTCGGGGTCACGGCTCGCGGAGGCACGCTGCCCAAAGCGATTCGCGAAGCCTATACCGCCGCCGGCAAAATCCGTTTCGACGGGATGCACTACCGCACCGACATTGGGCGCAAAGGCCTGAAGCGCTGGTAGAATCGTGGGTAAAGCCGGGGACGTAGCTCAGATGGATAGAGCGGTCGCCTCCTAAGCGACAGGTCGGCAGTTCGAATCTGCCCGTCCCTACCAGCTAACCTCCGCGCCTCAGGAGCGTCGAAGAGAGATGCTGCTCCAGGACCTCCGTCTGGCCGCGCGCGCCCTCCGCAAGAATCCGGGATTCACCCTTCTGGCCGCCTGCGCGTTGGGATTGGGGATCGGAGCGAACAGCGCCATGTTCAGCGTCATCGATGGCGTTCTGCTCCGGCCGCTGCCGTTTCCGCGTTCTGATCGTCTGGTGAACATCTGGGAAACCAATCTGGTCCGCAACATGCCTCGCTTCAGCGCGTCGCCTGCGAACTATCACGACTGGAGGAAACAGAACCAGGTCTTTTCCGCCGTCGGCGCTTATCAGGCGACCAGCTTCACTCTGGCCACGGCACAAGGCGAACCGGAACGTTACGTGGGAGCCATTTGCGACCAGGGATTCTTCGATGTGCTGGGCGTCGCTCCGCTGCTCGGCAGAGTGTTCACCGAAGATGAGGAACCAGAAGGCCGCGACGGCGCGATCGTCTTGAGTTACGGCGTCTGGCAGCAGCGCTTCGCGCGAGATTCGAAAATCATCGGGACGACTTTGACGATCGACGGCAAGCCGAAAGTCGTCATCGGCGTTATGCCGGCAGGATTCGCCTATCCTCCGCTCACGACCATGTGGGCTCCGCTCGGCTTCGACCAGCAGATGCACGACCGGCGCGATCTGCATCGGCTGCGCGCCATCGCCCGGCTCAAGGACGGGGTGACCCTCGAAAAAGCGCGCGCGGATCTGGCGGCCATCGGCTCGAACCTGGCGAGAGAGTACCCGTTTTTCAACAAGGACTACGGCGTGGCGGTAAACGCAATGCTCGAGGACACGGTGGGACAGCTTCGGCCGGCGCTCCTGATCCTCTTTGGTTCGGTGGCGGTGGTGCTGCTGATCGCCTGCGCCAATGTCGCCAATCTGCTGCTCGCGAAAGCTGCCGGACGCCGGCGCGAAATTGCGATCCGCAGTTCGCTCGGAGCAAGCCGAATGCGGATCGTGCGCCAGATGCTGACCGAGAGCCTCCTTTTGTCGTTCTTAGGAGGGGCGCTAGGCGTCGCGTTCGGCTACGCCATGTTTCGCGGTCTGCTGCGATTAGCGCCCGAGAATTTGCCGCGCCTCGGAGACGCGGCTTTGGACGAGCGAGCTTTGGCCTTCACGCTGCTCGTTTCAGCCTGCACGGGAATCCTGTTCGGATTGGCGCCGGCATGGAGCGCTTCGCGCACGGACGTAAACTCGTTGCTCAAGGACGGGTCGCGCGGAACAGGCGGCCGGAGTACGTTCCGGAATATGCTGATCGTGGCGCAAGTGGCCGCGGCGCTGATTCTGCTCTCCGGAGCCGGCTTGCTGTTACGCAGCTTCTATGAAATCGAGCATGTCGATCCCGGCTTCGAACCGGAGCACGCCATGACGATGCGCCTGGTGCCGGCGCTATTCAAGTATCGCGGCCACGCCGACGCCCAGGTCGAGCTGGCACGGAACATCCTGCGCAATGTCTCCGCGATCCCGGGTGTGCAGAAAGCCGGGATCGCTTCGGATCTTCCGCTGGCCGGGAATTCGATTTTCATCATGCGCTTCGAAGGCCGCCCCGCGGTAACACCGAGCAACTCGCCGCTGGCAAACTACTTCGCAGTGACACCCGGATATTTCGACGCCATGGGGATGCGCATCGTGCGGGGACGCGCGATATCGGATCAGGACACGGCCGAGTCGCCGCGCGTCGCAGTTGTGAATCAAACGTTAGTAGATCGCTACTTCCCCGGCCAGGATCCGATCGGGAAGAGGCTTGAGATTGGCTTCAGCGATCCGCCGAAGTGGCGCGAGATTATTGGTGTCGTCGCCGATGTGCATAGCGCGGGCCTTGATCAGGACACGCCCGTGCAGGCTTACACGGCTTATTACCAGCAGCCCACGATGATCGGTTTCGGCGTTCCAGCGGCCATGACGGTGGTGGCGCGCACCGCGCAGGAGCCGGCGACGCTCGGCGGCGCCATGAAGAACGCCATCCTCAGCGTCGATCGCGCGCAGCCGGTTTATGCTGTGCAGCCGCTCACCGATCTCGTAACACAATCCATCGCGCAGCGCCACTTCTCGCTCGTGCTGCTGATTGTTTTGGCCGGAGCGGCATTGTTCCTCGCGTCACTCGGGTTGTATGGAGTCGTTTCCTACGTTGTGACCGAGCGGACGCAGGAGATCGGAATCCGCATGGCACTCGGCGCGCGGCCGGCGCAGGTACTGGGGCTCATTCAGACGCAAGCGCTGCGGCTGGTGCTGGCCGGATTGGCACTGGGCATTGCAGGTGGGCTCCCGCTGACGCGCCTGATGAATTCGATGCTATTTCACGTTCGGCCGTCGGATCCTGTCGCCATGATCGCGGGCGCGGGGACGCTGTTCGCCGTCGCGCTGTTCGCTTCTTACGTACCCGCCAGGCGCGCCTCCCGGGTTGATCCGCTGATCGCGCTGCGATACGAATAGCCTTTAGTGGCCTTCGTTCTCTAAGAAGCGTTCGGCTTCGATGGCCGCCATGCATCCGGCGCCCGCGGCGGTGATGGCCTGACGATACTGGCGATCCTGCACATCGCCGGCATGGAACACGCCGGGGACGTTGGTGCGCGCGCCGCCTTTCGAAAGGATGTAGCCATCTGGATCGAGGTGGATCTGACCGCGGAAGGGCTTGGTGTTCGGGATGTGGCCGATGGCGACGAAAAATCCATCGACGTCGCGATCCCAGACCTCGCCGGTGTACAGATTGCGCAGCCTGACGCCGGTGACGAGGTGCTGGTTGGCATCGTAGATATCTTCGACGACCGTGTTGGTGAGGAACTTGATCTTGGGATTCGCTCGCGCCCGGTCGAACATGATCTTGGAGGCGCGGAAACTATCGCGCCGATGGACGAGCGCGACTTCTTCGCCGTAACGGGTGAGGAAGTTGGCCTCTTCCATGGCGGAGTCGCCGCCGCCGACCACCATGATCTTTTTGCCGCGATAGAAGAATCCATCGCAGGTGGCGCAGGAGCTCACGCCGTGGCCGATCAGCTTCTGCTCGTTCGGCAGATCGAGCCAGCGCGCCGAGGCACCGGAGGCAATGATCAACGTTCGTGCTTCGTGCCACTCGTTGTCGACCTTGAGTCGGAACGGGCGCTTCGACAGGTCGGCTTCCTCGAGGGTCGCGTGGAGATACTCGGCGCCGAAGTGCTCGGCCTGCTTGCGGATGTTTTCCACCAGTGTGGGGCCTTCGATGCCATCCGGGAATCCGGGGAAATTTTCGACCAGCGTGGTGAGCGAGAGCTGCCCGCCGGGTTCGTGGCCGGCGATGACGAGCGGTCTCAGACTCGCGCGCGCGGCATAGACCGCGGCGGTGTTTCCGGCACATCCGGAACCGATAATGATGACGTCTTTGAGCATGGAAATCCTATCCTAACAAGGTTGTCAAACGTCGCCGGGAGCGGCGCTAGAGCTTGGCGATGGTGGTGAGTACGCCCGACTGGAGAACCTGATTGGTGATGAGCGCGCAGACGTAGGCGAGGAGGGTCATGTAAGTGAACTGGATCGCGGGCCAGCGCCAACCGCCGGTTTCGCGGCGCACCACGGCAATGGTGGACATGCACTGCATGGCGAAGGCATAGAAAATCAGGAGCGCGACGGCGGCTGCCGGGGTCAATTCGTTCTGCAGCTTCTGTCGCAGGCCCTCGGACTCTTCGGTGGCGTCCTGCATGCCGTAGATGGTGCCGAGGGTGCTCACGATCACTTCGCGCGCGGCGAGCGAGCTCACCAGCCCGATGCCGATCTTCCAATTGAAGCCGAGCGGCTTGATCACCGGCTCAACGGCATGGCCGATTATGCCCGCATAACTCTGGCTGATGTCGGGCTGCCGGCCGTGATCGAGCGGAAAGTAAGCCAGGGCCCAAAGCACAATGGCAACGCCAAGAATCACGGTACCAGCGCGGCGCAGAAAGATTTTCGAACGGTCGTACAGCCTGAGGCCGAGCGAGCGCAGCGTGGGGACGCGATAGGTGGGCATCTCGAGCATGAAGGGCGTGCGCTCACTTTTCAAGATCGAGGATTTGAGAACCTTCGCGGTGACGATGGCGGCCGCGAAACCGAGGGCGTACAGGCCAAGCAGAGCCGCGGCCTGCATACTCAATAATTGACCGATGAAAGGCCGGTCGGGGATGAAGGCCGCGATAATCAACGTATAGACAGGGAGCCGGGCCGAGCACGTCATTAAAGGCGCGATCAGGATCGTGGCCAGGCGGTCGCGCTTGCTCTCGATGGTGCGGGTGGCCATGATGGC
>Ga0070734_10005399_pt1 | contig 11309 bp, 8 predicted proteins | sample Coa_R1_8_FD_66444 | JGI IMG/M metagenome (GOLD analysis project Ga0070734, IMG submission 66444) | Surface soil microbial communities from Centralia Pennsylvania, which are recovering from an underground coalmine fire - Coalmine... | ecosystem: Environmental > Terrestrial > Soil > Unclassified ...
CCGAGCCCGACCAGACCAATGAAGATGACCCAACGTCGCAACATCAAGCTACTCCCCAGGCAATCATAGTTTGCCAACGTCGATATTTTCAAGCCACGCTGGCGCTTTGCGCGGAACACATTTTGGGGTAGGCGAACATTAAATCTGGGTAAGGATTCTGACATGTCGCAACAGCAGGAAAATGCCTTCGACATCGACCAGGCACGGCGCGTGCTCGCTGACGTGTTCGCGCCATGGGTTAGGGATCTCGGACTGTCGGTCGAAAGCATCGACCACGATCCGGCGGCAGACGTGCCTGCCGACTGGCAGCCGGGTGCGGTCCTGCGCATGGCGTTCTCGGAACGGCTCTGTCGGCAAAGCGGCGTCGTCTGCGGTCAGGCGCTGATGGCGCTCGCCGACACGGCGATGGTGATCGCGATGGTCGCGGCGAACCGCGGCTACCGGCCGATGACGACGGTGGACCAGACCACGCATTTCATGCGCGCAGTTGCTTCGTCTGACGTGCTCGCGGATGCGCGTGTGGTCCGGCTCGGCCGCGCCATGAGCTTTGGCCGCGTGACGTTGCTCGCGGCAAACGACAAGCGGCCGGTTGCGATGGTCTCGAGCGCCTTCGCCATGCTGTAAGCTGGCTTTCTCACGCCCGCGCCGGCCTGCGCCTCAGCCAGAGCGCGAGCCCAAGCAAAACGATCGCCAGCACGGCAAGGGTTGCGCCAAGCATGAAGCGCCCCCCGGGGCGATCGATCGTGCGCGACCACAGTGATGGCGCCTCGCCTGTTCGGGCCAAACGAAACGCCACCACCGCGTCGGCAAGCGTCGTGCCGAGCACCGAATGGCCGCCGGCTGCGATGACGACGTATTGCTCGCCCTTCCACAGGTAGGTCATGGGATTGGCGATGCCAGGCGCCGGCAGCCTGCCCTGCCACAGCTCCGCGCCGGACTTGCTGTCGAAGGCGCGCAAATACGCATCCAGTGCGCCGCTGAACACCAATCCGCCCGCCGTGATCGCAACGCCGTTGACCAGCGGCATTCCCCATTTGAAGGCGAGGCCAAGCGGCGCGAGATCTTCCGAGGTGCCGACCGTGGAGCGCCAAAGGATTTTTCCAGCCTTCAAATCGGCCGCGACCAACGTGCCCCATGGCGGCTCGTTGCAGAAAAAATTGAACCGCGATTGCGCAACCCTGCGTGCCATCGCAAACGGCGCACCATGCTGGGGACCGAAATCGACCCCGGGCGCCGCATGATAGTTTCGCGCCTCGCTGGCCGGCATCAGCTTGACGACGTCGATGCCATAGCTGGTGTTGCCATAGAGGACCTGGTTGACGGGATCGAACGCGACGCCGCCCCAATTGACTCCACCTCCGCCCATCGGGAAGACGAGCGTGCCCTGCAACGAGGGCGGCGTATAGAGCCCGTCATATCGCAGGCCTCTCAACAGCGAGTCGCATGAGGGATCGCGGATACCGAACGGAAGCGTGAACGCGTCATTGTCGATCGAAAATTTTTGCGGCATCAGATCCGGCACATGGGTCGGAAACGGTTGCGTCGGCGAAAGCTTTTCGCCTTCCACCGCTCCTTGCGGCACCGCGCGCTCCTCGACTGGCCAGACCGGCTTTCCGGTGTCGCGATCGAGCACGAAGATCAAGCCCTGCTTGGTCGGCTGGATAACGACGTCGCGCATGCCCTGCCCGGTATCGAGACGCGCCAGGGTCGGCTGTGCCGGCAGGTCGTAGTCCCAGACGTCGTGATGCACGGTCTGGAATGCCCACACCAGCTCGCCGGTCTCGACCTTGAGCGCGACCACGGAATTGGCGTGCTCGTCATTGCCTGGCCGTTTGCCGCCGAAGAAGTCCGGGCTCGGCGAGGTCGTGGGCAGGAACACAAGCCCGCGCTCATCGTCGGCAGACATCGGTGCCCAGACATTGGCGTGGCCTGCGTCGATCCCATCATGAATAAGCGGATCGAAAGTCCAGCGTGGCTGCCCAGTGCGCGCATCGAAGGCGCGGACCGTCCCACGCGGCGCTCTGACGCGCACATTGTCCGATATCGACGAGCCGACCACAACGACGCCGCGACTTACCACCGGCGCCGACGTGATCTGGAATTCGCCGGGCCAGGGCAGCGGCATTCCAATATCGAGCTTGACTTCACCGCCTTGGCCGAAATCGGCGCAGGGCGTGCCGGTGCGGGCATCGAGCGCGATCACGCGCGCGTCGTTGGTCCCGGTGAAGATGCGGCTCCGGCAGACGGCATTTTCGGCCGCTTCACGATCGACCCAGTAGGCGACGCCGCGGCAAGTATAGCGGTTGCCGGGACGATCGCTGTTGGAGATTTTCGGATCAAAGCGCCATTTCTGTTCGCCCGTACCGGGGTCGAGGGCCATGACCTCGTTGAAGGGCGAGCACAGGATCAGGCTGTCCTCGACGAAAAGCGGCGTCGCCTCGAACTTCGTCCACGCAGCCGCCTCACGCGGGCGATTCGCGAGATCGCCGGTATGAAACTCCCAGGCGCGCACCAGGGAGTCGACATTGGCGGGTGTGATCTGATTGAGCGGCGAGAAGCGCGTCCCACCCTGATCGCCGCCCCAATAGTCCCAGCCGAATGCGGGTGCGGCGAACATCATGACGACGAGGAGACCGAATAGGCGTCGCATCCGGGAGGGCCCCACCTGCTTCAAGAGATGAGCTGATCTATTTCGACGGTTTCTTGTCGGCGTCGGGCGTCTTGGTCACCGCCCAGGGATCATATTTTTCCTTGGAGTCCGGAATCCGCTTGAGCGCTTCCTGATAGGCCTTGTCGTCAACCTTCGGCTTCTTGTCTGCGGTTTTCGAATCGTCGGTCGCATGCCCGCGTTTGCCGCCTCCCATCTGCGCATCTGCGGGCACAGCCACGAGCGACAGCACCGCCACCATCATCGCCAAGGTTCTCATTGCGCTGCATCTCCTGCCCCCGGAGGCTACTTTGCAATCCGACGATGGCAAGGCCGTCGCACCGAATGACGCAAAACCTCTCCGGAATTTAATGATTGCGAAGGCGAAAGACCGGCCGCAAGGCCGGTCTCGATGTGTGTCGGCGTTGAGATCGGATGTTAGAAGCGGCGAAAACCACGCCCGCCAAAACCGATCGGCCCGCGGAAACCGCCGCCGCGGAAGGCACCAAAACCGCCGCCGAAGCCAGCGTAGCGAATGCCGACCGGCCCGGAATAGATCGGCCGACGGGGATAGACCGGCTGTTCGATAACGGTCCGCGGCGGCAGCGTCGTGACCCGGGTCGGCGGATCCGGCTCGCGCACGACCGGTCCGATACCAGCCTGCTTCACCACGACCGGCGGCGCGGAGCCGCTCGGGCTGTTATTCGGGGTGACATCCGCCTTCTTCAGCGGCGCAGATGATGGCGCATTGCAATTGCCCGAAGTTGCCGGCGCGTTCGTCAGCGCGGCCACGACAGGCGCAACCGTCGGCTTGTATTGCAGCCGCACGACAAGCTTGCGCGCGGTCGCGGACAGATCGCTATTGGGATATTGGGCCAGGAAGGTGCGATAGCTCGCCGCCGTGTCGATGGTCACGGCTTCGTTCCACGCTACCATTTGCACTTGGCGATCGATCCACAAACGCATCCGCGGCGTATATTGCGCTTGGGTGTAGAGCGCGACAAACGCTTGATAGGCCTCGAGCGAACCGTCGGCGACGACCATATCATGGGCGCCGTCAATCGACCTGCCCTGCAATTGCTGGCGCCACTGGTCGACGGTCAGCTTGGCCGGCATGGGTTTCGGACCGGCATTCGCAGCGCCCGGACCCGTCGCCGGAATGAAGCGGAAATCGTCGGTCAGCGAGGAAGAGTCCCATGGTGTCTGGCGTCCATCAGTCGCCTTGTTCACGGCGACGCGCACGCGCTTGAACGCTTCCTCGATCGGCACGCCCGGCTCGCGCGCGGCCGAAAGCAATGCCGTCGTGTAGGGACTGTCCGCACCATTGCCGTCCTCGGCCTCGGCACCGGGTGAAGTCGAGTAGGACAGGAACGTACCGGGCGCACCGCTCTTGGTATCGACCATGGCGAGCCCGTGGCCAGCCGTCTGGTTGATCGCAGGGAATGGGTTGTTGCGGCAGGCGTCGAGCAGGAGGATGCGCATCTTGGTCGGCACCGAGTTCAGCGTGTTCAAGACGTCATTGAGCCGCACCGCCTGCAAGGGGATGTCGGCTTCCCGTTTCGGGTCGACGTCGACCGGCACCAGATAGTTCTCGCCGTCGATCTGGACTCCGTGGCCGGCATAGAAGACGAGCGCAACCGTGTCCGGGCCCTTGGCGGCGATGGCGCTGGCGAAATCCCCAACCGTCTGGTTCATCTCGTCGCGCGTGAGATCATCGGCCGAGGTGACCTCAAAACCGGCATCGTTCAGGAATTTGGACATCGCCCTTGCGTCATTGGCCGGGTTGGGCAACGCCGTCACCGCGCGATAGGCGGATTCGCCGATCACGAGCGCCAGGCGGTTTTCGGCGCGGGCCGCCGAGGATCCCGCAAGTAGGCCGCTCAGGACGAAGGCGATGCAAAGTGCTTGGCGAAACATGGGTCATCTCCCCTGAAATGATGACCCTTGGACGCACCCATTCTCCGGCGGGTTCGAAGCCCGATACCCGCCGCTCCCCCTTCAGCAATTGTTGATCACGCAGCGCAGCATGGACAGCGGTTCCCTCGACGCATTATTAGCGGCCTCACGGTAACATTGGACCATGTGGCACGCTTTCTTTCGTTTTGTTGTTCTCGGGGGCGGTTTGTCGATACTGGCGGCATGCGGATTTGCCGACAGCCGCTCGCCGCTCCCCGAGTTCATGCGCGCCAAGGAAGCAGATCCTCCGCCCCCGGAACCGCCCCCCAATATCAAGCAGGTCGTCCGTGACAGGCTGGATTTCATTTTCGTTGCCGCCTCCGCCCCGCGCGACGTCCGGGTCTCTCAGCCGCGTCATGAGCCGCGTGGCCAGGGCTGGACGGCTTGCGTCCGGGCAGAGGTCAACTCGGCGATGGGCAAGCCGATGGGGCTGCAGACCTATCGCATTACAATCTCAGGCGGCACGATCATCGATCGCCAGCGCGTGGAGGAGGACGACAATTGCGCCTCCGAAACCTACGAGCCGATTTAGGTGGAGCGCGTAATCGACATTGACGAACTTTGGCGCATCGCCGCAAGAAAACTCCGTGCGCCCTCGCCCCGGCCGCAAGACCTGTATGTCGAAGCCCTGCGTGCCCTGACATCATCACTGGAGAGCGCGGGGCGGTATGACGCCGCCGCCTTGCGGCTCCTGCAGCGGGAAATTTTCGCGCGGATCGTTGCCGATTTGAATCTGGAAGGTGACCTCGCGAGCTATCCCGAGATTGCCAGTGTGCCGGTGCGACGTCCGCTGCTGGTCGCAGGATTCGGCCGCACCGGCAGCACGCTGCTCCACAATCTGCTGGCGTTGGATCCGAACGCGCGGGCGCCGCTGCTTTGGGAATTGTGGACGCCCTCGCCCCCGCCGCGTCCGGAGAACAGAGACAGCGATCCGCGGATCGCCGTCGCACAGCACCGCCTCGACCGTTTCACCGAAGCCGACCCGCTGATCCGGCAGATCCACCCGATGGCTGCGCGCGCCCCGGACGAGTGCCATTGGATGATGCGGCTTTCCGGGCTGACGCCGATGCTCTACCAGGTGCCGGAATATTGGGACTGGATGAAACGGCTGACCGATAGCGAGCTCAGGGATCTGTATTCGCATTACCGGCTTCAGGTCCGGCATCTGCAACTGTTCGTCAGGGCCGAGCATTGGGTCAGCAAATCGACAACCCACCTGCATTTCATGCCGATCCTGTTCGACGTGTTTCCCGATGCCTGCATCGTCCGGCTGCACCGCGATCCGCGCCACGCGGTTCCGTCGCTCTGCAGCTTGGTTTCGGGTTACCGGCGGCTATTTTCGCCGCACGTCGACTATCGCGAGGTCGGGGCGACCGTCCTCGACATGTTCATCGACCACATGGCGCGTTCAATGAACGCGCCATCCGGCAAAGCACAGCAGATCATCGACGTCCGTTTCAGTGAACTCGTCGCCGATCCTCTCGCGACGGTGCAGAGGATCTACGCCGCTTTCGGCTACCCCTATAGCGCCGATTTCGAGCAGCGCATGGTGCGCCATCTCGAATCGGAACGTACCGTCGCACGGCCGCGGCACGTCTATGCGCCGGAACAATTCGGACTGTCACGATCCGAGATCGTCGAGCGCTCCGCAGAGTACCTGACGTGGGCGCACGCACGCTGCGGAGATCTCCTGGAGGCCGGCACGGGGGCTTGAATGAACGGCGGCTGTGGAAGAGATCGGATCGGCCGGTGCTCTTCAGGTCCCGTGCGGGGGCTCATTGGCAAGCGGGTGCGCGTCGTCCGGATACCGGCTCTTGATCAACACCGTGATTCCGCCCTTCGACGTGCGGGTGTCGGGTGCCTGCCACACAGAGAGCTCGTAATCGTAGCCGGGCGCCCATGCAAAAGTGATCTGGGTCGGCGGGGTGGTCCCCAGCGCTTGATGGATGATGGCACGAATGGCTTCCTGCATGCTGCTGGGCACTTGCTGAAGATATTTGACCCAGTCGCCGCGCAGCGCCATTTTGTCGTTCACGACGACGCCACCGTGGCCGAGCGTCTTGCCATGGGCGAATGCATCGCGCTTTGGCACCAATGTGTGAATATTATCCCGTCCGAACGCTACATTCAGGTGGCCAAGAATCGTTTGAAGGTGAGGCATCGGTAAACTCCCTTAAATAGTCACGCTGGCCGCACTACAACGCTAGAGTGACATTCATACCACTCAAACGCAATTTGTCCCATTGCCAAGTTGGGCGCGAGGCGCGGCCACGCCTCCGCCCCGTGCGATACCGCTTTCGATACGCGACGAAAGCTCGCCGATCAGGGGCTCGTAGAGCCTGGCTTCGGTCTCCTCCAGCAAAGCCCTTGCCCTGCCCAGTTCGGACACCGCGCGCTCGCCTTCGTTGTTCTGCAGCAGGACCTCTGCGTGGACGATGCGAGCTACGCACTCCGGGATGCGATTGGCTCGCGCCGTGGCGACTTCGATGGCTTCGATCGCGGCACGCCCGGCGTGCTGCAGGTCGCCTTTGAGGCGATAGGCGTTGGCGAGATCGGCCAGAATCCTGGCCTCGGATTCCAATCCGGCTTTCCGGAAGCGGGCAAACGCCAGCGCCTTTTCGAGGTCGTCGACTGCCGCAGCGTAACGGCCGGAGATCATGTGCGACACGCCACGGCAGGTCAGCGCATTGACGCGCACGTAGGGGCTTGCGCCGTCGACCGCCATTTCCATCGCGCGCTCGGCATGAAAATCGGCCAGCGCGGGATTGTCCTCGCCCCAGGCGAGATCGACATAGGTCACGCTCGGAAGGTGTAGCGTAATGTCGCGGGAGTCGATCTCGGCCTGAAGCACGCGATCGAGATAGGGCCTCGCCTCGTCGAATCGGCCGAGCAGAACGAGGATCTGTCCCCGCATGATCGTCAACCATCGCTCGACGTCGAAATTGAACAGCTGACGATCAACCTCGCTGATCTCGTGAACCTGGCCGGTCGCCTCGATATTGACCTGTAGCGCTTCCTCGAGATGTCCCGCAAGGCGAAGGGCCTGGCTCAACATCGCGTTCAACATCGCCTGCGCGCTGTGATCGCCCGCCTTGACGGCGAGGTCGAACGCCTCCCGTGTACATGCGACGTATTCGTCTGCCGAGCCCCGAACAGCCAGATTTCTGCCGTAGGATGCGTGAATCATTGCGTTGGCGCGCATATTGCCCGCGGCAAGGGCAAGCGCCTTCGCCTCCTGGAACCAGTTTTGCGCCTCCTCGGCCCGCATTCCTTCACGCCAGCCGAAACCCATGATCTGCAAGCAGGTCACCATTCGAAGAAAGTCGATCGATTCCGACGGCGGCTGCGTCGACAACAAACCGTGCACCTTCTTCCAGCTCTTGAGTGCCTGGCTCGCATCATGCGTGCCGATCCACAACGCCGCCCGCATATTGGCCTGCGCTGCTTCCATCAGCTCACCCGACTCCTCCAGATGGTAGGCAAGGAGGCTGGCCCGCTCTTCCTTTCGATCCGAGAACTGCTGCTTCATGACACGCGCCACGTCGCCGTGAATCCGGCGCCGACGTTCGCGCAGCAGGGTGCGGTAGCAGACCTCCATGATCAAAGGATGAGAGAACACATGCAGGCCCGGATCCAGCGACGGTTCGCGCAAAAGTTCAGCGCGACGCAGGCGCATGAGCGCTTCGGTCAGCTCGGCCTTCGCTAATCCGGTCACGCTTTCCAGGATTTCGAACGGGACTTCGCGACCGATCACCGCGGCATATTGCAGGACCTGCCTGGCACGCTCATCGAGGTGATCGATGCGCGCGGCCAAAAGCGCCTCGACAGTCGCGGGCAACGGGACGGCTTCGATGCCGCCTGTGAGACGATAGGCTCCGCGATCGCCCTGGAAATCGCCGCGCTCGACCAGCGACTGCACCAACTCTTCGAGGAAAAAGGGATTGCCCTTCGCCCGCTCCGCGATGTTGCGCGAGATCAGCGCAAGAGAGCTGTCCTTGCCGAGGAGCCGGTTCAGTAGCGCCTCCGCCTCCGCGGGGTCGAGCGGTGACAGGTTGATTTGCCGATAGTGACTGCGTTGCATCCACGGCGCCATGTACCCATGCCGGAAATTGAAGAGCAGCAGCGTCTTGGTACCGATCACGGCGTCCACGATGCATTCGATAAACTCCTCGCTGGCCGCGTCGATCCAGTGAAGATCCTCGACCAGCACGACAACCGGCTTCTTTCGCTCGCCGGAACGTATGATTGTCCGGATGAAATCGATCAGGCGCGCCTTGCGCGTCGCAGGATCGAGGTTCGGCGGCCGCTGTCTCGGATCTGCGAGTCCGAGAAAATCAAGCAGCAGCGGGAGCACGTCGTCCGCGCCCGGCAGGCCTGAAATGACCGATGCTACCTGGCGACGGGCGTCGTCCGCGATCGGGGTGGTCCGGATGCCTAGATAGTCGCGCAGCAGCTCGAGGACCGGCTGATAAGGCGTCGCGTGCCCGTGAGCGGTCACACGCGCTTCGTAGACCACAATGTCTCGCGCGCGACAGCGCTCGGCAAATTCGAAGCACAGCCGGCTCTTTCCGGATCCGGCCTCTCCCACCACAGCCACGACCTTCGGCTCTCCGCCATCAGCACTGGCGAGCTCCGCCTCGAGCGCCTGCAGCTGGCTGTCGCGACCGGTGAGCGGACTGAGCTGCGGCTGGCTGCGAAAGACGACGCTCGCCGGCGAGTGCCTCAGACGCAGCAGCCGGAACACTTCGATCGGCCCCGACAGGCCCCGAATCGGGCGCTCGCCGAGCGGCGCGACTTCGATGAACTGCCGGGCCGCCGCAACCGTATCAGCCGTCACGAGGATGTCGCCGGGATCGGCCATCTGCTCCATGCGCGCAGCCAGATGCGCGGCCGACCCTGCCACGTCATAGGTCTGGTAAAGACTGTTCACGACGGCCTGGACGACCACCTCGCCCGTATGGGCGCCGACTCGCACCTTGAGATCCGGGTCACCCAGCTTGGCCACCGACGTCTGAATGGCCAGAGCTGCAGCGCAGGCTCGCACCGCGTGATCCTCGCGCGGCACCGGCGCGCCAAACAGCGCCATGACGCCGTCGCCCTGCACCTTGTTGACGATCCCGTCATAGGCCTCGACCGCATGACGCATCGCATCGATCACCGGCTGAACCCGGCGCATGGCGTCTTCAGGATCGGACTGGGCGATCAGGCGCGTTGAGTCGCTGATATCGGCAAAACTGACCGTCAGGCTCTTGCGCTCACCGCCACTGGCGCTGAGCGCCCGTAGCATGTCTCCTGCGATCGGACGGTGCGAGGGCACCGCAGTCAAAGGGGCGCTGCAATTTCCGCAAAACTGGCTGTTCGGGCGGTTCGAATGCCCGCAAGCGACGCAAACAATCCCAAAGGGTTTACCGCAGTTTTCGCAAAACGCATTCGTCGGACTGTTTTCGCTATTGCAGTATCGGCAAAGCATCCGCAAGACCTTGAGCCATCATGGCTATTGGGCAGATTACCGCTTGACGCGCTGCGACACCATGGCCAATACCGCCGCAGCTGAGCAGCCCTGGGCGAATTTGCCGCAAGAGATTTCGTGCGCGGCGCGCCATCAGCGTTTGTCAAAGGTAATGTCGAGCACCGTGGGTTGCAGGACCAGGGTGGCAGCAAGGCTTTTTATGATACCTGCGCTATCCTTGGCGAATACGACCTTGACAGGGAAGGTCGCTCCGAACGCAGGGACCAAAAAAGCGAACAGCGTGTCCGAAAGCGGCTGAAGCGGCCAGCTCGACCCGTAGTAGCTGATGTTCAGCCCGTCGCCGCAACGGCTGACCACAAGGTCACCATATCCGGGGTTGCTGAACATCCCGGTATAGTTACCCAGCGTGGCCGGCGTGGCGGGAGCGGCTGCCCCCTTCGGGGCGGTAATGACCGGAGCGGGCCGCCTGTCCATGCCGAGACCGGTCGGTGCTTTAGGCTTCGGCAGAGTGAGTTGTCCAGTCGCCTGGCCATTGAGCAGATAGTCGTAGATGTCGGTTGCTACCTTGTCCGGCCAATTATTGACCAGGGCGCTGGTACACTGCTGGTTGGTGAGCACGACCACCGCATGTCCATCGTCCGGCATGAAAGAGACATAGGCGGATTGCCCGTCGGGATCGCCGGTGTGGAAGATCAGGCGCTTGGGCTGCGGTGAATTTTGCGGCTGGATTGATCCGATATTCCAGCCGAGGCCGTATTTGGTGCCGTCGCCGGGATCCGAGAAAGGCGTGTACATCAATTCCATCGCAGGCTGGCCGAGCAGCGTGCCTCCGTTCGCGCCAACTCCCCTTCTGAGAAACAGCTGAACCCATTTCGCCATGTCGAGGGCACAGGAATTGACCTCGGCAGCGGGGCCGATATTGGTGAAGTCCTTGAGCGGAAGCTGAGCAAAATCCTCGTAGCCCTTGGCATGGTTGGGCCGGGTCGTGAATTCGACAAATGACAAATTCGTCCTTGTCATCCCGAGTTGATCGATGATTCGCGTCTGGATGATGTCTTCGTAGCTCGTGCCCGACAGGGTCTCGAGCAGAAAGCCGGCAACCATGTACATGATGTTGTTGTAGACGTAGCCGGTGCGGAAGCTTTGAACGGGCTGGAGATAGCGAAGCCGGTGGAATATTTCCGATCTGGTGAACGGGCCGAGGTACCAGAGGCAGTTGTGCGGTGCGAGGCCCGT
>Ga0070734_10005400_pt1 | contig 11306 bp, 17 predicted proteins | sample Coa_R1_8_FD_66444 | JGI IMG/M metagenome (GOLD analysis project Ga0070734, IMG submission 66444) | Surface soil microbial communities from Centralia Pennsylvania, which are recovering from an underground coalmine fire - Coalmine... | ecosystem: Environmental > Terrestrial > Soil > Unclassified ...
TGTACTTCAACACCGCCAGCAGCACAATCACCAGTACCGCGAGTTCCACATCGTAGAGATAGTCGTAATTCCGGTTATAAAGCGGCAGATTGACTGAGATGTATTGCCAGGAAAAAACAAGATATACGTAAAAATAAATCCACCACACCATCAGCAGGGAAAAGTCCATCATCCCCAAACGGGCGCTGCGCTCGGAAGGCTGCAAATGCGGCCGCAACAGCAATCCCGCAAGCATGGGTACACCTGCAAGGAACAGGAGCGCATCAGCCGCTGTCGCTTCCGGCAACGGCTTGCGCAAAACGATGTCATACGCGATCCAGACGCCTTGATCGGCGAGCCACATCAGCCACCCGAAAGCCTGCAAGATCCAGAACGCTCTCATCCGCCCTTCCGCAGGAATAGCGTTGCTGGCAAAGGCCGCAAGGGGCGCCAGCATCATCAGCGCGCACAATACGTCGCTCACCGTGGTCAGTACATAGCCGCGGGGCAGAAACACGGATGCCAGGGCCTGGCATAAAGTCAGGCACACTGTGGCACTAACCCATAATTTTGCGTGGGTTCGCAGTAGTTTTATTACCTCACTTATAATTTTAGGCTGCCCTCGCTCATGCCTGTAGTTACTAAAGTCACCCGAAAAGGATCCCTAGCTAAGGCCGATAAAGTTCGCAGCAAATTCCCGCACCAAATTCAACTCGTTAGAATCTAAAAATGTGCGAATCCAAATTAGCGGAGGCAATCATGCAACCCAGGTTTGACCCTGCAAAAAACGCTCCCGGCGCTTACAAAGCAATGATCGGGCTGGAGACTTACCTTCATCAGTCTGGACTCGAAATCCCCCTGCTCCACCTCATCAAACTCCGTGCTTCGCAGCTAAATGGATGCGCCTTTTGTATTGATATGCACTGGAAGGATTTGCGGTCTATCGGAGAAAACGAACAGCGCCTCTACTCTCTCGACGCCTGGCGGGAAGGCCCTTTTTACTCTGACCGCGAGCGCGCCGCGCTCGCCTGGACCGAAGCCGTTACACTTATTGCCAGTGAGCATGTTCCCGATTCTGTTTATGAAGAAGTCCGCCCGCATTTCACGGAGAAAGAATTAGCCGACCTGACCGTGGCCATTGCCACCATCAACGCCTGGAACCGGATTGCGATTTCTTCGCGTATGGAGCCCGGCGCATATCAGCCGGTAAAGCATCACGAAGCCACAAAGACCGCATAAAAGCTTTCACACAACAAAAAAGCCGCGCTTAACGGCGCGGCTTTCTCGTGTTCTTATAAATTATTGAGGCATAATCGCCGATTTTTGTGGCTCAGAAGTTTCAATCATCTTCCCCTTGTTTTGCGTGGCTGTAGATTGTTGCGCTTCGGCAGCTTCAATCGCCGGATGCGCTTCTTCCGTCGAGACCATTGCAGCCGCAACCACCTTACTCGTATCCAGTGGCTTCAGTTTGTCAGATTGCAACTCATAACTTGCCTGCTCCGGCGCCATCATCATTAACCTGCCATGGCCTTTCATAAAGCCCGTCGCAATTTCCAGCCGGATGAAATACTCTTGCCCCGCTTTTGCATCGAGATCGATGCCGGATTGTTTGTCGTTCGAGTAAAATGTGTGTTTGCCGGGATCAACTTTGACCTCGAAATAACGGCCATTCGTCATCCGTGCCAATTGCGCATCATCGCAATAGACCGATGGCTCCAGCGCAGCGCCTACAAATTGCTTATAACGATAAACATAGACAGTGGCTTTCGTATGGTCGCCACTGACCGCCGGTTCCTGCGCAAAAGCAGTTACACAGACGAGTAAAATTGCTGGAAGCAGAATTCTTTTCGCGTGCATTTCTTCTCCCTTTGGGCCATATTTGACCCGCCGAGAGACTATCCAGCAACCCACACTCACGCAAGTTACCGCCGTCGAATCCATATGGTTACCATTCTCTGGGCTAAAATTCACGCATGATCAAAGGCGCTCACGTTATTCTTTTCAGCCATTATCCAGACGAAGACCGCTGCTTCCTGCGCGACATTCTGAATTTCCCCTCGGTCGACGCCGGCCATGGATGGCTTATCTTTGCCTTGCCGCCTTCTGAAGTCGCTATTCATCCCGCCGACTCGGGCGAGACGCGCGACCAACTCACGGCATCGCTTTATTTCATGTGTGACGATTTGAATGCAGCGATTGCCGATCTCAAGAAGCGGAATGTCTCATGCTCACCTATTCATGAGGAACGTTGGGGAACGGTGACCAACATCGTCCTTCCCAGCGGAAGTCAGATTGGTCTTTATCAGCCGAAACACCCGGTTGCCGTCAAGCTTTGATTTCTGCTTCTTCCCATTGGACCGGTTCTACCGGCCCAACCCAGAACATCCACACCAGCGATCCGAGTAGCGCAACCACTCCCACTACGACGAAGGCCCAATAAAATTCTCCGGTTCGATCCACCACGAAACCCGTCACCGCTGGAGCCACTACGCCCGAAAGGTTTCCGGACAAATTCTGCACTCCCACCCATCTCCCCGCCGCATGCGGCCCCGCCATGGTCTGCGTGACCGGCCACCAATTTGCCGTCGCCATCCCCAACGATGCGCTCGCCGCCATCAACATTAAGATCGAAAATTTCGGATTCGCTGCGACGCACAGCACCAAAAACGCGCCTGCACCAGCCATCCCTGCGATCAAAAATCCTTTTCGCACCAAAGTAGCGGATTTTCCCGCGGCCATAAATTTGTCCGCGGCCCAGCCTGAAATCAGTGCCGTCGTAGCCGTCAAAATATATGCCAAGCCACCAATCTTCGCCATCTGGGTCATCGTATAGTGCCGTTCCCGCACCAGATAATACGGCAGCCACGTGAGCAGAAAATACATCATGTAATTTCCGCAGAATAAGGCAGCACATGTTCCCCAGGCGGAACGCTGCTTCAAAATTTCGCGATAGCCCAGCTTTGCCCTTGATTTTTCTGCGCGCGGCTTCAACTTGAAGCGCCACCACGGAACCAGCCACAGCGTGGAGGCGAGCCCCAAGATAATGAAGTAATGGCGCCAGCCAAATTTTCCAATCAGGATCCCGCCGGCGAGAATTCCGAAGGCCGGTCCCAGCGATAAACCCGAGGCCAACACCGCGTTCGCAATCCCTTTGCGCTCTTCGGGACAATCGCTCGCCAAGATCTTCGAATACGATGGATACGCCACCGACTCGCCCATCCCCAAAACCAACCGCATCATGAGCAAGGCCGCAAAACCATGCATCAATCCGGTCGCTGCCGTCGCGGCTGACCAAATAAAAAACCCAGCCGCCATCACCACGCTGACGTCGAAACGATCCACGGCCCAGCCCGCGATCAGTTGAAAACTTGAATATGTCCAGAAAAACGAAGAGAGCAGAATGCCCAGTTGTGAAGCCGAAAGGCCCAACTCATCTTTCAAAAGCGGAGCGGCTATCGAGAGATTGCCCCGGTCCACATAATTGATGAACGCCGAAAACCATAGCAGCCCAAGAACAATTTTCAATGCCCGCGGCAGCCTGGTTTGGACTACGTCTCTTTCAATGGTTGTTTGGGACATGGCGAGTCATTCTTGCGACTGTGTCGCGGCTCATTCTCGCCGTCCTCGAAAAGAATTGCAAGCTACTCAGGTCTTTCGCCGCCTTTAACATTCGAGTCCCGAACATTCAGGACTTGAACCAGTTCCTGCCGGATTTTCTTCCGCTTCGATTTTCCGGCTTTTGTCTCTACGGCAAACTGATCTTCTTTTTTCTTTGCGGCGTCATCCCGGTTCATCACCAGCAATTCCTTGATCAGAACGGAAGTCCGCTTGGAATTCTCACTCACGACTCATCCCCCGCCCCAATATTAAAGAGTGCAGCCTGCTCGGCTGCGTTCGCCCGCATTTCCGCTTCTTCGTCCAACTGTATGTCGGGCTGTTCCTGCTTGCGCATGCTCCTGCGCTCGGCTTTTTCGCGCTGCCGCTGCTGTCGTGCTGCTTCTTTCTGCCGCTTCGTAGATGTTGACCGTCCTCTGGGCATTCACAATTCCTCCTGTCTCATATTTACAAGCACTTGGCAACCGCCCGCCTACTGTCCGAATATCCACTTCGTCGCTGATTCGGGGGTAAACTCGCCGTCCCGTTTGCGCATTCCAGGCTTTTTGACCCGGGACGGCGCAATCTCCGAATCGCGTGGCGGCAGCGGTTGGTCGCGCATGGCCCGCGTCCGCGCGTTTGCCATAGACCGCACCACAGAAATCTGCCGGCATGCCTCCAAAATTCCCCAAGTTTCTGATGGATTCGCCAGCGACATCTCCCTCGCCGTACGCTGCGCGGCCATTGCCTCCTGCGCAACTTCCACCACCGCGTCATCATTCGGCAAATTGGCCAGATACTCCGGCTTGCCCACAAGGAACGAAATTGGCTGGCCCGGCGACGCGCTTCGCATGAGCGTGCAAAACGTGTCCCGGCCCGCGAGTTCGTTTTCCACGTGCAGCAGCACTAGATCGTAAAAATTGGGACGCCAGAAAACCCGCGCCTCGTGGATGTCCGATGCGCTATCCACTTCAATCCCCAACTTCCGCAGCATTTCGGCGCGAACGTCTCGCCGCGCGGAACGCGCATCCACCAGAAGCACGCGTTTTTTTTTCAGTGGCTCTTTCCCGCCGGGAATCTCCGATACTTCAGCGGATAGCATCATGCCGTCCGTCATTTCGTCCGTCCCTGCGACTTGGCTGCTGGCTTGCCTTCGGACGTTATTTGCAAGCCCATTTTCTCCATAAATTCGTGCTTCCGTAGCCGCCGCGCAATTTTCTTCTTTCGCTCCCGGTTAAATCGGGCCTTATCGCCGTTGATTCCTGACATGTCACTTTCTCCTTAAATGTCTTTTATGGCTGGAAAATCACGTTCTCGGACTGGAGCATCCCCACGCGCACACCCATTCCTTTACGCCTGCCGGAACAATTCTCAATCGCGAAGGCGCAGAATGTTTTATGTGTCTTCGAGGTCGGGAGTGAGACATCCGCCCGCCGGGCGGCACTGCGCTGAATAGATCGGAGACTGCCAACTCCATTCTCCTACTCTCTTATTCTACTCTGCGCTTCGACGAAACCCTAATCGCGCTTTGCTGTGCGCAGAGAGCCCGCGACTCCTGTCATTTGCATTAAGGGAGTGATTGTGTGGGGCGGGGCGGACATTCCTATCCGCCACGCTTTGATACCGGATTACAAAAGCTCTGTCATCCCGAGCGATGCGGGGTTTCCGCGCAGCGGAAATCCCCAAGTCGAGGGACCTGCTGTTTACCTACCCCAGTCCGCCTACCCCTTCTTCAAGAACACATGCGTCGCGCCTTCTCCTGCGACCGTGCGGACGGAAGTAAAGCCAAGGTCGTGCAAATTCATCCCATGAAAGAGGTGCTCGCCTTCGCCGAGGAGAACGGGCGACATGGCCAGATGCATTTCGTCGATCAATCCAGCGGCGAGGAATTGCCGGATAGTGGAGACGCCGCCTCCAATGCGCACGTCTTTATTGCCTGAAGCGGCTTTTGCTTTTTGCAGGGCGGAGTGCACTCCGTCGGTGACGAAATAAAACGTCGTGCCGCCTTCCATGGCGAGCGGCGCGCGGGCGTGGTGCGTGAGCACAAACACCGGCGTGTGGTAGGGAGGATTGTCGTCCCACCATCCCTTCCACTCGGCATTTTCCGGGCTGGCGTCCCACGAACCGCGCACCGGGCCAAACATGTTGCGGCCGAGAATCCATGCGCCGACATTTTCGAACGCCTGCGCGGCGATGTCATTGTCGTTTTTATGAAAATCGAAACCTTCGGTGCCGCCAGTCTTTTCCATGTCTGCGGCTTGGCCGTGGATTTTCTTGAAGACGGCGGTCTCGAAGAACCAGTTGTGCAGTTCGAGTCCGCGAACTCCAAGGGGATTGTTGATGTCCTGCCGCGGCCCCGCGCCGAAGCCATCGAGTGAAATCGAAAATGCGCCGACTTTGACTTTGCTCATGGTGGTGAGATGCATTCTAATGATTTTACGGATGGCGGATGACTTTTGACATGCGCACTGCAAAATCCCTAAACTTGGCTTATGGAAGTGCACCTCACTCCAGAGACCGAATCGCGACTACGCGCGCTCGCCGCGGCATCAGGGCGTCCGCCGGATGCTCTGGTCGAGGACGCGATGACCGCTTATCTTGAAGAACTCGCGCAAACCCGTGAGATGCTCGATGGCCGCTACGACGAGCTTAAAAGTGGCCACATGAAACCGGTGGATTGCGAGGAAGCGTTCCGCCGTTTGCGCGCCAAGAGGGCAGCGGAGAAAGAGCGCCCAATCGGTAATTCATGACCGGATTCGTTCTTCATCCGGAAGCTTACACAGATCTTGAAGAATTTGGGAGTTCATTGCGGCCGATAACGGCGGCGCCGCCGATCGCCTGCTCGACGAATTCCATGCAGCGATGCGTTCGCTCGCGTTGTTTCCACGGCAAGGACATCCTCGGCCCGATCTCACCTCAAAGCCAATGCGATTTCATGTCGTGCGTGATTATGTGATCGCCTATGCGCCCGACGAAAATCCGCTCATCATAATTGCGATCCTGCATGGCCGCCGGAATCCTCGCGTGCTGGCAGCACTGCTGAATGCACGGGACTAAGTTTGAATAGGTTGTCGAGATTTCTCCCAACGCATTTATCGTCAACGGCGTCCGCCCTACCCCATAATCACGCGCGTAATCCCCTGCCACCAGGCCGGATTGTGCCGCCACATGTAGAGCGAGAGGCTTTGTCCGGCGATCAACAGGGGCAGGGCATAGAGATACACCTTGTGAACGCGCTTATCCACGAACAGGTCGAGGGCCACGCCGAGAAGGATGAGCAGGTCCAAGCAAGGGAAGAAGAGATTATGGTCGAACACGTAATCAAAGCGGGCAGCGGCCGCGTCCATGAGGCTGCAGGTAGCGATGAAGATGAGGCGGCGATGAAACTCCGGGCGCTTGCGCCAAAGGATGGCGAGGCTGACGAGCGTCAAAAAGGAGTTATGAAGATACCTGGGCCGTTTGTCCCGTAAATATGGTAATATGGGTACCGTGAAGACGACCCTCGAGATCCCCGATTTCTTGTTCCGCCGGGCCAAATCCGTAGCCGCCGAACGCGGCATTCCTCTGCGCCAGTTCGTCACCGAGGCGGTCCAGGAAAAATTGCGGACCAGGTCTGAGGAAAAACCCTGGATGAAGCATCTGGGAAAGCTCAAGCATCTTCGTAAAGAGCGGCAGCAGGTCGAGAAGCGCGTCAAAGAGGCTTTCGAAAAAATTGACCGGGAAGTCTGGCGTTGATTCGCCGAATGTTTATTCGTAGAGGAATTGCTCTTCGAGATTTCGATTTCTAAAAAATGATTCTCGATACCAACGCTTTGTCCGCCATCGCCGACAATGATCCTGCGGTCATCGCCCTTCTGGCCCAAGCCGATCAGGTGGCGATTCCGGTGGTTGTGCTTGGAGAGTATCGTTACGGCATCGCACTCTCGCGAAACCGAGGCAGCTACGCGAACTGGTTGGACGGCCTGCTCCAAGACTGCCTGGTGCTGGACATCCATGAGCCGACCACGCACCATTACGCGGAAATCACCCTAGAACTAAGACAAAAGGGCCGGCCCATTCCAACCAACGATATCTGGATTGCCGCCCTCTGCCGCCAACACTCATTTCCGCTGCTCAGCCGTGATCGCCACTTCGACTTGGTCGAGAAGATGAAGAGGATCGGATGGTAAATCCACAAAAGCAATCCACGTGTTCAACTTGGACGTGAAAACGCCTTAAACGCCTGCCGCTTTCTGATTGCCCTCTTTGAACACCAACAGTAGTTTTTTGGCGAGTGATGGATCGTTCTTCAGGTCAGCCGCGCTCAGCGAAGAAGAAAGGAGATTACTGAATCCGCTCAAATTTGCAACATTCACCTGGTTCAGGTTATGGAAGCCCATCGTCCAGTCGGGAAAGTTACGATGATCAAGGAATTCTTCGAGCAAAACACATACTTGATCGTGACGCGGATCGCGCGTGATTTTCTCACGCAATGACTTCACCGCCGACTCTTCCCCTTCCAGCACCTGAAGAAAGTTCCCGTCTTTAAATAGGAGCATTCCGCTAATGCCTGCTTTCTCGTTATTCGAGCGGCAAGTCTTTAACAGCTCCACGAGCTGATTTTCATCGAAAGGTTGGGTAGCCGAACTGAAATAAACGAGTGAAAAAATTCTGGACTTGGGCTTCATAGCGAGATTGTGCCAGCGAATTGCGTGATTAAAAATTAGATTCTTCTTAAGCGAAGCTACGAAAATCTGTGGCCAAGCCGAGCGCAGTGGATTTGAAGGATCCCGCGTCCTTAAAAGGAAAAGGCTGTCGAGATTTCTCTCAACAGCCTTTATTGATGCCGGCACATGTGGCGCGGGCGCCCTCGCCCGCGTAGCTCCGTAGGAGCGGCATAATCCAGCCCGGCACGTCAGTGCCGGGTCCGCAGAAGAAACTGACCACGCGCCGTTGTGCGCAGACATCCCAGGAACTACCGAACCCGGAGTCAAGTATGAGCTGCAGCCATTTTTGGTGCGAATTTGCTGCTTCACAAGAATATCTGCGAAAATCACCGAGTGAGTGGCCATTTCAACCACGACATTATTTCGGGTATGAAAGATGCGGCTGTAAAGGTCTTCTGGACCAAAGCAGAGCTTCGGTCGATGCTCACCATTGCAGGAGTTGATCAGAATTTAATCAATGCTCAGGATTGGGCGCGATACAAATACCACATACTTTCCCCAATCGTTGATGACTTGAACTGCGGTGAGGGCGGGCTGGGTATCTTAAGACGCATACTGCACGAAATACTTCGATACAAAAAGTGCGACCATCTTCTGAGATTCAACGATGGGAGAAAACTGAAACGAGAAGCTGAAAACGCATTAGAGCACCTTCGGGCCCTGGTAAAAGAACACGATACCGCGAAAATCACTGCCGAAGAAGAACGCGAAGCAAGACGTAAGCGCATAGATGAAGCCAAGAAGGAGCGCGCATTTCAGGAAAAGCTTGCAGGCTTAGGAGAGCAATTTATGGCACTCCTCGGCGAGAGCAATGAAAATGCACGGGGCTATAGCCTAGAAAAATTGTTAAATCAGCTTTTTGCATTGTTCGAACTTGCGCCGCACGCTCCCTTCAAAAGGCGGGGTGAACAAATTGACGGCGCATTTGTTCTCGATCGCGAACACTTTCTGTTGGAAGCTAAGTGGCAAAAAGATCAACCGAACCTTGGAAGCCTCCGCGACCTAGACGGCGCAGTAAGTTCGAGCCTCGACAATACATTGGGGTTATTCGTTTCTATCCACGGCTTTGCACCTCAAGCAATCGATGGCTACCTTCAAGGTAATAGACCAAGGATTATTTGTATGGACGGTAGTGATTTAATGCTCGTCGTTGAGGGGCGAATCGACCTGCCCGAGTTGCTGTCTCGAAAAAAAGAACTCGCTGCCCAACGAAGGATGATCTTTGTGACCGCAAATGATATTGTGCTTGGGCGTTGTTGAAGCCATTATGTTGGTTTTCAATATAGTCGCAGGGGTTGCAAGCATCGCTGGAGCATTTCTGAGCTGGCAAGCGTGGAGGGCGTCCATTTCTGCGAGGGATGCAGCTCGAGAAGCCAAAAGAGCTGTGAGGATCGCAAATGCCAGTGAAGCCTTGAGAGAACTAAACCAATCGGCTTTGGAACTCCTGGATTTTATACAAAACGATCGGTGGCAAGCCGCGTCTGTACGCGCCAGAGATTTGTTTACACAAATCGGCGCAGCCCAAATGCGCTGGCAAAGATTCCTTGACGATAATGCATTAGAAACAGCGCAAGGGAAGGTGCGCCAGATATCAATTGGCTTAACAGATGCGAACGAATTGGAATCCGAAGTTAAGCAAAAGATGGTGACTTATTGTCACGCGATCGTGAAGGTTCTAACCGGAAAATCAAACAGGATACTTGCAGGAATCGAGCAGTTGGAGGAAGAACGATGATCGATTTAACTGAATACGCATCTGTAATTGAAAAGCTCCTCGCTCGGACTCGAGAAGGTAAAGTCGCTTGGCAGGAGATAACTTATGGATTTGGAACTCGCGTTAAAGCGTATGAATTTAGAGTATCAAAGGCCGAGGATCAGGGGGATGTAACCATCTCCTTACGCATGTTTGACGACAACGGCTCGGAAATATTTTCTGTTAGCTTGACAGACGATCCCGCAACACTCGCCAAACAACGACACATGGTCTCCGTTCTAAAAGACTTGCACGAACTCGCGCGGCGTAACGCGCTAAAAGTCGAACAAAAAATAGATGATGCATCGAATCTCCTTGACGAGATGTAGAAGCTCTTGCCGCGATTGGCACACTAAAGGAAAAGGCCAATCTGATTTCTCAGACTGGCCTTTATTTATGCCGGCAACTACCTACGCTCCCACACACTTATCGCGTGCAGTACCATCGGCCCAGCGGGGCTTAACTTCCGTGTTCGGGATGGGAACGGGTGGATCCCCCGCGGTAAGATCACCGACAACTTGAGGCGCTTAGCAGGCGTGAATGAGCCGCGCAATGCGGCGAATGGGAGCCTGCTGCCGAAATCCTGAGCGCGGATTTTGTTTCTACGCGCGAAGGATCTCTCGACGCCATCTCGGTGTCGCTTTATCAGCGACGATTTTTTCAAAGAACGTGAGGTTGCGATACCTCACAACTGAATAGATTGGGTTGTCTTATTTGTGTTGCTATTAAATCCGACTATTACATAAGCATTTCGTCGGCGCACAGTTGGCAGAGTGTTGTTTCAAACCGTCCAGTTTCTGACGTCGAACCTACAACATTTGTCAGCTTTCCTCCAGCTTCGGAGGGAAAGTTGAAAACTGGTACCTGTCAACTGTTACTGCACCGAGTAAATTTTATGGTCAAGCCGAACGGGCGATTAGTACAGGTAAGCTTCAAGCATTACTGCTCTTCCACATCCTGCCTATCAACCAGGTCGTCTTCCTGGGCCCTTCATTACCCTTATGGGTTGGGAGATCTCATCTTGAGGAGTGCTTCCCGCTTATATGCATTCAGCGGTTATCACAACCGAACTTCGCTACCCAGCTATGCCATTGGCATGACAGCTGGAACACAAGGGGTTCGTCCATCCCGGTCCTCTCGTACTAAGGACAGGCCCTCTCAAATCTCCTGCGCCCACAACAGATAGGGACCGAACTGTCTCGCGACGTTCTGAACCCAGCTCACGTACCGCTTTAATAGGCGAACAGCCTAACCCTTGGAACCTTCTACAGCTC
>Ga0070734_10005401_pt1 | contig 11306 bp, 5 predicted proteins | sample Coa_R1_8_FD_66444 | JGI IMG/M metagenome (GOLD analysis project Ga0070734, IMG submission 66444) | Surface soil microbial communities from Centralia Pennsylvania, which are recovering from an underground coalmine fire - Coalmine... | ecosystem: Environmental > Terrestrial > Soil > Unclassified ...
GTGTTGGACTTCCAGCTTTTTGACAACGGCAAATTGCAAAACATCACCGAGGATTTCGCCGGTCATCCCCTTTCGCTGGTTGTTGTGGTCCAAGCCAATTCAGCGGTCGAGAAGATTCTTCCGCAGCTTCAGAAGGTCGGCAGCGTGTTCGATCTGCTGCTGGGCGAGAACGGCGAAATGGCGGTGCTGGCTTTCGATCATCGCATCCAGACCATGACCGGCTTCACCTCCGATCCGGATAAGATTCACGATGCGTTCAAGAAGCTGAAGCCGGGCAGTTGGACCAGCAAGCTGAACGACGCCACCATGGAAGCGGTCAACATGCTGCGGCACACTGACAAGGAACGCAAACGCGTGATGATCATCATCAGCGAAGACCGCGACAACGGCAGCGGGATGCACGTGCGAGACGTGATGACGGCTGAGGAGTTCGCAAATATTGTGGTTTACTCCGTCAACATGTCGCACTTGATCTCATCGCTGACAGCTCCAGCCGAGGCCAATCGGCCGGATCCGATTCCGCCAGGAGGCACATGGCTGCCGGCGGGCAATGTCATGACGCCCACGCTCCAGATGCAGCAAGGTCAGGACGGTAATTGGGTTCCGGCGTTCGTGGAAATGTTCAAGGCGGTGAAATCCATTTTCGTGCCCAATCCGCTGAGCGTATACACGCGCTATTCAGGCGGCCGCCAGTACTCTTTCATGAACCAAAAAGGACTGGAGCAGGCCGTTTCGAAAATCAGCGCGGATCTTCACAGCCAATACTTGCTGACGTTCAAGCCGACAGAGAAGGATGGCGGGTTCCACACCATTAAGGTGGCCGTGGATAAGCCCGATCTCAAGATCTACACTCGGGACGGCTACTGGCAGGCTGGGCCCAGAGCCGAAGCCGCCCCGAAGCAGTAGAGCGCGTCGTTACTTAGTCGCCATCGTTGTAATCAGCCCGCTGGGCACCGTGAGGGTGACATCCGCCCCCGGTCCGCCGTTCGGGCCAGCCGTGCCGCCGATATTGCTCTGGTATCCGTCCAGCATCACGACTACCGAGGTATTACTCGCTGGAAGCGTGACCGACGGAACTACGGCGTCGATTTGCCACAGCCCCGGATACTGCGGAGACAGTCCCGAATACAAAATCTGGGCCTGAACGCCGCCGATATATACGGTGGGCAACGAGTTGGTCGGGATCGCCGCGCCCGGAGCCACTCCATCCGGCGGGGGATTGTTCACCTTGCCCTGACCCGTGAGCCAGATCGTGACCACTCCGCCTTTCACCGTCAATGCGTTGCTGGGACCGTTGACACCGCCATAGCTTCCATCCGGATTGTAGTTATTGGCCGCGATTTGTTGGGTTCCTGCCTGATTGGCGGTAAAGATTCCCGGCGAGGCCTGCTGCATCTGAAACGTTCCCGCCGCCAGAATCTGTCCGGTGGAGGCGCTCTGGACGACGAAATCCGCTGTTCCGAAATCAGGCGTGCTCATGGGGATCTGGAAATGAATCACGTTCGATTCCAGGAAGTAAATCGGCGCGGCAACGCCATTGACGATGACCTGAACGTCGTTGAGCGTGGTCGGCCAGGGGAGATTTTGCACGCTCGGCGTTGGCGTGAGACTGAAGTTGCTTCCGTAGCGCGCTAACAGAGCCAGCATGCCCGGCGTAGGAACGGCGGATGAATTGATGCCCGCGGCATAGCTCGCTGCGTGACGATAATACATCTGCGGGAAGTAGAAACTGATCCGGTTCAAACCTTCCGCCACGATCAAGTTATCGAACTGATCGAGCGCCACGGCTAGTGGTGTCGCGGAGTTGATCTGCGCGGTCGGCTGCTGATTGGCTTGCAGCGTCTCGTACACTGGAAACCGGTAGATCACCTGTGAGTTCGTGCTGGTGACCCAGCTCTCGCCGGTGAGCAGACTGACGGCGACTCCCTGGGGCGCGGTCAGCCCGGTAACTTGCAATCCCGCGCTTTTGCCGTTGGTCGTTCTGGCGGAAGCGTCGAATCCGAGCAGCCGCCCGTTCGCGGAATCGGCCACGTACAGACGATTGGAACTGTCCGCTGCGATATGCCGCGGCGTATTGAGATTGGACGTCGACGTTCCGGACTGAGTCGACGTGAAGTTCGTTTGTCCGATGACGAAACTGGCTGCCAGGCCGTTGGTAAAGTCGCCAGCGGCCGGTGTGTTGAAGATAAGGATCCGGTTGTGCACGGAGTCGGAAACGGCAAGACCCGTCACTTTTGTCAGCGTGCTGTCGTAAAACAGGGCCAGCCCATACGGAGTATTCATCGTGCTTGGGCTAGGGTCCTTGATCAGAGGTCCATTAAAGCTCAACTGGCCCAGCACGAGATTGGCTGTCTGGAGCGCAGTCGCCGCTTGGGCGAACGGGGCGGGGAACCGGAGAACGCGCCCATTTCCGGAGTCGGCGACGTAGAGATTTCCGCTCGGGTCCACCGCCAAACCAACCGGCTGATTTAACCCGGTGTTTCCCGGCTGATTGGGGTCGCCGGAAGCCGATGGGTTCGTGGAGTAGTTGACTAGTGCCGAACGAAGATTCGGCTGACCGATCACAATGTCGGCTTTTTGGGTCAAGATGTTGTGCGCGTCGGTACCGACTGCCCGCGCGTCCTTGAATCCCAAGACACGGTTGTTGTAAAAGTCCGCGACGTAGAGATGCGGCGGGTTAGAGTTTTTGTCTACCACCATGGCGCCCGCGCCGGCCCCGTTCGCAAAGAACCAGACCTCCTTGCCTTCAATCAGGTTCGGACTGTTGTAGGGATAGTCGAGCTGCCCCAACACGCGCGAGGCCGGTAAAGTGTAGGACAGGCTGGCCTGAGCGGGAAACACGAGCACGCGGTTGTTCCCCGAGTCCACAATCCATAATTCGTTGGTGGCGGTATTCACCGCGCCGGCGACTGGTCCGAACAGGCCCAATCCATCCGGCACGAAATTTCCGTGATTCGCCGTGCCGCTGGTGAAACTGGTTTGGCCCAACACGCCGAGTTCCTGTGGCGAAGGGCTGGTGGTGCTCTCCGCGGACCAATTGCCGTACACGTCGTACCACACGACGCGATTGCTCGGCGTATCGCAGACGAAAAGATTATTCCCCAGGGTGAAAACACCGGCGGGTGCTCCCGTGATCTGTCCGGACGCGTTTATCGACCCGAGACTCGACTGCGTGGGGTAGGTCAGATGAGCGCCCTGAGAGACCGCAGAGGCGACGCCGAGGACGCGGTCGGCCGGTTGGCCGCTATTGGGATTGGGCTGAAACTCCAGGACTCTGGCATACCCGTCTGCGATGTACAACCTTCCGCTGGCATCGAGCGCCACACTGCTGGGTTGAACCAGGCTGGACTTAAAGATTTGCGGGTTGGTGGTGCCCGGAGCCTGTAAAATTGTGTTGTTTACGAAACTGGTTTGACCCAAAACCGTGTCGGCCGCCATCTGCTGCGTTCCGGCGGACAAACTCGCGGCCGGATATCGCAGAGCGCGATTGTTACCCGGATCGGTGACCCACAGATTACCTTGCGAATCGAAGGTCATGCCGGTTTGAAAGTAGCTGTTGTTCGCGCTCAAGAACAGCGTCTTGCTGGTCGGTGTGCTCTGGCCTTGGTTGGCAAGCTTGCCACTGCTGAAGCTGGCCTGACCGATCACCAAATTGGGGAATGAGCCGTTGGTTGAGCCTTTCGGAAAGCGGAGAATCCGGTTGTTTCCCGAATCCGCGACATACAGGTTTCCCTGGGCATCGACGGCCACGGCGACCGGTAAAAATAACCCAGTGCTTTCATTGGTTCCTGGTCCGCCCGCGATATTGGAAGCGAAGTCGTTCTGCCCGATCACCACGTCGGCGGGATTCCCCGCGGTGAGGCTGGAGGTACTCTTCCACTCCAGAATCCGGTTATTACCGAAATCCGCTACGTAGACCGCGGGTGGCGTAACGCTGTAATCGAACGCAATGCTGGAGGGACCGTTCAACTCTTTGCCCTCAATCAGATTCGGGGCGTTGGAGGTTACAGGAGTCGCCAGCAGAGTTTGGCCGAACTCCCGGGACGGATTGGGGTTAATCTGCACCTGCGCGAGTGCGGGCACAGCTATCGCAGTAGCCATGAAGACAATGAATTTTATATCTATTTTCATTTGGACGAGTTACTCCGAGTGGACGGAGGCGCGGGGACCGTCTTCCTCAAACGATACCACACGGTTTTGGTAACGACGGCACGAATTTGTGCGCCAAGTTGTTGTCTACAACGGAATTCCACGAGAGGATGGGCCAGCAACCCAAGTGCCAAGTCAATCGGCCAACCGGCATAGAGACTGCGGCATCCTTTCGGCAGTTGGTCATCTGTCGTTAACCGTTTAGAATCCGTAGAGTAGCTAAGTGTGAATATAGTAACCTGTCTCGGCGAGACGCCCGCCAGCGCTCCGATCCCAGCAGGATTCAATCGCAGGATTCAGTCAAGGAGTGCCCCAGTGAGAGCGAAGTGTTCCAGCCTCACCAGGTTGTTTGGCCTGGTGTTCATCGGTGTCTCGATAGCGGAGGGTCAGGCTCCCGCCCCCGAGTCCACGGCTAGCGTGGAGACAAGTGGATTCTCAAAAGGGTTCCTCGGCAGTCTTTCGCTCGGTCCGCGCACGTTTCCGCACGTTTGGAATCCCTATTTGCAGCGCACCCTTCCGCGTCCGGTCCTGTTGAACTCGCCGCGGCTTGGTACTCTCATTCACGACGGTAAATTGGAGCTGTCTCTGGCCGATGCGCTGGCCCTCACCCTGGAGAACAACCTTGACATCGTCGTTCAGCGCTATGTGATGCCGTTTGCCCAGACCGATGTTTTGCGTACGAAATCGGGCCAAGCGGCTCGCGGCTTCACCGGTGCGTTGTATCCCAGCGAGTTGAACTCAGGCGCAATCGGCGCGGGCGTTACGAATGCGGGTGGAACCGGCGGTACCGGAAACGCGGGTGGCATTACCGGAGGCGGCGGAGCGGTCAACGTAGGAGCCGCGGGCGCTTTTGACCCTACTGTAAGCTTCGCCGCAAGTTATGACCACGTGGTCAGCCCGCTGAATTCGTTGGTCGTATCCGGGCTTGCCACCACCACGAGCAGTGCCATCGCCTACTCCGCGTCGTACGCACAACTGTTTACCACCGGCGCGAGTTATTCCGTTTCGCTGAGTACCTTGCGTCAGATCACGACGCAGAAGAATACACTGTTCAATCCCGATGTCACTTCGCGTCTTTCGATCGGCTTCAATCAGCCGCTTCTCGCCGGATTCGGCCGGGGCCCCAACACACGTTTCATGGTGGTGGCGAAAAACGATTTAGGAACCGCACAAGAGGTCTTCAAACAGCAGGTGATTACCAGCGTGGCCCAGGTCGAGGACGCCTACTACAATCTCGCGGCATATCAATTGAACGTTCAGGTCGCGCAGGAATCGTTGGCTGCTGTGAGAGAGCTGTTGAACCAAACCAAGAAGGAAGAAGAGATCGGGGTTCTGTCGCGTGTGGATGTGGAGACCGTGGAGTCTCAGGCAGCGGCGAGCGAACGCGACCTGATTGTCGCGCAGACCAATCTCCAACAACAGGAAACCACGCTGAAGCAGTTGATCAGCAAGCGCAACGATCCGGATCTGGATTCAGCGGCGATTGTGTTAAGCGATCCGCTGCCGGAGCCGCGCGAATCAGACCTGCCGGACCTTCCCACTGCTCTGACCACCGCCCTGGCGAACCGGCCGGAGCTGAAGGAAGCCGCGAACAATCTTCAAAATCAGAACATCGCGATCAAATACGCGCAGAATAACCTGATGCCCAGCTTAGCTGCTTTTGGGTTGTATGCAGGTTCTGGCCTACAGGGAAACACGGTGACCGTTAACTCCGCGGGAAACCCAGTCACGACCGCCACGAGCGGCGCCATCGGCTCGTTGGGCCAATCCTTTGGAGGGACATTTCCCGAGGGCGCCTACGGAATGAGTTTTGCGGCGTCCATTCGCAACCGGTCCGCTCAAGCCGATAACACGCGCGCGCAGCTAGAGCGGAATCAAATGGAGATCAGCCAGCAGAACACCAAGAATCAGATCAACCTGCAAGTACAGCAGTCGCGCGTGGGTTTGATTCAAGGCCGGGCGCAGGTGGAAGCGGCACATGAAGCCGTGCGGCTGGCGCAAGTCTCGCTCGATGCGGAGCGCGAACGGTTGCAAAACGGCATTTCGACGGCCTACAACGTGATTTTGAAAGAGCGCGATTATGTGACGGCACAGTATGCGGAAGTGCAGGTCGCCAGCGCTTACGCCGCAGCCCTAGTGGCCATGGACCAGGCCACGGGCACGACGCTCGAGAAGAATGGGATCGATCTCAATGATGCTTTGACCGGGACGGTCGTGACCAAACCTGCGCCTCCGTTTCGCCTGCCCGCCGTGACGCCCACCCAGAGAGGGGTCAAATGAATCAGCGAGCGCCCAGGAATTTCTGGGGCATCGGGCCGGCGGGAGTTCTGCTGTTTAGTTTGTGGTGCGGTGGGAATCAGGTTCAGGCGCAGTCACAAGCGGAGCCTCCAAGCGCGATCGGGACCGACTACACTCGGGCCATAAAACCATTCCCCTGGGTTTACAAACCATACCGCCCCGTGCGGGTTCCCAAAGCGCGGTTATCCAACTCGGCCAAAATTCCGCTGGAAGTTCAGGATGGAAAGCTTCGCTTGTCCTTGGCGCAGCTCGAAGCGGCTGTGGTGCAGAATAATTTGACTCTCGCGTCGGACCGATACTACCCGGCCGAAGCGCAGACGGATCTTTTGCGCGCCCGATCCGGAGCTTCCCCGCGCGGCGTCGATGTCAGTTCGATCCCGAGCGGGGTGTTTGCCGGAGCACAAGGCGGCAGCATTTTGAGTTCGGCGGGCGGCGGCGGTGGTGGCGCTTCCAACGCCGGAGGAATCACAGGCGCCGCGACGGCCGTAAGGCTCAACCCTTCTGGGCTTTTCGATCCGACCTTTTCGGCCAGTTTCAGCGTCGACCACACTTCGAGTCCGCTGAACAGCCTCGTTGTCGCGGGAGTTCCTTCCGTCACGAACGGAACGATCGCAGCGTCCTTCAACTACATTCAGGCCTTTCCTTCCGGGACCAGCATCTCGGGATCCTATAGCGTGCAACGCCAGAATTCGACGCAGTTGCACCTGCTGTTCAATCCGGACTACACGCCGGGCTTTACCGCGACCGTGAGCCAGTCGCTGCTCAACGGGTTCGGTTACAAGGTGAATCGTGCGTTGATCGTCGTGGCGGAGAACGAGCAGAAGATCGAGAGAGAATCCTTCCGTCTGCAGGTGATCACAGCGCTGGCGGCAGCCGAGAACGCTTATTGGGATTTAATCGCCGACCGCGAGTCGGTTCGCGCGGCGGAGCAGACCTTGATCGCAGCTAAGCAACTGGAGGCGAACAACCGCAAAGAGCTCGAGGCCGGCGTAATGGCGAATCTGGACGTGGTCACGGCGCAATCCCAGGTCGCGGCCAGCGAGAGAGACTTGGTAATCGCTCAAACGACGGTTCAGTACGCGGAGCTGCAGCTCAAGAGCCTGTTCAGCAAGAGCTTGGAAGAACCCTTTTTGTCCGCCGCGATTGAGACCACCGATTCTTTCCCGGATCCGGACGCGACCCCGCTTCCTTCTTTGAACGAGGCCACAGATATCGCGCACAAAAACCGTCCCGAGGTTCCCATCGCGGAGACGAACATCAAGAGCCAGGAGGACGTCCTCCCGTTTTTGAAGAACGCTCTGTTGCCGAATCTCAACGTTTTTGCGCTGGTAAATAGCGTGGGTCTCTACAACTTCCCCGGCACTGCTTTCTACCGAGCGATCCAGTTCAAATATCCTCAGTTTGCATTTGGGATGACGTTAAGCTTTCCGCTGCACAATCGGCAGGCACAGGCGGATGATATCCGTTCGCGATTGGAACTGCAACAATCCAGGGATACGCTGGTGCGGACCCAAAGTCAGATTGAAGTCGATGTGCAGAATGCGTTCATCGCCGCGACGCAGACAAAGGCTCAAGTAGCCGCCGCGCGTCAGGCAGTGCAACTGGAAGAAGCGCTGCTAAAAGCGGAGCAAACCAAGCTGGCGTCCGGTCTTTCCACCTCATACAATGTGATTCTCATTCAACGCGATCTGTTGACAGCGCAACTGGCTGAGGTCCAAGCCCGGGATGCTTACGCCAAAGCTAGAGTGACTCTGGATCAGTCGATGGGCGTTACGCTGGACACGGCTCACATAAAGCTCGACGATGCGTTGAAAGAGGATTGACGCGGAGCCGGTTTGCCCAGCAATCCTCTGGTAAACTAAAGAGTTGCTTCCGGCCAATTCCACCGCTCGTCCGCGCGTTTGTGCGGTCAGCTTCTTGAACACCGTGCCCCTGGTCTGGGGCATGCTTCGTTCTCCCGACCCCGAAATCAGCGGGGTCTTCGACCTTCGCTTCGCCCTGCCCGCGGCATGCGCCGATCAGCTGGCCTCGGGCGCGGCCGACATCGGGATCGCTCCCGCGATCGAAGTGGCGCGCCAGAGGCTGGAGTACTTCCGTGGCACAGGAATCGCTTGTCACGGTCCGGTGAGAAGTATTCTGTTGGTCTCAAAAGTCCCGATGAATCGCATCCGGACGCTGGCCACCGATTCAGCCTCGCGCACGTCGGTCATGCTGGCGCGGGTGATTTTGTCTGAAAAATACGGAGTCGAGCCTAAGACGATCTCGCTTCCGGCCGATCTGGCCCCCATGCTGGAGAAGGCGGACGCGGCGCTGCTAATCGGTGACCCGGCTCTGCGGCTCGATCCAGCGACCCTTCCCTTCGAAACGCTCGATTTAGGCGCTGAATGGACTTCCATGACGGGTCTGCCCATGGTCTTCGCCGTTTGGGGCGGACGAAAAGAAATTGTTCAAGGCGCGAACGGCGCCCGGTATGAGAACGCTTTCATTGAGTCCTGCCGCTACGGGCTCGCGAACATGGATGACATGGTGGCCCATGAAGCGCCGCTGCGAGGCGTCACCGAAGACCTGGCGCGGCAATATCTCACCCGGCACATCGTTTTTGAGCTCGGTGAGCGCGACTACGCCGGTTTGAATCTGTACTTGAAGCTGGCGCAGGGAGTAGGAGTTTCGGCATGATGACACGCGCGGAAGCGATCGATCTTTTTCAGAGCGACGATTTGATCGGTATCGGCATGGCGGCCGACCAGGTGCGCCGCAAGCTTCATCCGGACGGCATCGTCAGCTACATCATCGACCGCAATATCAACTACACCAACGTCTGCACCGAATATTGCAGCTTCTGCGCGTTTTACCGGCCGATTGGCCACGCCGAAGGGTACGTCCATCCGAAAGAAGTTATCTTTTCGAAAATTCAGGAAACCATCGACCTGGGCGGAACAGGCATTCTGATGCAAGGCGGCCTGCACCCGGAATTAGGAATCGAGTGGTACGAAGATCTGCTGCGCTCCATTAAACAGCGCTTCGATATCTGGTGTCATTGCTTTTCAGCGCCGGAAATTGTGAACATTGCGAAGATTAGCGGATTGACTCTGTACGACACTCTGTCGAGGCTCCGCGACGCGGGACTCGATTCACTCCCCGGAGGCGGGGCGGAAATACTCGACGACGAAGTACGGCACCGCATCAGCCGTCTGAAGTCTTCGGTCCAGGATTGGGTCGACGTGCATCGCGCGTGTCACGCGGTGGGACTTAAATCCACCGCGACCATGATGTTCGGAACGGGCGAGACCATTGAGCAGCGTATGAATCATTTCGATATCGTGCGCCAGATGCAGGAAGAAAGCGGTGGCTTTACCGCGTTCATCCCCTGGAGCTTTCAACGCGAAAATACGTCACTAGGGCGCTTCGTGAAGGAAGAGGCCACGGCGGTGGAATACTTAAAGGTGCTCGCGCTGTCCCGCCTGTATTTAGAGAACATTCTGAACATTCAATCCTCCTGGGTGACACCGGGGCTGAAGACCTGTCAGATGGGCCTGCGTTTCGGAGGCAATGACGTGGGCAGCATCATGATCGAGGAGAACGTGGTCAGCGCAGCGGGCGCGCATCATCGCGCCACCGAAGAAGAACTTCGGCGTCTGATCCGCGATGCGGGCTTCACCCCCAAACAGCGTGACTCGTTGTACCGGACCTACTTCCTCAATTAACACCTTGCAACGGAAAATGCTAGAGTTACGTCTCAAACACATGCGCTTCGCTGCCGGTCTGGTCTTGCTCGGTGCGGGAGTGCTTACGGCCGCTTCTACCGAGCAGTCGCCGGACCGCGTGTTAAGCTCGATTCCCCTGCGTTTTGAGCAAGACACACAGGGCCGCTGGACCTCCCGTGGCGCTGGCTTTGCCTATCTATTCGATAAGAACGCCACATTCCTGCGCGTAAAAGATGGAACGGTTCGGCTGACGTTTGAGGGCGCGAACTCGGCGGCTTCGTTCAACGCCTTTGAGCCGATGATGGCGCCATCGAACTATTTTGTCGGGCATTCATTTCGCTCCGCCGAAGGGTTCGGGCGTTTGGGGCGCAAGGGCGTGTATCCGGGAGTGGATGTCGTTTACTACGGCAACGGCCAGCATTTGGAATACGACTTCAATTTGGCGCCGGGGGCGGATCCATCCAGGATTCGCATGCGCTTTGACGGCGCGGACTCAGTCAGTGTGAATGAGCGCGGAGAAATCGCGCTGAAGCTCAGTTCCGGCGAATTGGTCCAGCAAGTCCCCGTCGTTTATCAGAAGAGCAAGTCGGGTGAAACTGTAGCGGTCGAATCGTCCTACCGTATCGCTGCGGATGGAACCGTCCGTTTGGTGCTCGGACGATACAACCCCGACGAGGCTCTGGTGATCGATCCGTCGATTGTTTATACGGCCTATCTGGGCGGCTCCTATGCCGACGCCGCTACCGTCATCGCGCACGATTCGAACGGCTTCGTCTATATCGGCGGGTACACATTCTCAACCGACTTTCCGGCGGGCGGCAACGTGGTCCTGCAGTTCCCTCCCGGTTCGGCAAGTTCTCCGAGCCTGTGCTGGGTAATGAAGGTCAATCCTTTCGCTGCAAATAAGAATAATGTCATCATCTACTCGACATATTTCGGCGGGGAGCTGAATAGCAACTTGACTTCGATGGTCGTGGATGCGAACGGCGTCATTTACTTTGCAGGCACGACGCTGACCCCAGACCTGCAGGTAACCGCGAACGCGTTTCAGGGAACGCTGCCCAATACCAACGCGGTGAATATCGGCTTCGTGGCCGTGATCGATCCTACGCAGGCGGGGATCGCTGGTCTGTTGTATTCCAGCTACTACGGCGG
>Ga0070734_10005402_pt1 | contig 11305 bp, 9 predicted proteins | sample Coa_R1_8_FD_66444 | JGI IMG/M metagenome (GOLD analysis project Ga0070734, IMG submission 66444) | Surface soil microbial communities from Centralia Pennsylvania, which are recovering from an underground coalmine fire - Coalmine... | ecosystem: Environmental > Terrestrial > Soil > Unclassified ...
GCTGGGTGGCCTCCGCCAAGGCGCGCTGGAGGGCATCATGCTGGAAGCCCTCGCGAAAGCGTCAGGCGTTCCGCTCGAGCGCGTGCGGCAAGCGGCGATGGTCGCGGGCGACCTGAGGCGAATCGCGCGGGCTCTGCTCGAGCGCGGTGAGGCCGGACTGGACGAATATCGCGTGCGGCTGTTCCAACCGGTCCAGCCGATGCTGGCGCAGACGGCCGAGGATGTGGTCGAGGCGTTGGATGACCTGGGCGAAGCCGCGCTTGAATACAAGCTCGATGGGGCGCGCGTGCAGGTTCACAAGTCGGGGGATGAGGTGATGGTATTCTCACGGGCTTTGAACGATGTGACCGCGGCGGTTCCGGAAATCGTGGAAGCGGCGCGGGCTTTGCCGGTCGAAACCGCCATTCTCGACGGCGAGGCATTGAGCCTGAAACCGGATGGCCGGCCTCAGCCTTTCCAGGTCACCATGCGACGATTCGGCCGCAAACTGGATATCGAGCGCTTGCGTGGGGAGCTTCCGCTCACTTCATTCTGGTTCGACCTGCTTTATCTCGATGGCGCCGATCTTCTGCGGGAGCCGCAATCGCGGCGCTTCGATATTTTGAAGAAGCTCGCACCGCGGTCGGTGATTCCGAACCTCGCCACCGGCGATGCGAGCGAAGGCCACCGATTCCTGGAAGATTCGCTTGCGCACGGGCATGAAGGCATCCTGGCGAAATCGCGCGCGTCGGAATATGCGACCGGCGCGCGCGGCCGGGCGTGGCTGAAGATCAAGCACGTGAAGACGCTCGATCTGGTGATTCTCGCGGCGGAATGGGGCAGCGGACGGCGCAAAGGCTGGCTTAGCAATTTGCATCTGGGAGCGAGGGACACCGAGAAGGGCGGCTTCGCGATGTTGGGTAAGACGTTCAAGGGCCTCACCGACGAGATGCTCGCGTGGCAGACGCAGGAGCTGCTGAAGATTGAAATTGCACGCGACAGTTACACAGTACACGTGGAACCAAAGATCGTCGTCGAGATCGCGTTCAATGACTTGCAGGTGAGCCCGCGTTACGCGAGCGGTCTGGCGCTACGGTTTGCGCGCGTTAAGCGGTACCGAACGGATAAGACTGCGGCGGAGTCGGATACGTTTCAGACGGTGAAGCGAATCGCCGAGCTGGCTTAAGACTTCCTGAGCGCTCTGCCCGCCCAAGGAAGGATCTTGAACAGGAGAACATATCCCAAACTGGCGGGAAGCACTCCGATCAGCACAAAGCAGTACACCGCGGCGCTGAGAGCGGGATTGCAGTCCACGCAAGGGCGGGTCACCGATCTCAGCACATACATCAGCCAGATCGCACTGGAAGACGCGTACAGGACTTTAAGGTAGGCTGCGCGCGGCATTTTGCTCTGCCGATCAGCATATCAGAAGGATCTTGACTGCGAGAGGCTTTCCGGCTAACATGTCGTTATGCGACAGGTCGTGAGACAATCCGTGGGACCGCTCACCGAACCGGTGCTGCTGATCCTGATGAGTCTGGCCGATCAACCCCGGCATGGCTACGCGCTTATCAAAGACATCGAGGTTCTGAGCGGCCACCGCGTCCGGCTTAGCACGGGCACGCTCTATGGCGCGCTTCGCAGACTGCTGGACGACGGTTGGATCCAGCGTTTCGAGCAGGACGACACCTCGCGCGACAAGCAGGCGTATCGGCTGACGGGTGAAGGACGGCGGCAGCTCGAAGTGGAGATCGAACGGCTGAAGCAATTGGCGCGCGCGGGCTCCGCGCGGCTGCGAATGAAGGAGGCATAAGCATGAGCAGAATATTTCGAGCTTTGCTGCATTTGTACCCGCAAGGGTATCGGAACCTTCTGGGAGCGGAGATGCAAGCCGTCTTCGACCGGGGCGCGCGGGAGAGCCGCGACCTGGGCCCGGTCGCATACGTGCATTTTCTCCTGACAGAACTGGTTGGTTTGGTGTCAGGCGCGGTCCGAGCGCGGTTGGCGGGTCCTCCGATCACCGCCGAGCCGGTAGCGGGCGGTCTGCCCGAGGAAGTGCTCGAGGCGCAGAATCGAGTAGCGATGAATTTGAATCGTCTGCTATACGCGATCTCTCATCATCAGTTTGTTGAGGCCCGCAGGTATTCGGACGAGGAGCGCACGGCACGGCTCGAGTTGCGGCGCGTGATGGAGAAGTACGGCCTCGCCTAAGCCTACGCCAGGAAGCCCAGATTCGACGTCGGGAAGTTTCCGATGTTGGGGAAAATCGACGTGAGATTGGCTCCGGCGCTGACCCCGAACCACTGTGCGAGCGTGGCTGCGTATTGATCGACCGATGAAGTCGGGATCAGCGTTCCTCGGGTATTGGTGTCGTTTTGGCTTCCCAGCGCAAGGGACGGAAACTTTCCGTACATCGTTCCGCCCAGGACTCCGGAGCCGATCACGAAATGGTGATTTCCCCAGGCGTGATCCGTTCCCCCGTTTCCGTTGGGCGTGAGGGTTCTGCCGAATTCGGAGGCCGTGAACGTGGTTACCTGCTGATCCAGCCCGAGCTCTTGCGTCGCGGTGTAGAAAGCGCTGACGGCTTGGCTCAACTGCTGGAGCAACTGAACCTGCGTAGCCAACTGCGCTCCGTGAGTGTCGAAGCCGCCTAACTGGCAGAAGAAAATCTGGCGCGTCAGGCCAAGCTGGCTATGCAGGCTGATGAGCTTCGCCACCATCAGTAACTGGTCCCCGAGCGGGTTGCCGGCGGGAAATGTAGTGGTGATGTGGGCGGTGCCGATCAGTCCCGCGAGGGCGTTGGCGTAATTCGAGCCTCGCGTGAGGATTCCGTTTCCGGCTTGCACCAGTTGAACTCCGTTATCGAAGGTGAGCAACTGCTGCATGGCCTGCGCGCGGTTGGGATTGTTCAGGATTCCGGTCAATTGCACGGGGCCGGTTGAGGGAACCGAGGCGGGAAGCGTGGCTTGCCCAGTGCAGAACAGTCCGCACCCGGAGATGGACGTGGTCGTGGGAAATTGTGCGCCGGTGTTGAGAGATTGCACCTGATCGGCCATGCGACCACCCCAACCCGTGCTGGCGAGACCGTTGGGAATCGAGGTTTGCCATTGGCTGGTCTGATCCGAGTGAGAGAACAGGCTGGCCGGCACGGCGGGACCGCCGTTGGCCGCAAGGTACGACGTGCGGTTGGTCGGTGAAACCAGCATGCCGACGTTGGACAGAATCGCCGCGCGTTTGGCGTTATAGAGACTCTGGATCTCCGGCATCTGCGGATGGAGTCCGTAGGTGTCGCTTCCCACGGCGATGGGGAGCAGCGTATTCTGTGCCAGTGCGAGGTCTTGCCGCCCCGCTTGGTAGAGCGAGTAGTTTTGCTGCGCGGTGGTGATCGGGATCACGGTATTGTGGCCATCATTCCCGCCGGCCAGAAAGACGCACACCAGCGCCTGATAGTTCGATCCGGCGGCGAGTGCGTTCATCTCGCCGAACTTAGACAGCGCGCCGAGCGCGCCCAAGGCAGAAACCGACTTCAGCGTATGCCGAAGGAACTCTCTTCTGGAACGAATTAGCATTGGTTCAGTTCTCCTTGTCGATTCGTGACAGGCCACAAAAACCGATGGCCTGTCCTACGACGGAATTAGTGCCAGACATTGTAGTAATTGGATGCTGTGATCAAATACAGCGCGGTCTGCACGCGTCGAAGGTTTCCGCCCGTTTCGCCTTGCACGGCCGTAGCGATGATTTGCTTCATCGCCGCCGGCATCACTCCGTGGGTCAGCGTGATGTCGAGTGCGTCGACTAAAGCGCTGGGCGTGCCGGCCAGGGCGACGTAGTTGGTGAAGTCTACCGTCATACCGGGACCGTAGGTTTGGACCGCGCCGGAATAGTTATTGAAGTCCCCCGAAATGAGATTGGCCCGGTAAAGAGACGTGAAGGGCGTGAAGATCTGGAACTCGGGCCCCTTCAGTGAAGTCGTGGATACCACGTAACCGGGCGAGAAGTAATTGAAGACGCTGGCTGGGTTGAAGATGTCCTCACCCATGGTCGCGAGATCGCTCGCGAAGTAGTTCTGGGAGTTCATCGAACCATTGAACGCACGAACCACGCCCGCCAGGAATAGCGCCGGCTCCTGCATGTGGCCGTCGCCGGCCTGATCGCTTCCACCGTTGTCATTCGCGCGAGCCTCGGGATCGAGCAGAATGGCCGTGAGGACGGCTTTCATATCGCCCCGCACGCCCTGTCCATTGTTGGCGAATGCCGCCGACACCCGCGCTACGTAGGCGGGGCTGGGATTGCTTTTTACCAGGTGCTGAATGAGCTGCCTGCTGACAAAGGGGCCTGCGTTGGGGTGGTTAAAGATGTTGTCGAGCGCGCCCTGCAAATCCTGCGCGGGCGTAAGGTTCGCCGCAGCCACATAAGCCGTTCAGCAGATTCTTCGATCCGAAGTCATGATAGGCCGGAATGGCGACCATGGGCTGGGTCATGTCCGTGGTGCCGCCGTCGATATTGGCTCCCCAGAACGCGGCGGTTCCCGCGGTTTGCGCGTAGGTCCAGCCGGTGAACACACGAGCCAGCTCTGTCACGTTGGTCTGGTTGTAGGTGGGGATGGGATTGCCACTCGAATCGGTCTGGAGGGTTCCATCCGGATTCAGCAGATTGGTTCCGAGCGAGAAGAGCTGCATCAGCTCGCGCGCGTAGTTTTCATTCGCCACCGTGCCCTGCGCCGGATTCGCGGCGGCATTATTGGCCATGTCGAGGTAGCCGCCCATGGGTCCGCTGAGGGTGACGTCACCCAGGATCTGGCGATAGTTGGTGAAGGCGTCCGTGGAAAGCATTTCCTCAAACGGCACGATGTTGTTATTCCAGATCAGTTTGGTGATCGAGATGACGGAGATCTGGCTCAAGGCGAAGGCAACGCGCTGGCGCAGTTGATCGGCGTTGGTGACAGCGTTCGCCAGGAACCAATTGGGCAGGCCGCCCTGGCTGGTTCCGGCAAGAGCGCTGTAGTTCGAGATCTTAGGCATCGCGAACTGCTCGTTCAGCCAGGCTTGAAATCCGATCGCCTGCACGTGCGCGGCATCGGCGGTAGTGGGGCCGAAGGCAGCTTGTTCCAGGAAGCGGCGCGCGGCGGCGGCTGAGACTTGCGGATTTGCGGCTCCAATTTGCACGGCGAACGGCGCTGAGCTGGACGATCCGTTTACCACCGTGAGGTTCCCTTGGCCGTTCTGCGAGGCCGATCCGGTGATTGCAAGAGCGGTCGCGGAGGTGAAGGTTGTCGCGAGCGGCGCCCCGTTTAGCTGCACCACAGACTGTGCGGTGAAGTTTGTACCCGTTACGCTGAAGGTAAAAACTCCGATGGGCAGCGGCGTGAGACTGATGGATTGAATGGTCGGCGTCGCCTGGTTGTTGATCAATGTTACGGTCGCGGCGCCACTCTGATTGTTGGTGCCTAACGCGGTGATCGTGACGGTGCTGGACGCAGGCATCGCGGCTGGGGCTTTGAAGAGTCCAGTGGCGCTGATGGTCCCGGCGGTAGCTGCCCACGTGACCGTGCTTTGGCCCGACGCTGTGAACTGTTGCGTCGCGCCGAGCACGACTTGCGCCGTGGACGGTGAAACCGTAATCGGACCGCCTCCTGTTGTTCCGCTCGTGAGCGTGACAATGGCAGTTCCGCTCTGGTTGTTCGTTCCGGAGGCAGTAATGGTGACAGTGCTCGAAGCCGGCATGGTAGCAGGTGCTTTGAAGAGGCCGGCAGCAGAGATGGTTCCGGCGGAAGCGGTCCACGTAACCGTGCTTTGGCCCGACGCCGTGAACTGTTGCGTGGCGCCCAACGCGACCTGCGCGGTCGCGGGTGAGACGGTGATCGGACCACCTCCCGTGGTGCTACCGATGAGCGTCACAGTCGCTGTGCCCTTTTGACTATTCGTGCCGGTAGCCGTGATGGTGACCGTATTGGACGCGGGCATCGTGGAGGGGGCCTTGAACACCCCGGTGGCAGTGATGGTTCCTTCCGAAGCCGTCCAGGTTACCGAGGTCTGGCCGGAAGCAGTGAACTGTTGAGTTGCTCCCAGAGCAACTTGTACTGTCGCGGGAGAGACGGTGATTGGACCGCCTCCGGTGCTCGCCGAGCCGACCGGCACCGTCAGGCTGTTTGAAAACAGTGAGCCAGGATTCATTGCCTTGACAACCGTGCTGGTCACGTTCCCTTGCCAGCCGCTCGCGGTCAACTGCGTTGTCGACACAAATTTCGTTGTAAGCTGAACGCCTCCCACGAAAATCTCCGCGCCCGATACGAAACCGCTTCCATTCACCGTGATGTTGTAACTCCCGGCCGCGAGCGGGTTCGGCGAAACCGATGTGAGCGTGGGACCGAGTGGCTTGATCAATAAATAGGTTGTCCCGATGGTCTTGCCATCCGAGCCCAGCGCTTGAATCGTGACCGGGTTCTGGGCGGGCAGCACAGCGGGCGCCGTGTACAATCCGGTCGCGGTAATGACGCCGGCTTTGGGGTTATTCGCGCCCATGCCTTGGACCGACCATGTCACTCCGGTGCTGGATAAGCCGGTGACCGTAGCCGTGAACTGCTGCGTGACTCCCACCCCGATGGAGGAATTGGTTGGGCTCACGGTAATGGTCTGCGCCCGCAGGCTCATCAAGAGTGCGGGAGCGCACAAGGCCAGCAGTCCCAGGCGATTCAAAAGCATCCTCATGAATTCCGGTTTCTCCTGATTGTCGGTGTCGACTAAAGATGCCTGCGGCGAGGCGATCCGTTTCAACTTTAGATGAGGATAAAGAACAGGAAATATGTAGTTCTAAGGGAAAACAGAGAGGCAAAAGTATTTTGCCGTACTACCATGCTTTCCAGTACCATGCCGTATAACGAAGCCTCGGGACGCTGCCGATGACTTGAGGAATGCTGATGCTCACCCGTTTTCTGGAGTGTCCGCACGGTCAGGAATCCGAGTGGCTTCTGGAACAACTGATCCACGAACACGCCGCGCCCATCGTGGAGCGCATCGTTGCTTATAAAGTCCGGGGTGGACCGGGAGAAGATGTTCGCGGCGACGTGCTTGCGGATCTGATCGCACGGTTGCGTGAGTTGAAGGATTCCGACGCGGGCGAAATCATTCGGGATTTTCGTGCTTATGCGGCGGTCGCTGCGTATAACGGTTGCAACGAGTACTATCGGCGCTGTTTTCCTCAGCGATATCGATTGGAAAACAGGCTGCGGTATTTACTGAGCTCGCATCCGCGGCTGGCACTATGGGTCTCTCCGGACGGCGAATGCCTCTGTGGGGAAAAGTCGAGCCGCGGCAATGAGCAGTCCCAGGGCGAAGCCGCGCAGTTGGTGGAGACGATTCTGCACGAACATGGCGCGCCAATGCCCTTCGACGAGCTTGTGGATCGGGTCGCGCATCATTGGGGCGTTTCGGATTGGGCGCAGCCGGGGGGATCGGACCGGGCGCACGAGACGGCCAGCGTGGAAACGAAGTTGATGCAGCGCGATGGGCTCCGGCTCCTGTGGCGCGAGATCTCCCGTTTGCCTCTGGCGCAACGGATCTCGCTTTTGCTCAACCTGCGCGAGGAGGGCGGCGGAGCAGCGCTAACGCTGCTTCCGCTCACGGGTGTGGCAACAGTGGGCGAGATCGCGGCGACGCTCGAGATGCCGGAGGCAGAATTGGCCGAGATGTGGCACGGTCTTCCGGTCGATGATTTGCGGATCGCGGCCCGGCTGAGCTTGAATCGTCAGCAGGTGATCAGTCTGCGACGCTCGGCTCGGGAGCGGCTGAAACGCAAAGTCGCCTAGGTAAGGCTTAAGCTGGGCCTTCTGTTCCGGCCGCGGGCGGGTTTGGTTTAGGTGGCGGGATCGCGTCGCCTAGGTTCATCGATCCCCCGCCCTCGCTCACGTAGTTGCGATTCCAAGACGGGATCTCGACCGTCACATCGCCCGTCACGACCGCCTGGCATCCCAGACGCGAGTGCAGAGTCAGGCCGGGGGCCATATCGAGCCGGTCCAATTCGTCATCATCCGCGGGAGAAAGATTGTCGTCGCCGGACTTCACGATGACGTGGCATGTGGTGCAGGCGCAGCTTCCTCCACAAGCGTGTTCGAGCTGAATGCCAAAGTTGATGGCGACATCGAGGATAGATTCCGGCTTCCCGTGTTCGTCATAGGGAAGCTTGCCGGACTCAAACTCGACGGTTTTGCCGAGATTGGTAAAAGTAACCTTGGGCACGCTTTCATCTTGGCACACCCGCATCTTGTCATACTGATTAGTTCATGTTCCATCTTCTGGAAGAACGGATTGGGGAGGCGTTTGCCGCCCGCATTGAGAAGCTTTACCAAGCCACCGCGCCGGTGCAGACCGAGCAGCCCAAGCAGACTTCATTTGGTGAGTTCGCGGTTCCGGCCGCGTTTCAGTTAGCTCGGCAATTGAAGAAGGCTCCGCGCGTCATCGCGCAGGAACTGTTGGCGGATGCGACTCCGATTGAGGGTGTGGCTGCGATTGAGATCGCGGGCAATGGGTATCTGAATGTGCGGCTTGATCGCGGCTACTATGCGTCGGGCGTGCTGTCGGGCGCGGGCGAGACGCCCGTTTCGGCCGGCGAGAAGATTATCGTCGAGCACACCAACATCAATCCCAATAAAGCCGCGCACATCGGGCATCTGCGTAACGCGATTCTGGGCGATACCTTCGTGCGGATGCTGCGGGCTTCGGGCCGCGTCGTCGAGGTGCAGAACTACATCGACAATACCGGCGTGCAGGTGGCGGACGTCGCCGTGGGATTTCTGCATCCGGAGATTTTCAGGCTCACCTCGCAGACGCGTTTCGACTACTTGTGTTGGGATCTTTACGCAGCGGTTTCGGCCTATTACGAAGACCACCCCGAAGCTCTTGCCTGGCGGAAGCAGGCGCTGCACGATATCGAAACGGGGGGCAATACGACGGCCGAGAAGGCTCATGAGGTTGCGGATAAGATCGTCGCGGCGCATCTGGCCACCATGTGGCGGCTGAATATCGAATACGATGTGCTGCCTCGCGAGAGTGAGATTCTGCACCTGAAATTTTGGGCGACGGCGTTTGAGCTCTTGAAGGAACGCAAAGGCATCTACTTCGAGACCGAGGGGAAGAATAAGGGCTGCTGGGTGATGCCGGGATCGGCGTTTCGGGAAGCGTCGGGCGACGGCGAGCAAGATGACAAGGAGGAGAGTAAGGTCATCGTGCGGTCGAACGGCACGGTGACGTACGTCGGTAAGGACATTGCTTATCAGCTTTGGAAGTTTGGGTTGCTCGGCAAGGATTTCTATTACCGGCCTTGGCACACCTATCCGGATGGCCACGTGGTGTGGGCTTCGACGGACGTGCCGCAGGAGGGGTCGCCTTCCTTTGGCCGCGGTTCGCGGGTTTATAACGTGATCGACTCACGGCAGTCGTATTTGCAGGACGTAGTCGTTGCCGGCTTGCGGGCGCTCGGCTTTGAGAAGCAGGCGGACGCGAGCATTCACTTTTCTTACGAGATGGTCGCTCTTTCGCCGGCCACTTGCGTGTTCATGGGCCTGGAGCTGACCGAGGAAGACAAGAAGCGGCCTTACGTGGAGGTTTCGGGGCGCAAGGGCCTGGGCGTGAAGGCCGACGATCTGATCGATAAGCTGATCGAAAAAGCGTTCGAAGAAGTTACCTCGCGGCATGAGGGTGAGCCGGAAGAGGCGCGGCGTCGCGCGGCGACGGCCATCGCCATTGGGGCGCTGCGGTATTTCATGTTGAAGTACACGCGCAATTCGGTGATCGCCTTCGATTTCGGCGAGGCTCTTAGCTTTGAGGGGGAGACTGGACCGTACGTGCAGTACGCAGCGGTCCGTGCGCGAAATATTTTGCGGAAGCTGGCGGAACGGGGCGAAGAGCTGCCGGATTTTCGCGTAGCTCTTACTCGCGAGGCGATGGAACGGCAGCTTCAGGCCGAGGATTGCTGGCAGCTTCTATTGGCGGCATCGAAAGTGGCGTCGGCTATCGAGCGCGCCGTGAACAGCGGCGAGCCATCGCACGTGGCGAGGTATGCGTTCCAACTCGCCCAGTCGTTCAGCAACTTCTATCACGAGTATCCCGTGCTGACCGAGTCGAATCCGGAGAAGAGAACCTTCTTACTGTGGATGACGGACTATTTCCGGTCCCAGTTGGAGCGGACGCTCGACGTACTGGGGATTCAGGTCCCGGAGTATATGTAACGGCCTTTCAGCCCGGATTTTGTAGGCCAGACGATCGGATCTTGTCGTCTGGCTCGGGAGGGAATATTAAGGTAGGCCTTTTTATGAGTAAGTGCCCTATTTTGATCGCTCCCGCTCGTGCAGGTTTCGCGCTCATGTGCCCGATCTCCCCGGCTGCGTTGCGACTGGCCGCTCGATGGCGGAGATCAAAAAGAGAATGGCGAAGACCATAGAAATGCATTTGGCCGCCATGCGCGAGGATAGGGAAGAGATCCCCGAGGCGTCGCAGGTTGAGATGGTTGAAATTGCGTGAAGCCTGGAATGTTTGGACCAGTGTACGTCACGTTATGGCGCGGACGATCGAGGTTCGTTATCTGCCTTTCTTCGCCCGACCAAGACAGGCCACACCAACCGATGGCTGTCCCACGGCCTCTAAGCGACTTTGTGGGCCCAGATCGGGTTTGTTATACTCAAACCTTACGTCTGCGAAGCGCGCAGCGAAGCGGACAGGTGGGTGAGTGGTTAAAGCCAACAGACTGTAAATCTGTCACTCCTTGCGAGTTACGAAGGTTCGAATCCTTCCCTGTCCACCACGAGTTTGTGTAAGCCGTTGTAGCTTGAGTTGGTAGAGCGTCCGTAACGGAAGGTCACGGTTCGTTCCCGGCGAGGCGGCGAAGAGTTTGGCCGTTGTAGCTCAGTTGGTAGAGCGCGTCCTTGGTAAGGACGAGGTCACCAGTTCAATCCTGGTCAACGGCTCCAGAATTTTTGAAGTACTTCTTGTACGTGCTTCGCAGCGTTCCGACCGGTAAGCACTACATCGGGATCGCGTCAGACGTCGAAAAACGGCTGCACGAGCATAATACAAAGAGCGGCCGTTGGACCTGCGGGTACCAGCCTTGGGAACTGCTTGAGCTGGAGGAGTATGCTGACCGCTCTGGTGCCACCCGGCGTGAACGGTTTTTGAAGAGCCGCGCAGGAATTTCCGCGCGACAGGAGCTGATCAGACATGGCGAAAGAAAAATTTGATCGCAGTAAGCCGCATGTGAACATCGGGACGATCGGGCACATCGATCACGGCAAGACCACGCTGACGGCGGCGATTACCAAGACGCTGGCCAAGCATAA
>Ga0070734_10005404_pt1 | contig 11302 bp, 5 predicted proteins | sample Coa_R1_8_FD_66444 | JGI IMG/M metagenome (GOLD analysis project Ga0070734, IMG submission 66444) | Surface soil microbial communities from Centralia Pennsylvania, which are recovering from an underground coalmine fire - Coalmine... | ecosystem: Environmental > Terrestrial > Soil > Unclassified ...
ATTCGATTCCGCGCCGCAGGTGCCGTGCACCTCGCTCTGTTTACGGCATTGAGCGGCAGCATCGTGGCGGTACTTGCAGATGCATCGCCCGCAGCCGCGCAGAGCGTGGTAACGACCCCGAGCGCGCTCGTCTCGGGCATCGACACCCAGTACTTCGACCCGAGCGTGCGTGCCCAGGATGATTTCTACCGCCATGTGAATGGCAAATGGCTCGACACGACGCCGATCCCGCCGGACAAGGGCGACTACGGCTCATTCGTGAAGCTGGCAGATGACTCGCTCGATGAGCTGCGCGGCATCATCGAAGGTCTGCAGAAGCCGGGCGCGATCCATAATCCCGAGCAGCAGAAGATCGCCGACCTGTACGCGAGCTTCATGAATGAGGCGGCGCTGCAGGGCCTGGGCGCGCGCCCTCTGCGGGCTGAGTTCGCGCGTATCGACGCGCTGCAGAGCAAGCGGCAGATTCCTGCGCTGATCGCGCATCTGAACCGCATCGGCGTCTCTGCGCCCTACACGCCCAGCGTGCACCAGGATGCCAAGGATTCCCTGCACTACGTGTTTGATCTGGCTCAGGACGGGCTGGGCATGCCCGATCGTGACTATTACCTGCAGGACCAGCCGCAGCTCAAGCAGATCCGTCAGAGCTATCCGATGCACATCGAGCGCATGCTTCGCCTCGCCGGTGATCAGGATGCCGCTCAGGAAGCGCAGCAGATCATGGCGCTGGAGACCGCAATGGCACGCGTGCAGTGGACGCGCGTCGAGAACCGGGACCCGGTCAAGACCTACAACAAATATCCCTTCGCAAAGCTGGCATCACTGGCGCCGGGCTATGACTGGAATGGCTACCTCACCAGCTCAGGGGTCAGCGGACGCACGAGTTTTCTGGTGGTGAGTCAACCCACCTATATCACCGCGCTCGACAAGCTGATTGCCTCCACGCCGTTGTCGGTCTGGAAGAGCTACTTCCGCTGGCACGTGCTCAGTGACTATGCACCGTATCTGTCCAAGCCCTTCGTCGATGAGCACTTCGCCTTCTATGGCACGACACTGCAGGGCGTCACGCAGAATCGTCCGCGCTGGCAGCGCGGGGTGCGGCTCGTTGACGGCTCGATCGGCGAGGCGCTCGGCAAGCTCTATGTGGCGCAGTACTTTCCCGCTTCCGCCAAGCAGCGCATGGATCAGCTGGTGCATAACCTCATCGCGGCCTATCGCGCCGATATCGCCACGCTGGATTGGATGGGACCGCAGACGCGCCAGAAGGCTGCGCTGAAGCTCGACAAATTGGCGATCAAGATCGGTTATCCGGCGAAGTGGCGCGATTATTCGGCTCTGCAGTTCTCCAAGGATGATCTGGCTGGCAATGTCAGGCGCGCCAACGAGTTCGAGTACAACCGCAACCTGCACAAGCTGGGCCGGCCCGTGGACCGCAACGAATGGGAGATGACGCCGCAGACCGTCAATGCCTATTACGATCCTGAGCACAACGAGATCGTGTTTCCTGCTGCGATTCTGCAGCCGCCGTTCTTCAACGCGAAGGCTGACGATGCGGTCAACTATGGCGGCATCGGCGCGGTGATCGGACACGAGATCAGCCACGGCTTCGATGATCAGGGCAGCCAGTACGATGCCGATGGCAACCTGCTCAACCCACCCGGCTGGTTCACGCAGCAGGACCTGGACAACTTCAAGCAGCGCACGCACGCGCTGGTCGCACAGTATTCCGCCTATGCGCCCGTGGAAGGCTATCCGATCAACGGCGAGCTGACGCTCGGGGAGAACATTGCCGACAACTCGGGTCTGGCGATCGCCTACAAGGCCTATCGCCTGTCACTCGGTGCTCGCGAGGCCCCGGTGATCGATGGCATGACGGGCGATCAGCGCTTCTATGCCGGCTGGGCGCAGATCTGGCGTGCCAAGACCCGGGAGAACATGGCCATCATGCGCATCAAGTCCGATCCGCATTCACCGGAGCGTTTCCGCGGCACCATCCCGGAGATGAATCAGGCGCCCTTCTACGCGGCGTTCGACGTCAAGCCGGGTGACAAGATGTACCTGCCGCCCGACAAGCGCGTCTCGCTGTGGTAGGCGTGCGGCCTGCGGCACGCCACGGCTCGTCGCTACGCCTAGTAGGTCACTCGCACGCCGCCATAGATGCTGACAGGGGCCGCGGGGCTCTCGAAGCGATTGTCGACGTCCGATCCGTTGGTGATGCCGTTCGCCGGCACGCCGGGCGCGCCCACGCCGGTAGGATTGCCGTAGATCCCATAGGTCGCATAGTGTGCGTTGAAGAGATTATCGATGGTCGCGAACAGGCGCAGGTGTTTGCCGGCAGCGTACCATCCGTACAGATCAACGACGGCGTAGCCCGATAGCTGCGGATTCTGGTTGGACTCATCGCCGAAGAAATAACTACTGCTGAGTAGCTGCGCATCCGCCCCGACCGCGAAGCGGCCTGGCTGATAGTCGATGCCCAATTTGAGGCGCTGCTGTGGGATGCCGGGCAGCCGGTCTCCCGGCTCAACCTGGATGTTGCCATAGGCATCCTGGAAAGGATTGGACCGGGACGGGAGCGTGACCCTGGACTGAAACGTCGCCTTGACGTAGCTGTAGTTCAGGCGTGCCGACCAATGTGCCGCCGCGAGGCGCGCACCCGCCTCCACGCCTGCGCGCAGCGTCGCGCCGATGTTCTCGAAGTAGCCGCTGCTCACGGAGGTCGCAGCACCATAGATATCATCGTGCAGGCGCGTCATGAACAGCCCCGCGTTCCACGACCTCAGGCCGGCCAGATCGGCATTCGCAGCGCCGCGGCCCCGCAGTCCGAGCTCGAAGGTGCGTGCCTCGACCTGCCGCAGCGTGGGGGGATCGCTCGCCAGCTCCGATGGCAACAGGCACGGCCTGAGCGGATTGGCGCACTCGATCTCGCTAGCCGTGGGGGCCCGTGCATTCTCGGAAACCCCAGCATAGGCATTTAGCGTCGGCAGCAGCCGCCAGGTGGCACCGACCGCCGGATTGAGATGCGCGTAGCGATTGTCACCGCTGAGCTCGGCGCCCAGCTGATCGCGCAGCTCGATATCGGCCACGTTATAGCGGGCGCTCAGGGTGGCCGCCAGCGCAGGCGTGATGTTGAACGTATCGGTGGCGAACAGACCGGTGTATTCATTGCGCGTACGCAGGCTCACCGGTGTGGCACTGAAGGGGGAGCTTTCCAGCGTGTCGACGCTCAGATCCGAAGGCAGTATCGTCAGCGCGGCGTTCAGCCGCCCGATCTGCGTCCCGGAATAAAAGTCCGCCGTGGCAAAGTCGAAACTGGCCCCGGCCGAAAAATGATTGCCATGCGGGCCGACCATGGCAGCATCGCTGATCTGCAGTGCAGCTCCGCGGCCATAGGTGCCGATGCGCTCGAAGTCGTTCTCACCCAGCGCCAATGTGCCGCCCGCTGATATGTCCGGCAGCGCCGCGCCGGTGGCATTGGTCAACGGGGTCAGGCCGTCAGGCTGGCACAGTGCCAGCGTATCTGTGCAGGGAACGTAAGTGGTGCTGTTGCCGTTTGCGGTCATCTGCTCGTAGCTGCGGTCGTAGAGCACGAGCTGCAGCGCCAGCGAATCGCGCAATGTGATCGCAGCGTTCAGCGTCGCGAAGCTCAGCCGGTTCAGATTGGCCTGTGGATTGGTAAATGCCAGCCATGGACTGATGGCAAGCTCCTGCACGGGCGCCGCGCCCTGTCCGGCCAGATGGTTTCTCGCGCCCGAATAGCTCAGATCGAGCGAGGAGCCGCCGGTGCGCGCGCTGAGCACGGCATAGAGTCGGCGCAGCGAATCCTGCGCGAACTCGCGCCAGCCGTCCTGATCAAGGACGTCGCCGCTGACGTAAATGCCGAGGTGATCGCCGTGCACGCCGTACTGCCCCGTCGCGGCACGTCGGTTGAAGCTGCCTCCGTAGAGCTGCGCCTCGCCGTTCTGATAGGAGAAGCCATTCTTCATGGTGATGGCCACGCCGCCGCCGAGCGCGTTGAGTCCATAGACGGGACTGCCGCTGATGACGCTGACGGCATCGATCGCCTGCGAGGGGATCAGATCCCAATTGACGGCGTCGCCGAAGGGCTCGTTGATGCGCACGCCGTTCTCGTAGACCGCAAGCCCCTCGGGCGTGCCCAGCACCGGTGAGGCCTCGAACCCGCGATAGAGAATGTCGGGCTGAAAGGGATCATCCAGGTTGTCATTGACACTGATGCTGCCGAGCTCACGGTTGAGTGCCCCGGTGAGACTTGGATTGCCGTGGCTGGCGATATCCGTCGCCGAGACGGTCTGCACGTTGCCTGGCACCAGATCCGCATCGAGCGAGGCGCCTGGGATGGCAGTGGCCTGAACGATGACCGGCGGCAGGCCGCCGTCGCTGCTGCCGCCGGCCACGTCAGCCGTGGCCACCCCGACGGCGTTGCCGGCGAGGAGCGCTAGCGCCAACCCCGCCGGGACGGCGCGTGGCCAGCGTTGCGGACCGGACGCGTCGGCTGGCGCCCAGTCGGCGCGGACTCTAAGACAATCAGTCCGCTGCCCGGTGACGGTGTGCGCCCTCGCCATGACCGCCGCCCACGGCGGAGCGGATGAACGACAGGACCGGCCCGGAGACGGTCTGATCCGCAGTGCCGATCGAGAACACTTCGGACATATGACTCTCGCCCCGAGCCACCAGCATGGTCGGACAATGCGATGGGCCCCGCTGGCAGAGGGCGTCGTGCAGGGCTTTGTTGAACGCCGATTCGCCACCATTCACGGCGCTGTCGATGCCGGGATCGAACTGCGCATTAGCGAGCATGATCCTGACGTGCGTGCGCTTGAGCTCCGGCAGCGTCGAGCGTGCCAGCTGCGTGGCGGGGTCAACCGGAGCGCCGAAGCGGCCGGCGCCGCCGGCGCCCGGCATCATCTCGTTCGGCCCTCCCGGAGTGCCCGGCGCCGCACCTGGCAGAGCACCCGCCGAAGAGGTCATGCCACCGGGCTCATGACAGCTGGTGCCGGCGCGGGCGAACATCGCGCGCAGATCCACTGCGCCAAAGGGCTGAACCTGGATGGGCGCGATGTTGAAGGCGCCGGACATGAAGATCACGCCACGCACGCCGACGCCGCCCGGACCGTGCAGCTCGGGCCGGCCGATGTAGGTGCCGAGCGGGCCGTTACCGGCCGAATGAGCCCAGATGACCATGCGATTGGCATCGCCGTGATACCGGCCGATGTGACCTTCGAGCCAATCGATCATGTCTGCGACATCACGCGCCCCACCGTCCCAGGAGGAGCTGAAGTGGCGCTGCATGGTGACGACGACCAGGCCGTGCTGTGTGCCCCAGCGGCCGATATTGTCGTAAAAAGCATTGGCGGCCTTGTTCTGGATCTCGATCTTGTTGCCGGCGCCGCCGGGCACGTAGATCAGGACCGGCCGCGAGCTCTCGCCCTGATCGGCCCAGAAGACGTCGACCACGTCATCCGGATCGCTGCCGAAGGATTGATTGCGCGCGATGCCAACGCCGGGATAGAGGGGCGTGACGTTGCTGGTGATGTCGTTCTTCGGCATCAGCGGTCGATACAGATCCGCAGTGCATGCCGGGTCGACGATCGGGCCGATCTTCTGCAGCGTGGCCTCGACATCGGGCGGGACCTGCGCCAGCGCGACACCGCTCAGCAGAGCGGTCAGCAGCACGGGCGCGCAGACGCGAGCGGCGTGGCGATGGGATGAGCGAAGCTTCACGGTAACCCCCCGTATCGGCGGTGGTAACGCCGTCATTGGTCCAGTGTAGCAGGCCGCGGCGGGTCGATCTCGCCGGGCTGCGCACGGCCGGCAAGCGCGCGGCGACCTTACGGCTGCCGCGCTACTTGCGCCAGAAGGTCGGGGTGAGCACCACGGCGAAGGTGATGATCTCGATGCGCCCGAGGAACATGCCGATCGTGCAGGTCCAGAGCTGAAAGTCGTTCAGGCCGGCATAGGTGTGCGCCGGGCCGACGCGGCCCAATCCCGGGCCGACATTGTTGATGCAGGCCACGATGGCCGACAGCGCGGAGGTCAGATCCATACCCGAGATGAGCAGCGCGAAGGTCAGGACCGCGATCGTCAGTAAGTAGAGAAACAGGAATGCCAGCACGGAATGCACGACGCCGTTGGGCACCACCTGGCGCGCGATCTTGAGAGGGGAGACCGCCTGCGGATGCACCAGGGTGAACATCTCGCGCAGCGGCTGCTTGAACAGGATCAGTGCCCGGAACATCTTGATGCCGCCGCCCGTGGAGCCGGTATCGGCGCACAGGGAGCTCAGGAACAGCAGCCACATCGGCGCAAAGGTCGGCCAGATCGAGAAGTCGGTGTTGAAGAACCCCGCGCCTGTGGCCAGGGACACCACGTTGAACGCGCCATAGCGAAAGGCGCTCGCGCCGTCCGGATACAGGTGCCTCGCGAGCAGGAAGGCGGTGATCATCAGGCAACTGGCCAGTATCAGTAGCACTGTCCAGCGTGCTTCAGGATCGCGCCGATAGCTGTCGAAGTCGCCGCGCCGGAGTGCCACGAAGTGCGTCGAGAAGTTCAGCGCCGCAACGAGCATGAACAGCGCCATGATCAACTCGATCAGTGGCGAGTGATAGAAGGCGATGTTCGCGTCGTGCGTCGAGAAGCCGCCGAGCGAGAGCAGCGTGAAGGCGTGACACAGCGCGTCGAAGGGGCTCATGCCGGCAGCCCAGAGCGCCAGCATGCAGGTGAGCGTCAGCCCGCCATAGACGAGCCCAAGCACACGGGCGGTTTCGGTGATGCGCGGAGCGAGCTTGGCATCCTTCACGGTGCCCGGGGCCCCGGCGCGATACAGTTGCATGCCCCCCACGCCGAGCATCGGCAGGATGGCGACGGCCAGCACGATGATGCCCATGCCGCCCAGCCAGCTGAGCGCCGCGCGCCACAGCAGGAGACTGCGCGGCAGGCTGTCCAGTCCGCGCAGCACCGTCGCCCCGGTGGTCGACAGCCCCGACATCGTCTCGAAGAAGGCGCGCGTGAAGGACAGTCCGGGCACGTCGAGCAGCAGCGGGATGGTGGCGATCGCCGCGATTCCGAGCCAGCTCACGCTCACCAGCAGGTAGGCGTCCCGCGCCTTGAGATCGAAACGGTAGCGATGAGTCAGCGCGCGCAGCCCCAGCCCGAGCAGTGCGGCCACCACCCCACCCACGACGTAGCCGCGCATGGGCGCGAATTCCCCGAAGATCAGCGCGGTCAGCACAGGCAGCAGGAAATACAGCGCGAACCACGCCAGCAGTGAGCCGAAGATATTCAGCACGCCGATCAGTGAGCGCATGAGCGCAGTGGTCCTGGTGGGGCCGTGCCTACGGCTCGCTCTGAAAGAGCCGCACGACCGCCTCGACATGGCGGCGGTCCGATAAAAAAATGATGAGATGGTCCTCGGGCTCGACGCGCGTGTCGTGGTGGGCCATGAGAACATTTTCTCCGCGCACCATGGCGACGATGCTCGCGCCCTGCGGAAGCGCAATCTGCTCCAGGCGCCGCCCCACCAGTGCGGAGCGTCCCTGGGAATCGTGCACCACGGCTTCGATCGCCTCCGCCGTACCGCGGCGCAGGGAATGCACACGCACCACGTCCCCGCGCCGCACGTGCGCGAGCAGTGCGCCGATCGTGATCGTCTGCGGAGAGATCACGACGTCGATACTGTGATTCTCCATCAGCTCGCCGTACGAGGGCCGATTGATGAGTGCCATGACGCGCCGCGCCCCCAGGCGCTTGGCGAGCATCGCGGACAGCACATTGGCCTCCTCGGAGTTGGTCAGCGCTGCAAACACATCGGCGCTGTCGATGTTCTCTTCGACCAGCAGCTCCTCGTCGGCGGCGTCGCCGGCGAGCACGATGGCATTCTCCAGCGTCTCGGAGATGCGTCGCGCACGACGGCTGTCGCGCTCGATGAGCTTGACCTGATTGCTCTTCTCCAGCGTCTGTGCCAGCCGATAGCCGATGTGGCCGCCGCCGGCGATCACCAGACGACGCACCGGATCCTCACTGCGGCGCAGCTCTGCCATCACGCGCCGCAGGTCATCGGAGGCGGCGACGAAGAAGATCTCATCGTGCTCCTCGACGATGGTGTCACCGGCGGGCTGCACCAGGCGGTCATTGCGATAGATGGCCGCGATGCGTGCCTCGATATCGGGCAGATGCTCGCGCAGCGTGCGCAGCTCCCGGCCCACCAGCAGTCCGTCGCGTCGCGCGCGCACGCCGACCAGCTGCACGCGTCCGTCGGCGAAATCCACCACCTGCAGTGCGCCGGGATAGGACAACAGCCGCGCGATGTATTCGGTGACCAGCTGCTCAGGGCTGATCCAGAAATCCACCGCTAGTGCACCCTCGGTGAACAATGGCGCGCGGCTGGTGTACTCGGGGGCGCGGATGCGCGCAATCTTCGTCGGCGTGCGATACAGCGTGTAGGCGATCTCGCAGGCGATCATGTTGACTTCATCGCTGCTGGTGAGCGCGACCAGGATGTCGGTATCGGCAATGCCTGCCGACTCCAGCACATTGGGATAGGAGGCGTTGCCGGCCACAGCACGGATATCCATGCGATCCTGCAGATCGCGCAGCGTATCCTCGTTGTTGTCGACCACCGTGACCTCGTTGGCCGGCTCGCGCGACAGATGGTAGGCCGCGGTACGGCCCACCTGGCCGGCGCCGAGAATCAGGATTTTCATGTTCTGCGCATCATCCTGTGCGCTGCCCGCGGGCGACGAGCCTCCTTAGACCACCTGCAGATTGGCATACTGAAGCATCAGCCATTTGGATCCCTGGCGCTCGAAATTTACTTGCACGCGTGCGTGCGGTCCCTGTCCCTCGATCGTCAGGACCACGCCCTCGCCGAACTTGCCGTGACGCACCCGGCAGCCGAGCCGCATGCCGCCCTCCAGCGCCTCGCTGAGGCCGCCGCGCATGGCCCCGCCGCTGCGTGACGCACGGGCCGGTTCGAAACCCCCAGGCTGCGCGGGCCGATGCGACAGGCGGATCCGCGGCCGCACCTCCTCGATCATCGCGGGCGGTATCTCCCCGAGAAAGCGCGACGGCGCATTATAGGTGTCCGCGCCGTGCAGCCGCCGCTGCTCGGCATAGCTGAAATACAGCTGGCGCATGGCGCGCGTCATGCCCACATAGCAGAGCCGGCGTTCCTCTTCCAGGCCCTCGAGGTCCATCTGCGAGCGCTGATGCGGGAACAGGCCGTCCTCCATGCCGCACAGGAATACCAACGGAAATTCCAGGCCCTTGGCACTGTGCAGGGTCATCATCTGCACGCAATCCTCGAATTCCCCGCCCTGCGTCTCGCCCGATTCGAGCACGGCATGCGCCAGGAAGCTCTGCAGAGGCGCCAGATCGCCTTCCGGCTCGAAGCCGCGCGCCGCACTGACCAGCTCGTTGAGGTTTTCGACGCGCGCCTCACCGCGATCGGCCTTGTCCCTCTGATAGTGCTCGACGAGCCCACTGCCGCTGATCACGCGATCGACCGTCTCGTGCAGCGCCAGCGGCGCGCACTCGGTTGCCAGGCGCTCGATCAGCTGCATGAAGGCGGCGATGGCACCGGCGGCGCGGCCGGTCTCGCTGGCCACGCTGGCCTGCGCCGCGGCCCAGAGCGAGCTACCCGAGGCGCGCGCAGCTTCGCGCAGTCCATCGACAGTGCGCGCACCGATGCCGCGGGGAGGCAGATTGATGACCCGCTCGAACGAGGCATCGTCGTCGCGATTCAGCAGCAGGCGCAGGTACGCGAGCGCATCCTTGATCTCGGCGCGCTCGAAGAAGCGCAAACCTCCATAGACGCGGTAGGGCACCCGCGACTGGATCAGCGCCTCCTCGAAACTGCGTGACTGCGCATTGGAGCGATACAGAATGGCGCATTCGCGCCGCAGGCCGCCGCGCTGCGTCCACTCGAGGATGCGCGTCACCACGAAATCGGCCTCATCCCGCTCGTTGTACGCGGCATAGAGCTTGACCGGCTCGCCCTGCGAGCCGCGGGTCCATAGGGTCTTGCCGAGCCGCCCCGAATTGTTGGCGATCAGTGCGTTGGCCGCGGCCAGGATCGCGCCGGTGGAGCGATAGTTCTGTTCCAGCCGGATGAGCTGCGCCTGTGGGAAATCGCTGCGAAACTGATGCAGGTGCTCGATGCGCGCCCCGCGCCAGCGATAGATGGATTGATCGTCATCGCCCACGACGAAGGGCGCACCGCTCGAGCCCACCAGCAGCCGGATCCAGGCGTACTGAATCGAATTGGTGTCCTGGAACTCATCGACCAGCACGTGACGGAAGCGCGCGCGATAGTGTTGCAGCAGCGTCGGGCTATCGCGCCACAACTCGAAGGCGCGCAGCAGCAGCTCCGCGAAATCGATGACGCCGGTGCGCGCGCAGGCCTCCTCGTATTGCTCGTAGAGGCGCTGCATCTGCTGCGCGGTCTGATCGGGACCGGCCTTGACCTGGCGTGCGCGGCGTCCCTCCTCCTTGTGCTTGTTGATGAAGTACTGCACGTCCTTGGGCGCCCAGCCACTCTCGTCGAGATTGGCGGCCTTCAGCAGCTTCTTGATGAGCCGCTGCTGATCCTCGGAATCCAGGATCTGAAATCCCTGCGGCAGGCCCGCTTCGCGCCAGTGAACGCGCAGCAGGCGATGGGCAATGCCGTGAAAGGTGCCGAGCCACAGCGCCCCGCCCGGCATGCCGAGCAGCTGCTCAACGCGCGAGCGCATTTCAGCGGCCGCCTTGTTGGTGAACGTCACGGCCAGAATCCCGTGAGGCGAGACGCCTTCGGTCTGGATCAGCCAGGCGATGCGGTGGATGAGCACGCGCGTTTTGCCGCTGCCGGCGCCGGCCAGCACCAGCACCGGACCGACCGGGGCCGTGACCGCAGCGCGCTGGGCATCATTGAGCGGATTGAGAACGGCCGACAGATCCATGCCGGATTCTAGCAAGGCGCGGCTCACCAGCGGTTGCGCAGCTCGCGCAGCGCCAGGAACACCTCGCGCGCGGTCGGGTGCGCGGCAGCGAGCGCTCCGGCGCGCGTCAGTCCGGCGATGATCTCGGGGCTCTCGAGACGAAAGAAGACGTTGACCTGGCGCTCCTCGGCGAGCGTCAGGGTCGGCATGGCCTCACCGCTGAGTGTCGCGCAGCGGCTGGCGAGCTCGCGCGCCGCTTGGTTGGAGGGCTCCCGATCGAGCGTGAAGCCGAGATTGCGCACCAGGTAGTCGTGGCCCGGGAATACGCGGGTCGCGAGCGGCAGGCGTGACAGCGGGTCACGGAAGCTTGC